>Ga0181607_10004249_pt1 | contig 12282 bp, 9 predicted proteins | sample 041ome_9_FD_132420 | JGI IMG/M metagenome (GOLD analysis project Ga0181607, IMG submission 132420) | Coastal salt marsh microbial communities from the Groves Creek Marsh, Skidaway Island, Georgia - 041413US metaG (megahit assembly) | ecosystem: Environmental > Aquatic > Marine > Intertidal zone...
AATTTAACCGGCGTCGTCCCTCGAACGTGGACTGGTTCCGTGAAAACCTTTTTACCGTGGGACGGACACGCGGTCCAAGGCCACAAAATTGACGTGCGCTCGCAATTTTACGAGGTCGCCAAAGGCTACTCAATCGAAGCCGTTTACGGAAGCTCGGTCGCGCAAGACACAGTGGAGATGTTCAAAAACATCAAACACGAAGAAGTCATCAAAGCTGCCACGTTTGATTTGCTCTTTTCCGAGCAAGACAGACACGGTCAAAACGTATTTGTCACCGAAGAAGGCGACGTCACGCTCATCGACTCCGAAGGCTGTTTCGGCCCGACGAATTCTTTGTTACTTCCAGGCGGACAGAAATTCGAAGTCTACCGCATCGGGTACAACGCGGTGTGTTGCGGTAATACCCCGTTATCGTGTCCACAACCTGCCGGCGAGAGGACGGCGCCGATCGTCGCCATGGACTACCGATGCCACGCCAAAGACCATTTCGTCGGTTTCGATTGGCCGAAAGGCGTGGAACCCTTTTTACGCAAAATCCAAAAGATGACCGAAGACGACGTCCACGAAGTCTACGAAATGACGCGAAAAGAACACGCCACGCACTTGAAACGAACCGTCGACGAATTACTCGAACTTGGTTTCGAAGGCGCTCTGTTAAAAGCTTACCAAAGGCAAAATCGAGGCGACGGTCTTACCTACGGAAACAACTACTGGTACCCGATCACGCGAGCCTGTTGCGGGAACGATATCTGCCCAATGCGAGTCGACGACGCCGTCGGTCGAGTAAACATCGAAAAAAGCACGCAAGGCGAACTCGCGGAAAAATTGTGGGGTGATAAATACGTCCACGGATTGGACGTGAAGAACTCTCCCTCGGCGACTTTACTCGCGCTTTCTTCCTTGAACGTTCCGAAACCGGAAACGAGCGCGGACGCGTTGGTCGATCGATTGAAACAACAAGAACAACAACAACAAACAACACGTAAAACTCATTAGAAAAGAATACGTTCTTAGCCATAGTATATACCGCGCGTACATAATCATGAATGCGTTTAGAGTGTTGAAAGTCGTCGTCGCGACGAAGAAGTGTTGTTCTCGCACTCGTTTTAAAAGCTTTTTTTTTCTCTCAAATCGTCATTAAAAAACAGACAGATGTTCGCTTTTTCCACGTCGAGTTCTTCGAATTATCCATCGAGTATTCATCATCATCGAGGGAGACGAAGAGGGAGAAGGAGGTACCAAAAGAACTCCCTTTATTACGACGAGAACAAGAGCGACACTTTCGCGAGGAAGAGCAAAGGGAACGATTCAGACGACGCGAGAGTAAACGACGACGAGGAGGAGGACGAGAACGGAAATGGAAAAAATCAATTTAACATTTTCCGTCCGTCGTCCTCTTCGGACGAAACCGTCGTCGGCGCGGAAGGGGTCCCTCAGTTCATCATCGAAGCCGAGCGCAAATCGGTCCCACTCCGTCGCCCACGGTTAGCCACGTACGCGATTTCCTCGTCCGTGGCGGCGGCGCAGTTGGTGTACATCTTGCAGCAATCGTCGAGTTTGGAAAACCCAATCTTAGCGGCGGCGAGCGACGTGTGCGTGATGATCGTGGGGAGTTTACTGTGGAGAGAAGAGCTGAGAGGACGAGCGAAACGATTGAAACGGATATGGAAAGAGGCGAAAGAGAGAGAGACGGCGATGACGAGAGCGGAGCAAGGGTTAGGGGAGACCGTCTGGACGGCCAGGATGAGGAACGTGAATAAGAAAGGAGGTGGAGGAGGAACCGCCGCCGGGGAAAGTAACACGAACAACATGAACAACAACAACATCGACGCGAGTACGAGTAGCAGTAGCAACGGTAGCAGTAGGAGCAACAGCAATAACGAGACCACGACAAAGAGTACGGGAAAGGGTAACGAAAAAGAGTACTACCCGACTGGCGTTACCGTCTCGGAACTGAAACAGAGCGACAAACAGCGTCGAGTGGTTGAAGTGAACGGTAAGAAAGTCTTGTTACAATATTTCATGGACGAGTTGTATTGCGTCTCGAACAAGTGCCCGCATTTAGGTATTTCGATGCAAGGGAAGACGGCTTTATTGAGCGCTGGATTGGAAGCGCCGAAGAGAGAAGGGTCGAAAGCGCCGTGCATCGTGTGTCCCGCGCATCAGACGGCGTTCGATATGGAGAGCGGAGAGGTAGAAGGGGAGTGGTGTCCGAAATTGATTGGAAAAGGCGTGCCGATTTTGGGGAAGGCGTTGGAAAAAGAGAGGAAACCGATCGAAGTGTTCAAGACGCGAGTAGAGGAAATGACCGGGAGCATATTAGTCGCCGTGCCGTAAACTATTCTTGTAAAATTTATACATCTAAATCTATGACGACGTTGTGTTATTATCACGGCGAGACCACTCACGTCCCGAAAAACCACCACTTACGTAAGCATTAACTCGGCGTAAAACTCTCCATGATGGCGCCGGCGGCGGATACACCACTCCATTCTTGCGTTTGGCTTTCGATCAAACCGTTTTTGCTCGTTTTCCACGTGACCGTCCCGGTGTATGGTTTCACTCGCGGGTGCCACGGCAGCTTTAAATACCCCTCGCAATCATAAACACCCACTATAGTATTCTCGTCTTTCACCTCTATGCTTCTCAAATCCACCGAACTGTTCTCCGGATCGAATAAAATCTTCAAAGCGTTGACGTATTTGCTCAGCGATTTCGTCGTATTCGTCGGGTCGATAAATCGACAGTCGTCCTCGAAAATCTCCGGCGTCACGTTCCCGGTGACGAAATACGCGCCTCTGAACGTCCCATCGGCGTTTTTCTCCACCGGTTGTAAATCTCTCCTTAATATTTCTTTGATTTCTTCGATGGACGCATCCGTTCGCTTCTCGTTTCCTATTCGCGTTGGTTTTCCCAGAGGTGCCAGTTGCAAAGCATTCGCCTCCTCTGTTTTTGTTGCGAGGAGGACACCAACACCACTCGAGGAGAGAGAGAGCACCATTTTCGTCATCATCGCTCTCCTCGTCTTCTTCAGTTCTTCTTCTTTCTCTTCTTCGTCTTCTTCTTCATCCGCTTTGTTGTTGTTGTTGTTGTCGTCGTCGTTGCTTTTCGTCCTCCTCCTCGAACGCAGAGTTCGTCTTCTTTTCCCCGTCGTCGTCGCGGGGTGGTGGTAATGGTGGTCATCGCGACGAGAACGCGAAGAAGAAGTCGAGGAGGAAAAGGAGGAGGATAAAAAGCAGTTCGTTCGTCCTGCAGAGCGAGGAGGAGTCGTTTGCATCGTCATCATCATCCTCCAAAGTGGGTTGTTGTTTGGGGAAAAAAGTGATGATTTTTCTCTTCATTATATTTGAGTTGCTTGCTGCTTTCGGGCGCGAGTCGTGCGAGATCAACACCGCACAGAGACGTTGTTTGAGAGAAAGAGAGAGAAAGGGAATTCAGAGAGAGAGAGAGAATAAATAGTACACGCGTAAGTAAGCGTAAACAGAGCAAAACAGAGTCTCATTGGTGCAATCACCAATCACTTAAAGCGGGGAAAGAGAGGGAGAGAGAGAGACAGAAACACGTAAACATGGCGGACCAACAGAGACTCAAATCCTCTCGACAGAGAAATATCGCGCAAGCGTTGCGTAAAGTCGACGCGGCTGGACGAGAGGCGGCGATTTCTGCAAGGTTAGACGCGTTAGAACGGGACGCGTTACCGGACGACGACGAAGGAGGAGGAGGCGACACCATGGACGAGGAGTTCGTGGTCGAGGAACCGAAGTTGGACGGGGCGATGACGAAGATTGTTCCGGCGTCGAAGAAGAAAAAGAAAGGAGGAAGCGAAGGAGGGGGGTCAAATGCGAAGGGTGGTGGGAGAGCGACGCGTGGAGCCGGCGGGGATTCGAGTAAAGCGTTATCGGCGAAAGCGCTGAGGACGTTCAATCAACTGTTAGAGGCGAACGCGTTAGACCGAGCGCCGGTCGGGATACCTACGTACACGTCCATCGCGGCTGGGCCGCCGAGTAGCGGCGCGCCGAGAAAGTTTTGCTCCGTGTGCGGATTTCCGAGCCCGTACACGTGCTCGCGTTGCGGCATGAGATTTTGTTGCAGGAAGTGTAATCAGATTCACTCGGAAACCAGGTGTTTGAAAATGTTAGGGTAATATAAACGTATACATGCATAGCAAAAAGTGATTGATTCTTAGAAAGAAAAATGATGTAGTAAAAAAGAGAAGTCAAAGTATTACACGTAGAATGAAAGTGCGCATAATCGTCGTCCATCTTTGTCGCATAAAAACTCCATCGATATGCGCTCTAAAGCGTGATGATGTCCAATTTTTTCCTTTCTTTTCACTCGTAACGCTTCATTTTACCACTTGAAAAAAAAGTCAAAACACTTAAATACAACTGCACTTACTTTCACAGCGCATACCTCTCGCAGCACTACTAATATAATAAATATGCAAAGATTAGACGCCTCCGACGTCGTCGGTTTGTGCAACGACGAACTCTATCGCCGCTATTGCGCGTTTCCTGGCGTGTATTCCGCGCCGCACGATTTAGATGATTTAGATTTGCACCCCCCCGGGGAAGAGGAGGAGTCCGCTGATCCAGAAAAAGTGGCAAAGCGACTCGCGGAGCGCGAGGAAGGGACGGCGTTGTATCACGCGTGCGAGGCGCAGTATTTTCACTCGCAACTGCCGCTGACGGAGAACGCGGACAGCAGTGTGAGTTCTTCTTCGTTGTGGTCGAAAAGTAAGCAACATGAAAATCGGAGGAAGAAAAAAACGTACGTTTCGAAGGAGTTTGCACAGATTGGCAGCACGGAAGCGTGTTCTTCGCTGAGAGCGATGAAGAAAAAATTGAACGAGTGTCACAAAGACGAGGAAGGATTTTTTTACATCGTGCAGTTAAGAACGGAACGGCTCAATGGAGACGTGGAGATTGTTTTGGACGAGTATAGGAATAAAGTTGAGAACGAGAGCACGAGCGAGGAAGAAGACCGGGGCGAACATCAGGAGAACGTCGACGAGAAGGTGAATGAAAGTAATGATAATACTAATACTAATACTAATACTAATACGAAAGAAGGAGATGATACAGAAGAAGAAAAAGAAGAAGAAGAAGAAGAAGACGACGACGACGATGACGACGACGAGAACGATGGAAATATTAACGAAGAGTTTGTGCGCATAAACGGAACGATAAATGTTGAAGCGATTACAAAGATTTGGATCGTTCGGAGAGCGGGCACGTACGGGATGAGCGGGAAATTCACCTGCGTAGATCCGCCGATGATCTCAATCGATGATTTCTAATCAATTAAACTATTGCAAAGCACACAAGCGTAAATAGCATTAAAAGCCTATTTCACGCATTCTCACCAACTGCCTCAGCTCTTCGGCCCATTGGTCCATGCCTTTCTGACTCTCAAGTTCCGCACATTTCGAGTCTTCTTGGCTTCTAGTCGTCACGTCACACGTCCCCGTGTTGCAATCGCCGCACGCGAACAAACCTCTATCGTTTGCCCACTTTCGAAACGGTTCGAACCGATCTTTGGCAAACGCGACTAATAAAACGCGTCTTTGCTTGGCCACGTTCGCGAGCTCTTTCGACCACACTAAATGATCCACTCGAAACAATTCTATCGATTCTGGTTCGTCCTTGTTCTCTTCCTCGTCCGGTTGCGTTCCAGGAGCGATGGCATACACGAAATACGGAAATCTTTGACTAAACTCCGGGGCAAATCCCAACGCGTGCGCGCGCATGATGATCACCGAAGGCATACCGTCGCCTAAAGCGCCAGTCGCGCTCAAACCATCGAGAACACCGCTCTGTAGCTCGTCCGCAGCGGATAAGATGATCGGAATGCCACCTACCATCGCTTCTCGAGGCGACAGTTGTAACAGCTCAATTTTCGTGCCTTTTCGCTTTCCTTCTTCGTCTAAACCGGAACCAAAATATTGCGTCCGCCCCCAATCGGCTTCACCGATTGAGCCAAACACTTCCTTTTTGCTCACTTGCTTCGTTTTCCTCGCCTTCCCGACAAAACTCGAGACTAATCGCAATCGTTTCGCATCCTTTACGTTCGGCAAAGCCAGTTTCATTTGCTCCAACGCGAAGAATTGTTCCGGCGAGCCTTCGAATATTCTCGCCACTCCCGGGACAGCGTTTTTCCGAAGCGCTCTCGCCGCGGCTAACGCGAATGGCGCTTCTTTCGCTCCAATTGCTAATATGACGAGATGATTGTTGTTCCCGATGCGAACGAGGTCCCTTAAATGGGCGGAATGTTTCGACATGCGGGATTGCGCGCGTTTTCTACTTCTACCGAGCAACGCTCTCCTGCTCCTTCTCTTCTCTTCGCTATTTGCTAACGTATCTACGACGGCCTCTTCGATCTTTTCCTCCACGCTTTCCTCTGCGAGTATCCCCGAAGCTTTCTTCTCCTCGTCTTCCTCCAACGCCTCTCTTATTAAAGAAGGAAACATCCCTAATTTCTCCTCGGCGTCTTCATCCACCCCCCAATCGGTCTTCCCCATGCCTCGCAAGCGATACGCGTTCGTTTCCGCGAGAAACGCGATGTAATTCCTCGCGAATCGGCTCTCTAAATCTCTCGCTAAATGTTCAAACAAAGCATCCCTTCTCTCCTCGCCGGCGTTGGCGGACGTTAAACGTCCCAGATACGCGCAGTGTCGATTATAAAAATACGGAACTTGCGCCGCTCGAATTCTGGCGTCGCACGCCGACGCGTCTTCGTGTATCTCCTCCAATATCGTAGGAAACATGTGTTCGTTATCCGTCGTCCCTAACATCGCCTCCACCCCAGTCGCGTTGCTCAAGAACGCCCTCGCTTGCTCCAACCAACCACCGGACGCGCCGCTCGATACTTCAGATTCGTACGACGAAGACCCCCCGTAGTAGTACATCCTTCCGTCCGTCCCAGGTCTTCCTCCTCCTCCTCCGCGATGGACCACCAACCCGCACAAAGCAATCACCACCACCGAAATCAGCCCTCCTCCTAAACACGCCTTCCCTCTCGCCTTTTGTCGCTCCGTCATCGGCACCTCATCATCATCCTTGCTCTTCCCTTCAATCATCGACGCGTCGTCGTCGAGTGGTGGGTCCCACGTTTGCACGGCTCGCGCCGCGAAGTTAATGACTTTAGCGTAGGAGTAGGAAATGTACGCGCACACGTTCGTCGTCATCATCATTTGCATCATCGACGCGTCGTCTTTGTCGTCCGCCGAGATGGCCTCCACGAGGAGGACTGGTGGTAAATTCTTTCCCTCCTGTTCTTCCTCCTCTGCCATTCTTATCATAGGAAGAGCTCTCTCACTCGATGAAAAACATGATATATATGAAGAGTTAAAATACGCGTGTGACACAATGTAGAAGTGAGGAGGATTTTATGAAAATGTGGTGAAAATGGATAAAGACTTTTCGGTCTTCGCGCGATCGGTTCATTCTTAAGTAACGGTATTACAACAACCATTTCTTCATTCTACCCATTCTCAACCACTTCCTGAGCATGGAGAACGTTTTAAGTTCGCTCAGACGGACGCGTAAAGCCATCGTCACGCGTCTTCGATCGACGCGGTTTTCCCGAAAGTTGACTTGGCTCGGTTTCGCTCTCGACTCGTGGTCGAGTAACGTTTGGATGGATTTGAACGCTTCGCGTCGAGCGGTCGGGTAGCGTTTGCCTGGAGTGAGTGCGCGGATGGCGACGAGGTTTAACGCTTCGGTGATCTCGTTGGCGCGGGTGTCTTTCTTTTCGAGTTCGAACGCTTCTTCTTCTTCTTCTTCTTCGTCGGTATCGTCTTCTTCGACCGAGAATATGGCGTCAGCGATTGCAATCAGCTTTCGCGACGGCCGACCGTTCGGGTGCACCTTAAATCGACTCGTTGTACCTTCGTTCGTTAGCTCGAAGACTTTCTTTCTCACAAATCGTGGATTCTCAAATCCGTAGACTTTATCGCACGCCGCGAAGAGCTCTTTGAAAGATATCGTAACCGAATTGTGCGGGTTACGGCTGGAGGTGGGTAGGAACCCGTACCGACGCAACAATTCACCATCGGATAATTCGCCGTAAGTATTAAAGATTTCGTCACCTTTGCGAATGTCGCGAACTGCAATCATGTTCAAGCGATTGGTAGAAGCGTCGTGGGAGAGCTTTACCGAGGCTAAAGCCGGATGCGCATGGTTTAGCATGTCCCAAAATGGCACTAACGCTTGTGTTTCCGTTTCATCTTCACCGAGAGTAAATGAATACGAGGCGACTATGTTTACCGCATCTCGATACAAACGCGCGAGCGAATGACTATGGGACGCCTCCGACGCGTTCGATGCCGGTTTCGAAGACGAGATGTCTTCTTCGTCTTCGCTATCGTCCTCGCTATTCTTATTCATGTTATCGTTCTTCATCATTTTTCGTTTCTTGCTAGTGTTATTATTATTATTATTATTCACGTTCCCGCGATCATCGTCGTCGTCTTCACTCGACATCATCATCTCCACGTTCACCTCTCTCTCTTTATTCCTCTTCTCGTTCTTCAATAATTGCCCAATCGCCTCTCTCAACGTCTTCGGAACCTTCCCTTTGCCGTTCGCGATGGCCTCAAAAAACGGTCTCGCGACCTCCTCAAAGTGTAACTGGGTCAGAGACGGCACCTCTTTGCTCTCCTCGTCTGCGTACGATTTAAACCTCGTCCAGCAATCCGTCCCTCTGAGACGTTCCTTCTGGGCTTCCGTCCACGAGAGCAAACAATCGGAAAATTTTTCGACTCTCGGCATCGTCGCCAAGTACGGGTAGTATTTAGACTCTTTACCTAACGCTAATTCACACGTTACCGCGACCACTAAAGCTTCTCGCTGTAACCTCGGTTCGCCGTTATCCGTTCTCTCTTCTTCTTCTTCTTCTTCTTCTTCTTCCCCTTCCTCCCCAGCCTCCGTTTCCTTAACAACCTTCTGACAGTCCCTTAAATTCAACTCCACGACCGCCGACGCGCACGCGGACAAACTTTCCGCCAATAAAACCGAATCGTCCGGTACGGACACAATAACTGCGCCCTCTTTAATATCCTCCGTCGCCACGCACCCTCGGTAGTATCTCGAAGACTGACTCGTGGTGCTTTCATTGCCGCCGCCGAAAACGGTTCCTCCGTTTCTGTTTCGAAAGTATCCAATCGTACACCCGCGCAAATCGACGCGTAGCTCGCGTTTCAAGTAGTCTAAGTACCTCAATTCGACCGAGGAGAGAGGTTGTTTATTGATACTACTTTTGTCGTCGTCGTGACGCACACCTGGTGGTGGTAATGGTGGTGACTTTGCGAGAAACTTTTTATTCTTGTTGGTATTCGTCTTTAAAGGCGAACGCATGGTGCAAACTTGTGAGGAGGAAAAATCGAGCGACGCGAAGCTCAAATCTATATACTACAAATCACAACTCTCTCTTTCTCTCTGCTAAACGTCTATATTACGCGCACACGTCCTCTAAAGTGTACCTCCCCCGAAATTCCTCTCGAATAGTGCTAAACCCTCGGTTTGGATTCTCGGCGTTTTTGGGCCCGTAGGTGATGTAAAACAACACCCGTCTACTCTCGCTGACGTTTTCGGTACCGCAGTGTAACAGTCGCGAGTCAAAGACGGAACCATCGCCGGTTTTAAGCAACGCTTTGACGTTTGGTTTTAACAAGGTTGGACCTCCGAGTTCTAAGTTCTCTTGGAAAGATTTGTGCGCCTCTAACGTGTTCGTTTCCGGGATGAATAAGGTAGGACCCATGGCTTCGGAGACGTCTTGCAAGGCGATGAAGGTGGTCACGGCGCAGAGGTTTTGGCGGTAGTTCGTATCCGGGTGAACCGGTTGTCTGGAACTTTGCGGATCCGAGACTAAAGCGGCGAGTTCTAGAAGTTCAATTTGGTTTTCGTCGGAACTCGTCCCGCCTATCTTTCTATTCCCGCACGTTTTCGCGAGGATCTGTCTCAAATTCGCGCTCGCCTCCTTGACCGCTTTGCGCACCGTCGGCTGTTTCAAATCCAACTTGTAATCAAACCTATTTTTCCGCGAATACACGTTTCCAAAGTTTGGGTTGGTTCTGTCCTCGGAATCTTTCGCGATTGCGGAGTTGATGTGTTCCAACAGCTCTCTGCACGTCTCTTCGGAGAGGACCTTTACCACGCCGACGCATCCTCGCGCCTCCAAAACTTTCGCACCGTCCTCCTCGCTCTTCGTGTCGTCATCACCATCATCGCTCATTATCGACGAAGAAACCATCCCCAAACGCCCACTCTTCCCCGCGTACTTCTCCATGTACTCCTTCTGCTTACTCACTCGATCTAACGTCGCCGCTTCCGTCGTTTCCGCTTGATTTTCAAACGACGTCACCATCCCGTACCCAGCGAGAAGCACAGTCACGAAAACAACCACAAAGTTCGCCCCGGAATCGAATCCTTCCGGCGCCGTCGGCCCGCCTTGGAAGACTTCACCCGTGGCGGTTAAAATCTCTCTCGCAAATGCGGGTTCTGCGTTTAAGAACATTGCGTTCACGAAGAGGAGGAAAGAGTTCGTGGTTTTTGTTCTCTTTTGTCTTCTTCTTCTTCGATCGTCATCCTCTTCCGCGCAAGTTTCCCTAAAAGTGGATAAATCGGATGCGCGCGATGACGACGAGTTTAAGGAAGAAAAAGAACGAGACGCACCAAAACGAAAGCCTTTTACGACGAGAGCTTTTTTGCTCGGTTTCTTTTTGAAATCATCGTCCTTCTTGTTTTTAATATCGATGGCGCGATGATGATTCACGCGCAGGAGCATGGTTTCTTATGAGGCAAAGAGAAGGAAGGACTTCAATACCTACACAATACGAGTAAAGCGCTCGCGCCTTTATAACAATTCATCAAATTCTATTTCACTCTGCGTGTTTTCTCTCGCGCAGCTTTCCTTCCTCGCAGATTTGCAGCGCGGTCATTTTCGCCAACGGACCTGTATCCGCGCGTAAATAAACAACTTCGCTCAACTCGTTTGCGTAGCGCTGCGATAACGCCGCGCACATTCGGCAGCACTGCAAAGTGACGAGGAGCGTTTTCTTCGTCCTGGTTTTCTCGTGGTTCAAGAGCAAGTTCATCTCAGCGTGCAAGATTTTGTTTCCTCCGTTTGTGTTTTTAGCCAAGGATATGATTTTACCGGTCGCGTCGTCTCGAAGCGCGGCGACGACGTTTCTGTGAGAGGCGCGCTCGAAGCGCTCTTCTTTTTCCTCTTCTTCCTCTCCTTTCGATTCTTCTTGGCTTCTGTTTGAAAATCGAACGAAGAACGCATCCGCGTCGCTTGGATACGAAGAATTTTGTGCTTCATCCGCTCTCCCGAACTCATCTTCAATCATTCTATCTGATTCGAGTTTGCCTCGCATCAACGCTCTTTTGCTAAACTCCGTCACGTCCACGCACTCGTATCCAACGCCTTCTCTTCCCTCGTCGTCATTTTCGTTTTCCACCTCCTCCATCTCTTCCTCCTGTATGACGCACACCTTAGAGTGACCAACTTTCACAACCGCTCGATCAAATTCAGACAACGTCAAAACCTTCGTTTTCTTCTCCGCCTCTTCTTCCAAACAACGCGTATCGTCCTCGCGACCACCGCCTTTACGCACGACGAACATCCTCTCTCTGCACTTCGCGTCCCCGTAGTTCCTCTTTTCCCGTCCACTCTCCTTCGCTTCAAACGCGAGTTCTCTTAACCCGCATATTAAGTTGAACGTCGAACTTTGTATATCGCTCGTCCGTCTGGCCACGTATAAAATCCTTCGGTTGTGTGTGTCCAACGCGAACGCGATATCGTCGTCTCTCTTCGCACTCTTCCCATCAGCACTACCGTGACTCACACCAGCGACATATTCTCTGGCAAATTTGCCGGCTTTCTTTTCCTCTCTCGTCGCCGCGTGCGGTCCCTTCGTTTTGCTCGCCCTCCTTTTCTTTTTCCTAAAACTGCTCTCCGAGCTCTTTTCCTCCTTTTCCTCCTTTTCGTCTTCTTCGTACGAAGAAGACGAAGTCGTCGTCATCATCGTATTCGAAATTCTTCTCATCTTTTGCGGGCGACGCGCGTTCGTTCGAATCCTTCTCTCTTTTCCTCCTCCTCTTCTCCAGAAATACAGAAGAAGAACCGAGGGGGAAGAGCGCTCAGAAAAAGCACACGATATTAACGACGACGACGCTTTCATCATCTCGTCATTTCATCGTCGTTATTTCAGCCGGTGGTTTTCCTCGTGAACGAAGCCTTTCGCTGCCTCGTTCTTCTCTGAAGAAGAAGCTTTTGGTG
>Ga0181607_10004250_pt1 | contig 12280 bp, 21 predicted proteins | sample 041ome_9_FD_132420 | JGI IMG/M metagenome (GOLD analysis project Ga0181607, IMG submission 132420) | Coastal salt marsh microbial communities from the Groves Creek Marsh, Skidaway Island, Georgia - 041413US metaG (megahit assembly) | ecosystem: Environmental > Aquatic > Marine > Intertidal zone...
CAGAAAAACTTGTTCGTAGTATAAAACTACGAATTGCAGATGCACAATGGAAGTTTAGAAAAGAACTAGGTGAGTTATGATACACGCATTCATGCTAGTTGTTATTTTGGGTGTGGGTGAAGATAGAAGAGAACAACCCAATCCTATGATATTCAGAAGTATCAATACCTGTCTATACTATGCAGAGAAGATTCCTAAACAGTATGGTAATTACAGTTACAAATCACTAGTTCCACCCAAAGATAGAATCACCGCATACTGCAAACCTGTCTATGTTAAAGACGGGCCCAACATCTACGATCACTAAATCATTGCATGAGTAAGTCGAACTGCTTGTGCATCTGGATTTGCACTATGTTTCGGCATAGGCAATGGTGCGTTATTTGAAGTATTGTTACTTCTTACAGAATTATCTACAATAATTGGAGCCGGTTGTTGCATATCATCAGCACTTTCTGATGCGTATTCATTTAGTGCAGCCGTCCTTGGTGCTGTTTCGGGAACATCTGGAATCTCTAGTCCTAAGTAATCTGCAATCTGTTTTGCTTCATCTGGATCAATGGTAAGAACATCTTTGGCCTTTCCTAAGAAACCACTCCACCAACTACCTTCTTCTTGTTCACTCTCATCACTTACGGTTTCCAGTTGTTCTGAGGCAGTTTCTTCTGGTTTCTCATCACCACTCCACCAACTAGATAACCATCCAGTGGCACTTTCTACAAGGCCGCCTAGTGGGTTTTGCATTGCTTCTAGTGACTCTTGATATGCCGCTTTTTCTTCTTCAGACATAGCAGCAATTTCTTCTTCTGAAGGAAGTAGACCACCAGCAGTAGAGAAGAAACTAGTAATACCAGACAAAGCACCTTTTCCTTTGTCTTCTTCTGCAGCAATCATCGCATCATATTCTGCTTCAATTGCTGCCATTTTTTGTTCACGCTCTTCTGGAGACATGAAGTCCCACATCGCCTGATTTTGTTGATTCTGTTCTGCTAGTGCCTTTTGTTTTTCTTCTTCTAATTTAGCAATTTCATCATCGTCAGAACCACTCCACCAATCAGAAATACCACCCATAATGTTACTAATTCCTTCTGATGCCATAGCACCAACATCACCCAAATATTCTGGTAGGGTGTTGGACATGATGGATTCTTCATATTTGGCTACTGCTTCAGCATAGTCGGCATATGCTTGGTTCTCTTCATCCATTGCCTTTTGGACTGCGGCCTGTTTTTGTTCTTCATTGGCCTTTTGTCCATTGATGTATATGTTATCCTGTTCAGCAGCACGTTGTGTTAGTTCTCTCTTTTCGGTTGCTCGATCAGCGGCCTCTCCTTGCATGTCCATTGCTTCTTTATTGGACTCTTCTGTTTCTTCATCGCCGCCCCACCAATCAATCAACCATCCAACGCCAGGGATTGACTTAACAATACCCCACCAATCAAAGTCGAAGATTTCACCAATGGTTTCGAACATAGAGGTAAATGGTGACATAACAATGTCCCAAATGCCTCCAAGCATTCCAGTGACACCCTCCCATATCATTCCAAAGTCTAGTGTAAAGATACCATAGAGAATATCAAAGAACCCACCAAAGACATCCATTACTCCACCAAACAGATTACCTATAAGATTTTTAACGAATGTAATAGGAGCAAGCATTATTCTAAGACCGTAGTCTACAATATTAGCAATAACATCAGTGAATGAGAATGAGTCTAGTGCAGTGGATATAATGTTACCTTCACCTAAAAATGCTTCAAACAACCAACTGATAATAGACTTAGGAAGGTCTAACAACATACCAAAGAACCCACCAATTGCACCACCAATACCAGCAGTGAGTGCATTCATAATACTACCACTGTCTTGATACTCTTCAGTTGCAGCACTAAAGAAATCAAATATACCCACAATGATTGTTATGGGAGCGAATACTTTACCTAGTATTCTACCAAAACCAGCAGCGAATCCTAGAATTGGTTGTAGTCCTTGTAAGAAACTGGATGCAAATTTTGCCATTCTTCCAGCTCCTGCTGCTGTCTTTCCAATACCATCCATAACTCTGGATATAGGAGCAAATACTTTAGAGAATAAATCTTTAACATAAGTTATTCCTTTAGTGATTGGCCCAATAGCAGACTTTAATATATTGCCTGCTCCTTTTGCAATGTCACCTAAAATTTTGAAATATTTTCCTATACCTTCAACAAAAAGTCTAATAGGAGTAAAATTCATTACTTTTGGAAATTTGAAGTTTAGAAATGCTTTTGTTTCTGAACCTAGAATTTTGAAGAAATCAATAACTCGTTTTAGTGGTGCAAATATTTTTGCCAATTTACCACCACTTGCTAAGTCTTTTATGAATTTGAATTCTACTGCAAGTTGTTTGAAGAAGGATACTAGAGCAACAACTGGTGCAGCAATAACTGCTGCAATAACACCTAGTCCAAACCCACCTTTATCTGCGAGTCCAGCAAGTCCTTCCATAAAGGATTTGTTTAGATCACCAATACCCTTAACAATTCCTTGTAGAATATTTTGACTTTCTTCACTCTCTCTTTTTCTCTCATTTGATTCTTCTTTTTGTCTTGCCGCAGATTGATCTTCATCTTCAGGCGGGTTCATTAATGCGTTTAAAAGAGATTGAGAGGCAACTTTTTCTTCCTCTGAATTTGCCGTCAATTGAGCCTCAATTGCAGCAAGAGCTTCATTATCTCCAGAAGTTTCTGCAAGTTCTTTTTGAGTTTCTAAAAGTTGTTTCTGTTCTTTAATTAGATCAAGACTTGCCTGTGCCTTTTCTTTTTCATTACCATATGCAGCAAGATACTGATTGGTAGACATTCCAAGTTGTTCGGCAGCCTTCTGAAGTTGTTCTTGTTGTGCTTTTTGAGCATCAAGTAGTTCTTTTTGCTCTCTTCTTAACTTAACTTCTTCTTGAGTAAGGCCAAGTTGATTTGCGAGAATTTTCTCTTGTCTACCAAGAGCAATGTCTCCAAATATACCTTTTCCTACAGCACCAGCAATCCCAGCAACAGACCTAAGTCCTGGCACAGCACCAGCAATATCACCAGCAAAGTCTTTAACGTCTTTACCAAATTGAGTTATGTCTTCTTTGATTACAGTCCCAACTTCTTTTGCAATACTGCTAGAGACAAGACTTTGCTCACGCATTGTCTTTTTAAGACTCTTATTCGAATCTTTAAAGTCTTTTACTGCTTTGGAAAATTCTCTTTCATCGTTGGCCATTTAATTTACCTTACTTCTTTTTATCTGAATATGCATTACCAGCAAAGAATGCAGCAACAATTGCGGCAACTGAAACAAAATATGTTGCAGCCATGTCGCCTAAAATCTTTGATGCTTGATCCAATCCAACCAAATTTGCAATTACTACTGCAAATGGATATAGTAACATACCCCATAGGGCGAACCATGCCATTTGACGCATCGCATCTCTACGGGCATCTGCATCTTCAAGTGCTTTTCTTTTAAATTCCAAATCCATCTCCATCTCTTCAATTGAGAGATGCCCATCACCATTAGTATCCTTTTTTGCAACCGCCTCATCAACGGTAATTGTTTTCTTCTCGTCTGCCACGTTCTTCTCCTTAGTAAGACCGTCTTCCACCAGCCTTTCTGTTTGCTTTTCTTTGTTGTTGTTTCAACTTTTCATCTTCTAAATGTTGTAACAACAATCCAACATAAACCTCCCTCTCCCATGGCATCATACTCTCAATTTCAGTTAAGGAATACTTGTGATGTTGCATTAACGAAAAATTAAGTTTGAAATAGTTTTCCAAACTATTGTGAGAGAGGGCCACTAAAAAAAATTGTTTAGGCCTTCAATCACATGATCACTTTCAACTCCTGTCACTGGATTTTTCACTTTAGTTCTATATCTAACCTTTGGAGAGGTTTCAAAAAACTTTTGAACTTTCTCAAATTGTGCATGTGTTAGAGAATCTAGAAACTCATCTAGTTCTTTCACATCCATATCATTCTTTTCGTAAACATTTTCTGCGTCATAAACTTGTCCAACACAATTGCGAATAATCTTAAATGCAGATTCTTGGTCAGTTGTGTCTACTCCATCCATAGTGGAAGTCTTTGGATAGTTCATAACAATACCAACATCATCTGTTAGTTCAATTTTATTACTATGTCCTTCAGTATTTTCACAAACAACTTTTGTTAAATCAATTTCGATTTCAACTCTTGTTTTTTTATCGTCTGGACACAGAACACTTACTTTAGAAGTTTCACCGATTGACTTGGCTCTTAGATTTACGAAGACGTATTCCAAATCAAAAATGGGAAGAGATTTTGCATTCAACTTTCCAAATGTGCAAGCATCAACAATATCTTCAACCGCCTTTAGAATGGTTTCTGGTTTATTGTCTTGCTGTGCAATTAACAATTTCTTTTCTTCTTTTACAAGAAAAGGTCTATATTCAACTTTTTCACCAGTTGAAGGCAAAGTCAATTCATACTTTGCACTTTGTAGCGAAGGTAGTGCCATTATATTTTCTCCTATTATATAGCATCATTTAAAGACCCATATTGGTCTGGTTTCCAATCTCTATAGGCCATTGTAACAGTAAGTCTTGTTAGTTCATTTCTACTGTTTTGGTCTAACGAAATAGCGTTTACAGTTTTGGGATAAGCTTCATAAACTCTACATGAAAAGATTACATTATCTGTTGCATCTAATTGTTTAATTGTCATATCCCCCACATATTCAGTATAATAATTCATATCATAACTGTTTTCATTATAAATCTTTTTTTGCCATTCATCAAAATATTGTTGTATTTCATAAGCGCTGTCTAACAAAAATACCATTTGGATTTCGCCAGACAGTGTAAGTCCATGAGCAATTTCGTATGAAGGCCCATAAACATTTTCGTTTGCTTCAGTTCTCATGTTTCTGCCTGGAATTTCACAACTTTCACACCTTAGTGCTACAAGTCTATTATCTCCTCCAGCAGCAGAAGTAATAGAGATTTCAAATCTATTAGGACGAACTATTCCTTTACTTGATATACTTGAAAAGAAATTGCCTGAAGTTCCACTAGTAAAAAAACTCATCTTCTTGCCATCATCCTTCTAGAATCAGAGTAAACTTTTGTTTCACTTTGTTTTTGAAATTGTTGTATTGGCAATAACACTGCCATCATCATTTCATCCACATTTATTCTACGGAATGGTGAATCAAGTTTACTGTTTAGATATCTCTTAATTGTTGGTTTGACTATTGGGTGTCTTTTTAATTGCCTATATGTAGTATTAATTCTAGTATCCTCATCAAACCTTCTGTCTGTAGCGAAATCTGTGATTATGTTTAATAGTTTTAATCTCATAGGTATAGATAGGTAATGAAAATTTAATCCAATAAAGCCATTGTTTGTTTCTTCTAGTGGTAAGACTAGTGGAAACCTATCCCAATAAGGAAGTTTATCTTTATATTTTGCATCATACAAAAAGAAATTCATCCTACCCCAATATGGGTATGGACGAACTTCTCCTTCATTAACCAGTTGCAAAGGTGGTGGTGTTCCAAAATCTCTAATCTTATCACGAAACCAACGAATAGACTTCTCTCTACCGCCTGTTGCCTGCTCTAACTTATCAAAATATCTGTTTGTCATGCTAGTATTTATACAGTTTAACCAAGATGATCTTCAGTCAGTATCATGAATTCCATACCCCTATCTTTACAGAACTCTATTGCAGACTCCCATTTTGCCTTGTTTACCCCCCAAGTTCTAACCTCATTTACAAATCTCTTTGTTTTTCTTTTTGGTATCTTTGGTGGGCCACACTGTGCTTTTGGTTTAACCTCAATCAATAACTTTTTTATTGTTCCATCTCTTTGACGAACTTTTGTGTAAAAATCTGGAAAATAACGATGCATTCTTCCATCTAATGGAGAAATATAAGGTATAATAATCTCTTCACTCCCCCACTCTAAAACTTCATCAGTATTATCACAATAAACCATAAACCTACGCTCCCAAAGAGAACGATATATGATCTTATCGGGATCACCTCTGTATTTTCTAGGGTTAGTTGGATTATATCTGCCGCTGTATGCCATTTGTCTATATAAATACTTTCACAAACATGTTTATAGGATTATTTAGATGACAACAAGAGGAAAGTTACTATCACAAGGTGGAGGGACAGGATATACTCAATTTCCTTCAGACTTGGGTGGGCCCTTGTCTAGACACTATGTTCTCTTTAAAGTATTTACAAATACTGGAGATGGACTAAAAGTTGATTTCCCAGAAGGAGCAGGAGGGCCAGAAAGTAATAATACTACTATTGCAAGGCCTGTTTCCGAATCTCCTAAAGATTTTATCGCTTTGTATATGCCTGCTCAAATTGCAAACAATACCTCTGCAAAGTATAGTGAAGTTGCTCTAGGTAACACTCTTGCTGCATATCAAGGCCTTACTGGTGAAGCATCAGCAATGGATGCTGCGAAAAATTACCTTAAAGGATTTGCAGATAACTTAGGTGCAGAGGCAGCCGCTGCCGTAGCAATTCAAGAAATACAAGGCGGTGAGGTTGCAAATAATAGAATGGAAATGGTTTTTGAGACTATTGATAGAAGAACATTTCAGTTTGATTTTAGAATGATGCCAAAGTCTGCTGCAGAATCAAATGCAATAAAAAGTATCGTAAAAACATTTAGAACAAATATGGCTCCAAGAACTTCTGGAGCAGGAAACCTTAGATTTAGAGTTCCATCTTTATTTGAAATAGAGTTTAAACCCAATGATGCAAATGCTTTACCTAAAATTGGTAAAAGTGTTTGCACGGCTTGTAATGTAACTTATGGTGGTGCTAGAGCTCAATTTTTTGCAGATGGAAATCCAGTAGAAACCAGTATATCACTAACCTTTCAAGAGTTGGATCTTCCTACTGCACAGAGAGTGGAGGACGGTTATTAATCATGTATTTTAGAAAATTTCCAAAAATAGACTATGATGTAAAAGGTAATGGTAATATAACCACACTTACAAATATCATAAAAAGAGTTAGATTTAAAACTCTTACTAGTAGTAGGTTAGTTAATTTTGATATCTATGATGTCAGAGATGGTGAAACTCCAGAAATGATTGCACATAGATATTATGAGGAATCAGAGTATCATTGGATAATTCTTCTTGCAAATGATATTCAAGATTACTATAATGAATGGCCTATGGCAGTTCCACAATTAGAAAAGTTTATTGCTTCAAAGTATGATGATGTTGACGGTATTCATCATTACACAATAAAACAGGAATCTGGTGATACTACTGTTGATATTGAAATTCCGAATAACACTGGTTATCCTCTTGCAACACCAGTGACAAATTATCAATATGAAGCTGCACTAAATGAAGAGAAAAGAAGAATCAAACTTATTCAACCTAGATATGTAGAATCTATTGAAAAAGAGTTTGAAAGAAAAATTATTGAAGGTTAATTATGTCTAGAAACGAACTGCAATATGCAGGCGATTTCCATATTGACGAATTAAGATTGGTTACAGTAAAAGGTAACTCATTCAGTCTTAAAGATGCGTATTCTTCATTAGAAATATATGAAGATATTTTATCAAACTCAATTACTGGAACATTGTCTTTTCAAGATACCAATGCATTGGTTCGCAATGGCCCAATTATTGGTCAAGAACGTCTTTATTTAAAGATATTCACTCCACAAAATAGTCCCAATGAAAAAACTATTATAGACTTTACAAAGAATGTTTTGTATGTCAATAAGGTTTTGTCTGTTACAGATGTAAATGATGGAACACAGGCAGTTACAGTTTCTTTCACAACACAAGACGCATATATGAACAACAGAGTTCGTGTATCACAATCATTCAAAGATGAACCGTCAGAGATTGTAAAAAAGATTTTGCGTGATCCACAGGGCCTTAATTCTAAGAAAAAACTATTCTTTGAAAAGACTTCAAACCTATATAAAATGGTAATGCCAAACATCAAACCCTTTCATGCAATTAATTTGATTGCACAAAGAAGTATGTCGGTGAAGCATCAATTCGCACCATCATATCTGTTTTATGAAACATGTTTCGGGTTTCATTTTAGAAGTTTAGATAATCTTTTCGACCGTCCAACCGTAACTGGTGTTTATCGTGAACACACGCCAGGAGCAAGAACAGAAGATGGTGATAATGATAACAAAATAGCAGAAATGGAAAACATTATCAGTTACAATATCAACCAATCACAAGACACACTTTCAAACTTGATGAAGGGATTGTATTCATCAAATATTATTATCTACGACTGGCAGAATAAGAAAAGAAGAACAATGGATTTGGAAGAAGAACTCAAGTTCGACTATCTAAAAAATTTCCCTAAAGAAAAACACACAAATACTAATGGTAACTTTGGTAGTCCAAATCCTCTATTGTCAGAAGCTCTAGAAACAGACGAATCTAAGAAGATGACTGAATATCCTATGTCAACACAGTTTGTTCAGTCCATTGACCTTGATCCAACAGAAACATTTTATACTCTACAAGATGAGGGTGGTGAGACTATCTACGATGGTAATAACATCGAAAAATGGTTAATGAAAAGACGTTCTAGACTTGCACAGATTGATGCTGCTATAAAAGTAGAAGTAGAAGTTGTAGGAACAACTAGAGTTCAGGCAGGGGATTTGATTTCATTAGAAATTCCTAATAAGTCTTCTTCTTCTGGTGGTTCTTATGACGAAACTATGAGTGGTAGATATCTCGTAAAACAACTAAGACATTCTTTTATGAAGAACGATAAAGATCCAAAACATACATGCTACATGCTTGCAATCAAAGATGATGTAGCACAACCGTTCTCAAAAGTGGGAACAGGGCCTGGCGGCACAGCATTGACAGATGCCGGGCCTGCAACAGATGAACAAGTGTAAAGGAGGTGTATAACTTATTTTTTATATGATGTCTCTTAACTCTAACCAAAATGAGGAATCAAATGGCTTCACAAAAATTAAAAACCAGACTGAGAAATATGAACTTTCAAAGACAAGGAGCAGACCGTGTTATGCAATACCAAAATGAAGAAGAGACTAAATACTACGAAGAGTTATACTTAAAAAGAACTGAGGAATTTTTAGGAAAGATCAATGAAAACATTCAAAGAACTGCAAGAGGGGGTTTACGATCCCAACATATTTAAAGCAATCTTTCTAGCGGGCGGGCCTGGCAGCGGTAAGTCCTATGTTGTTCGTAAAACAACAGGTGGACTAGGAATGAAGATTGTGAACAGTGATGACATTTATGAGAAGATGTTGAAAGACGCTGGACTTGAAGCTACACCAGAAGATATCTTTTCAGACGAGGGTCAAGCAATTAGAGTTCGTGCGAAAGCCACGACTAAACGTATGCAAGGTAACTTCTTGCAAGGTAGACTTGGACTTATCATTGATGGAACTGGTAAAGACTATGACAAGATTGCAAAACAGGTTGCTGGACTAAAAGGTATTGGATATGAGTGTTACATGATTTTTGTAAACACCTCAATAGATACTGCACAAGAACGTAATAAAATGCGTTCTCGCACACTCCCAGAAAATGAAGTTGCAAAGATGTGGAATGCAGTCCAACAGAACATTGGTAAATTCCAGAGACTATTTGGAACATCAAATATGATTATCGTTGACAATAATGATGCTGGTGAAGACATTTTCAATAAAGTATGGAAACGGATTGCAATGTTGGTTAAAAAGAAAGTATCGAATCACATTGCAAAAGCATGGATTAAACAAGAACTTGATAAGAAAAAACGATAATAACTAAAAAATAAATGAAAAGCCCTTGATTTTCAAGGGCTTTTTTTAAGCGAAATTGCTTGACAAACCTGTTCTAATAACATATAATGTATGTAGAAATCGAGAAAGGATTATATTATGACATTATATTTGGATATGGACGGTGTTCTTGCTGACTTCTTTACAGGGTTTGCTCAGAAGTTTGGTAAAGATCATTGGAAAATGATACAGGACAAAGAAAAGGCTATTGTCCAGTTACAAGGAACGGATTTCTTTAACACACTTGATGTGTTCCCCACTGCACAAAAACTGATTGATTTTGCTCGCTCTACTGGTGATTGGGGTATCTGTTCTTCACCATTGCGTGGAGATCGAGACAACTCTGCATATTGGAAACGTGTTTGGTTGACTGATAAGGGATTTCTGCCTGATATCGACAAACTGATTTTCACTGGTATGAAAGAGAAATATGCCGTTGATGCGATTGATGGAACACCCAATATTCTAGTTGATGACAAACCATCTAACATTGACCGTTGGATTAAGAACGGTGGTATTGGTATTATCTATCAGGCAAATGAAAACGATATAGATGAATTGCTAAAAAAACTTGAAAAAGTGCTAAAAAGTGCTTGACATATGTTATTAGAACATCTATAATGTATATGTAAGTTGAGAGAAAGAGGTAAATATTATGTTTCAGATTCCAGATTTTTTTGTAGATGTTCCTACCTTTGATGAGGCATGGGACACAATGACTCGTTTTGGTCGTGGTGACTGTCTTGAAGGTATGAATGCGATGAACCGTGTTTGGGAAGAATACATTGCATCTGATGACCAAGACGATGATGAGTTCTTTTCGAACTGGTGTTATGAGATGAACGCCTTCAACGTAGTGTTTGAAGGTATGGGTAAACTTTTCGGAGAAGTGAAATAATGGAACAGTTGACACAACTACAAAATGAATATGTGTTTTTTACAGATATGTTAAAGACACTAGAACGTAAGAAAAAGGCAACTCCAGGCAATGGATTTGCGAAAATGAAGTGTCGTGAACGGATTGCAGAACTGGAAACAATCTTTGATAAAATTGACTACGCTGCACAAGTGACATATGATTGAGGTTAAATAGTTATGATGAAGTTTATTGGTTTCGTTTTGTTGTTTTTTGGTTTTATCGTAATCGCTGGTTCTGCCAACGATTGTGATGGAAAGTGTATGGAACAAGCAAATACTATCGGTGAGATGTTGACTGTAATTAGTGTTGGACTTATAATGAGTATTGCTGGAGGGCTAATCCTCAGTAAGACAGGAGTTTTCAATGAATAAACAGCAATCAAAATTTAGAACATATTGTATTGAAAAATACTATGAACACCGAAGGGAAGTGTTGATGTGGGAGCGCCATGTTTGCACTGACGAAATGTCAGACTATTTTGGACGTGCCAAATATTTTCTAAAATCTCTTTACAAACGAGAGATTTTGGGTTATGATAAGAAAGTGAAATAGAGAGGATATATTATGAAAAACTTTGAAACAGATGTGGATATGAACATGAGTTCATTACAGGGCAAAATCTCAACAACCTATGATAAGTTGGTTGAGATTTTTGGAGAGCCTACATACACTGATGCAGACCCTTATGAAAAGGTAAACTGTGAGTGGACTGTTATGGTGCCTCAAGAAGATAGTTCACCTGTCAAGTTTTCCATATACAATTGGAAAGATGGACGAATTCCTACTGAGGAATATGAATGGCATATCGGTGGTTATGGATTTGATGCGGTTGAGGCCGCTTATGAGATTATCAATGATTAATTATTCAAGACTAATTGACAACGCCATGGCCGCTCTGGATAGGTGCAAAACATCTGGTTCAGATTGGGGTATCAATTATTGGACAGGAGTGGTAAATGCCCTACTCAAAGAAGCAAAAGCAAACAAACAACTTAACTGACCTAGCAGAACGCTATGGTGAGTCAATTGACAATCTTCCAACTGATGTTTTAATGGAGGCGATTTATAATGAGCGGTATGCATTTACTTCCGGCGTATTACACGACCAACAATCAGAAGAAACGCAAAAAGAAAAAGATTAACCCTGCCAAGTTTGAAGCAGATTGGCGAGAGCATAATAAATTTCTTAAACGATTGCGTTCACCAGTAATCACATTAGAAGAGTATATTGACTACAGACATGGCAGGTGTAGTGTATCGGCTGCACGGCAGTCTCCAAAACTGCAAGGTGAGGTTCAATTCCTTGCGCCTGCGCCATATCGAAGGGAAACACCAGACATCCCCAGCAGAGGGGATGGTATTAGTGGTAATGCCTTCAAGAAAGAAATTCCAGTGTATACTGGTAGTGCTGTCATAGGACAAGCATATAATAAGGGTGGACTACAAGTGTTGTCTGCCAGTGAAGCAAACGACCCATCAACGGGCAAACGGAGATAATTATGAGTGATACCGTAGACTTTAAGCAAA
>Ga0181607_10004251_pt1 | contig 12278 bp, 10 predicted proteins | sample 041ome_9_FD_132420 | JGI IMG/M metagenome (GOLD analysis project Ga0181607, IMG submission 132420) | Coastal salt marsh microbial communities from the Groves Creek Marsh, Skidaway Island, Georgia - 041413US metaG (megahit assembly) | ecosystem: Environmental > Aquatic > Marine > Intertidal zone...
CTCCATGACCCCGTTCGAGGCGGGACTGGAGCGGTTTGTTGATCTGGACAAGGAAGGCTTCATTGGCCGCGACGCATTAAAGGCCGCCACACCTGGAACCCGGCTCTACGGTCTGTGCAGCGATGGCGCTGTCCCCAGTGGCGGCGATTTGATACTGGACGGTGACACTTCTGTCGGGAAAGTCACGACAGGCGCGCAGTCACCCTATCTGGGGTGCGGGATAGGGTATGTCAGGTTTGAACAACCAGGCAACTGGTCTGGCAAAACGCTCACGTTACGGTCAGTTCGATCTGGTGACGTCATTTGCAAGATCGTTGATTTGCCCTTCTACGATCAAGAGAAACGCTTACCGCGGGGCCTGTCCGGACGTCTTGCTGAGTTCAACAAACTTTCTTCTTGAGCGGCACCCACATCAAAAAGAGGACATTGTTATGAGCACATCCCAAACAAGAGACGGCGGCTGCATCTGCGGTCAGGTGCGCTATCGGGTCACCTCGGAACCTATGATCGTGCATTGCTGTCATTGCCGTGGTTGTCAGAAAAACTCCGGGTCTGCCTTTGCACTGAATGCTCTGTTCGAGGCGGATCGGGTCGAGTTGATTTCCGGCGAGGTCGAGTTAATCACGGTTCCGACGCCAAGTGGCACCGGCCAAGACATCACGCGGTGCACAAAATGCAAAACTGCAGTCTGGAGCAACTACAACATGGGGGGAATACGCGAACGTATCCGGTTCATTCGCGTCGGCACACTGGACGATCCGGACCAGCTTCCACCGGATGTTCATATTTACTCGGGATCAAAACAGCCGTGGGTTATTCTGCCAAAGGAAGACCAAAGCGCCGAAGCGTTTTATGAGTTCAAGGAAACGTGGTCTCCAGAGAGCATGGAACGACTAGCAAAGGTCAAAGAAACTGCTAATTCTGCGAATCCATGAAGTGAAGCAGACATTCAAGAACCGCGCGGCCTGTCCGGACGTCTTGCTGAGTTCAACAAACTTCTTCTTGAAGTGCCTGAAGAAGCCTTTGCCCAACCGGTCGGCAGCCTTGTCGCGCGCAAGCGGACGCGCACTTTGCCAAAGTATCCAAACGTTCCAAGGCATGACCCTCAGGCGTGGTTCTCAAGCGACAGGCGATCTGGTGGTGGGATGTCTGATGACCCCTTTCGCGCTGAAGGCCCCAATTGGAAAACCGTCTCTCTTCTGGAACCTGAGATCCGAGTTTCGCATCCCTTTTCGGAATGTGTTCGCCCGTTGGATCAAGGTGCAGGGCAAAAACGCGCTTTCAGATATTTCTTGGCCAAGAATCAGTTTTCTTACCAAAGATACATGTATGTGCTTTGCGCCTGAAAGCGTTGTTACAAAAGGATTTCAGCCATGAAGCCGCTCACTGGTCTCAGCGACGAGGCGTTGAACTTCCTCGACAAGGAGGTGTCACACCGCGACAGATCAGCCCAAAACCTTCCCAGGATGCGAGCGAAAGCCAAAGCCGTCGCCATGGCCGAGGCTCCGCGCTTGTGTCGGGCGCATGGCGTCACCATGGATGAGTCAATTCTTGGCGGGGTGCGATGCCTTGAAGTGCGCCCGCAGAACCTGCGAGTTGACTGGCCCATCCTCTACTCCTTCGGCGGAGGGATGGTCGAAGGGAGCCCGGAGGAAGACCTACCCCTGATTGCCCCCCTCTCAGCCCTGACGGGCGCCCGGGTCATCGCGCCCGACTATCGGCTGGCCCCTGAACATCCGTGGCCCGCAGCACTTGACGATACCTTCGCCGTCTACCGCATGATTGCAGGCCTTCCCTTTGCCACCCTCGGGGAATCTGCCGGTGGCAACCTGTCGCTCGCATGTATGCTCAGAGCCAAGACTGAAGGCTTTCGCCTGCCAGGCGCTGCAGCTGTCCTTTCGCCATGGTGCGACCTGAGCAATTCAGGCGACAGCATGACATTCAACGATGGGCGCGATCCGACAATATCGCGGCGCAATTCGGATCTCGCAGCGGGCTATTATGCTTGTTCGAACAAGGTGGATCAGCCATTGATTTCACCGATCCACGGTAATTTCAATCCCAGTTTTCCGCCGGTTCTGATCACCACAGGAACCCGAGATCTGCTGCTCAGTCAGGCGGTGCGGCTGTCGCAACGGCTGCGCCACAGCGGAGTGAAGGTTGACTGTCAGGTCTGGGAGGGGCTTTGGCATGTGTTTGAGTGGTATGAAGACCTGCCCGAGGCGCAACAATCAATTCAGCAGATCTCGGACCATCTAAACCGGGGCATGACCACTGGCTGACCCTCAGCAACCTATGGTAATTCCCAGAACGGCGCGTATCCCAAGGGCAATGCGCGCAATGATCCCGGTCTTTTCACGAGCCGCTCTGTGTTTCGCCATGCTGGCGTCATCCGAAAGCAGGAACTTCATCAATTCATACCAAAGATCTCCGATCGCTCGCGCGCTGACTGAACGGAAATCCCGAACGATACAACAGCGTCTGACCAAGGAAATCTGAAACTTACCAAAAAAAAGAACCTGGTTTTGCCGCCGCTTGGGTAACCTTCATAACTTGCCGGGCGGCCAACTGCGCACATTACCACAGGCATCAGCCTTCTGTTTCCAAGCCCGAGCGTGCCACCAAGAGCCGGTTCAGCCAGTCCGGATCCATTTCTGGAACCGAAGAGAGAAGGAGATTTGTGTAATCCTCCTTCGGATCAGCAAAGAGAGCGGCCTTTTGCCCGCGTTCGACGACGGCACCATGCTGCATAACCACCACCTCATCAGCGATTGATTTCACCGTGGCTAGGTCATGGGTGATGAACATGTAGGCAAGGTTCAGCTCGGTTTGCAGCCGGTCGAGCAGCTTCAGGATTCCCTCCTGCACGATCTGGTCCAGAGCGCTGGTCACCTCATCGCAGATGATAAGCTGCGGCTCGGCGGCAAGGGCCCGTGCGATACCGATGCGCTGTTTCTGCCCACCCGAAAGCTCGGATGGCAAGCGATCGATGTACTTGTCCGGCTCCAGTTCAATCAGCGCCAGAAGGTCGCGGATGCGAGATTCCAGCGCCTTTCCTTTCAGACCTAGATACATCTCTGCCGGTCGACCGATCAACTCGCGCAGGCGAAGCTTTGGGTTCAGAGCCGTGTCGGCCATCTGGTAGATCATCTGGCACTGGCGAAGTTCATCGCGGGAGCGGGCCTTGAAACTGGCAGGTAACGGTTTGCCGTTGAAGAGTACCTCGCCCTCTCGCGGTGGTAGAAGACCTGTGATGACCCGCGCCGTCGTGGATTTGCCCGACCCGCTTTCGCCCACCACAGCCACGGTCCGGCGGGCGTGGATGTCAAAGCTGACATCTTTCAGCACATCAACCGTGCCATAACCGGCTGTCACATTGCGCACCGAGACAACCGGCGTTCCGGTTGCAGACGGGTGTTCAGCGCGTACAAAACTACGAACAGCCCACAGGCTGCGGGTATAGTCCTTGCGTGGGGCGGCGAGCATGGTCCGAGTATCGGCCTCCTCCACCTCATTGCCTCTGAGCAGAACCTTGATGCGGTCGGCCATTTGGGCAACTACGGCAAGATCATGTGTGATGTAGATCGCTGCCGTGCCAAACTGGCGTACGATGTCGCGGATTGCGGCCATGACCTCAATCTGGGTGGTGACATCAAGCGCAGTGGTTGGTTCGTCAAAGATAATCAGATCTGGACGGCAGGACATCGCCATTGCGGTCATCGCTCGCTGTAGCTGCCCACCTGAGACTTGGTGCGGATATCTGAAACCGATCTCATCCGGGTTGGGCAAGCGCATGCGACGGTAAAGTTCTACTGCGTCGTCTTCGGCCTTCTTGCGCGGCATGACACCATGCACGACGGGTGCTTCGCAGTACTGGTCTATCAACTTGTGCGCGGGATTGAAGCTCGCCGCTGCCGATTGAGCGACATAGGCGATGCGCTTGCCCCGTAGTCCACGTCTAAGTGTTTCGGCGGCGGTGCGCAGGTCGATCCCGTCAAAGTCAATGGTCCCGCCCGAGATGCGACAGCCGTCCCGCGCAAAGCCCATTGCAGCCAGACCCAGCGTTGACTTCCCTGCCCCGGATTCCCCGATCAGGCCCAGCACCTCGCCTTTATGAAGTGTAAGGTCGACACCCTTGACAATCTCATGCCAGGCATCGCCAGAGCGTCCTTCGATTTTGAGGCCTTTGATGGTCAGAAGACTTGTCTTTTCCATGGCCTACTCCTTCAAACCGCTGGCGCGGTGCAACTGCCAATCCACCACGAAGTTCACCGCGACTGTGAGTAACGCTATTGCCCCGGCAGGCAGAAGCGGGGTGATGTCGCCAAAGGTTATCAGCGTCGCGTTCTCGCGTACCATGCTGCCCCAGTCGGCGGTCGGTGGTTTGATGCCAAGGCCAAGGAACGACAGCGCCGAGATTGACAGGAACACGAAGCAGAACCGTAGGCCAAACTCGGCCACCAGGGGTGCCATGACGTTCGGAAGGATCTCTCGACGGATCAGACGCCATATGCCTTCGCCTCTGAGGCGGGCAGCCTCGATATAGTCCATGACTACGATCCCTTGGGCGACCGAACGCGCCAGACGGTAGACACGTGTGGCATCAACAGCTGCGATCACGAGGATAAGAGTCAGGACCGATGTCCCGAAGATTGTGAGCAGTAGCAGCGAGAAAATCAGGGCTGGAATGGCCATCAACGCATCGACGAAGCGCGACAACCATTGGTCGAGCCAGCCTCCGACGAGCGCCGCCCATATGCCAAGGAACGACCCCACAAAGAACGCAAGCGCAGTGGTGGCAAAAGCGATGCCCACGGTGTTGCGCGCGCCATAGATCAGTCTCGTCAGCATGTCGCGGCCCAGCTTGTCCGTGCCGAGATAGTGGGGTGATGCCCACGGCAAGAACTGGGCACCAAGAACCTCACTCTCGCCATAGGGGGCGATCAACGGGGCAAAGACGGCGACAAAGATATAAAGCAGGATGACCGCCAGCCCGAAGGAAGCCGTCAGCGGCATGTCGCGGAAGGTCGGTTTGTGATGGGCCGGGGCAAACGCTTGCAATACTGCACGAGCGGCAAAACCGATCATGAAGAACAATGCCAGGCCGACGACTATGGAAAGTAGAATGGTCATGGCTCTACTTCCTGTGCATCAGGCGCGGGTTGGTGATCGTCGAGAGCACATCCGCAAGAAGATTGAGCAGGACGTAGGCCGAGGCGAAGATCAGCGCGATGGCCTGCACCACGGCGATGTCGCGATTGGACACGGCATCAATCATCAACTGCCCGAGGCCAGGGTAGACGAAGACCACCTCAACCACCACGACTCCGGTGATCAAATAGGCAAGGTTCAATGCAACTACGTTGATGATCGGGGCCAAAGCATTCGGCACCGCATGACGTAGCACGACGCGTATGGGTGACATACCCTTGAGCCGCGCCATCTCGATATAGGGGCTAGCCAGCAGGTTGATGATTGCGGCTCGCGTCATCCGCATCATGTGCGCCGTGACGACAAGGGTGAGGGTCAGCGCTGGCAAGAAAGCCATGTACAGGAGATCGCCCGTTGTCGTGCTTCCCGTGATCCGCACCATCGATGGGAATAGGCCTGATTGTGCCAGCCACAAGATCAGAGTGTAGGCCACGAAAAACTCGGGAAAGGAAATCGCGGTAAGGGCCAATGCGTTCGATGCACGGTCAAAAATCGAATTGCGCCAAAGGGCAGCCAGAACGCCGAGCAGCAATGCGAAGGGAACAGCCAGGGCCGCCGCATATAATGCCAGGAAAAGGGTATTTCCCAACCGTGCGCCAACCAGTTCCGAGATCGGTTTTTGTGTCGCCATCGACATCCCAAAATCGCCCTGCAACACGCCGGCCAGCCAGTTCCAGTATCGCAGGGGCGCCGGATCATTGAGGCCAAGCTGCTCGCGCAATGCAGCCAGCGTCTCTTCGGTGGCCGACTGACCCAGCAACTCGCGTGCGAGGTCGCCCGGCAAAAGCTCCGTCGCCCCGAAGATCACCACGGAAATGATGAAAAGGGTCAGCACGCCCAAAAGCAGCCGCTGCCCGATCATTCGCCAGATCTCGTTCATTTTATCCCCCCGTTTACATGCATGGCCTGCAATCTTGATGCCGCAATGGCCCAAAGGCTCTGGCGAGGTATTCTCACCAGAGCCCGTTCAGATGACCGGAAGGATCAAGCGAACCACCAGCGTTCGACCGCGCGGAACCCGTCAAGATCCCAGTTCGCGCCAACGACATCTGGCGTTGCGACGGCGTTTGAAACGCCCATGACAAAGCTTGCGAACATCGGGATCACGACTCCACCTTCGTTCGAAACGATGGCTTGCATCTCGTGATAGATTTCCGCCCGTTTGACGTCGTCCAGTTCGGACCGCCCTTGCAAGAGCAGGGTGTTGAACCGCTCATTGTCCCAATAGCTTTCGTTCCAGGGAGCACCCGCGGCATAGGCGGTAGAGAACATCCAGTCGCAGGTTGCCCGCCCACCCCAATAGGAAGCAACCCACGGCTTCTGCATCCAGACATTGCTCCAGTACCCATCGTTCGGAGCGCGTTCGACGGTGATATTGATGCCCGCGGCTTTGGCTCGCTCGGCGTAAAGCGAACCTGAATCCGTGGCACCCGTGAAACCGGTCTCGGCTACCCAAAGCGAAACATCGAGCGAGGTTAGCCCCGCCTGAGCCAAATGGAACTTGGCTTTGTCGGGGTCATAGTTGTTCACAGGCAGGTCGGCCGCATAGAATTGCTGGGTCGGTCCGATCGGGTTGTCATTCCCTACCGTGCCATAGCCGTAAAGGATCTTGTCGACCATTTCCTGACGATCGAGGGCATGCTTCAGGGCAAGCCTGACGTTGTTGTCATTGAAAGGTGCCGCCCGCGTATCCATCGGAAAGCAGAAGTGCTGGTTGCCGGTAACTGAGACCACGCGGATCGAAGGGTTGCGTGACATCATCGACACGGTCGTCAGGTCGAGCTGGTTGATAACGTCCACCTGGTCTGTCAGGAGCGCGTTCTGCCGTGCCACGGGATCGGGCAGAGCCAGCAGCAAAAGCCCATCGAAATGGGCACGATCCGTCTTCCAGTATCCCGAATGCCGGGACAGCGAGGCGCTGATACCGGGTTCGAAGCTGTCGACCTTGTAGGGGCCGCAACCGTCCGACGAGGTCGGATCGATCTTCCCATCCTTGGCGGGCATGATCGGCAGGTGATAGTCCGACATCAGATAGGGGAAGTCGGCATTCCCGCCGCTCAATGTGACAATGACTGTATTCGGCCCGTCTGACTTCATTTCGACGATCGGATCGACGATCGGCTTAGCTGCGGAGGTGCTCTCTGGTCCGCGATGATAGTTGATCGAAGCGATCACATCTTCGGCGGTGACAGTACCCCCGCTGTGGAAGGTGATGCCTGGCCGGATCTTCAGCGTCCAGGTCATCGCATCGGCGCTGGCCTCCCAGCTTTCCGCCACTTCACCGACCAGCGAGCCGTCAGCCGCGATTTCCGTCAGATAGTTGTGCCGCGCTTGGGCAAAGACCTGGACGAAATTCGTGTCCCACACGCCGGGATCGTAATTATCGACCGTGCTGCCCGAGTTGAAGCCAATCCGCAGGGTCCCGCCCTTCTTTGGTTCTGATTGCGCCATTGCCATGCCGGCAGGCAGCACCAACCCTGCGGCCGTCATTGCCATCCCGCTTTTTAAGAGGCCCCGACGGGTCATTCCGCCTTGGCCGATCAAATGTTTAGTCATAAGTCTCTCCTCTCTTGGTTTCCTAAATTGCGGCGCCTTCCTCCTCGAAGGTCACCGTGGTCTTTCCAAACTCAGCGCGCGATGGGCACCTCGAACTTCGTTGCTCTGAGAACCGCTTCAGACCGCATGGACTGCATCCTTGAACTGTTCCCGAAGGATGTTTTTCTGCACCTTGGCCATCGCATTGCGCGGCAATTCCGGCACAACGATGAGCCTTCTGGGCTGCTTGAATCGTGCGAGCGTTGCCTGAATCGCCTCCATGATCTGCTCCAGGTCCGGCGACTGGCCGGGCTCGACCACGATCAACCCGATGACTGTCTCGCCCAGGTCGCGGTGCGGCACGCCGATGATGGCGCTTTCGTGCACGCCTGGCTGGGCATCTAGCACCAGTTCGATTTCCTTGGGATAGATGTTGTATCCGCCGGAAATGATCAGATCTTTGTTGCGCCCCAGAATGTGGACGTAGCCGTCTTCGTCGATCTTCCCCAGATCGCCAGTAATGAAGAACCCGTTGCCTCTCAGCTCGGCTGCGGTTTTCTCGGGCATCTGCCAATAGCCCTTGAATACGTTTGGTCCGCGAACCTCAATCTGTCCCACCGTGTTCTCGGGCAGAGTAGCGCCAGTTTCTGGGTCAGTTACCTTCACCTCCACCCCTGGAAGAGGCAGTCCGACCGTGCCCGCGCGCCGCTCACCATCATAGGGATTTGACGTGTTCATATTGGTTTCGGTCATCCCGTAGCGTTCGAGGATATGGTGCCCCGTACGGTCTGCGAACTGGACATGGGTCTCGGCAAGAAGTGGAGCCGAGCCAGACACAAACAGTCTGATGCCGGACGCTCGGTGGCGATCAAATTGTGGGTGGTCCAGCAGCCGTGTGTAAAAGGTCGGAACACCCATCAGGACTGTTGCGTCGGGCATGAGTCCGACGAGCTGATCGACATTGAATTGAGGCAGGAAGATCATCGATGCCCCTGAAAACAAAGTCACATTGGTCGCAACAAAAAGACCGTGTGTGTGAAAAATAGGCAGGGCGTGTAACAGCACGTCGTCAGGCGTGAATTGCCACTGCTTTGCCAAAGTCTCTGCATTCGACAGAAGATTTCCTTGACTGAGCATGGCACCTTTTGAGCGCCCAGTTGTCCCGGAGGTGTAGAGCAAAGCTGCAAGGTCTTCGGATGAACGATCTACCGCAGGAAACGCTTCCGGCATCACCCGCGCGCTTTCCATCAGGGTTCCAGTGCCGTCCTGGTTCAGTGTTTCCAAAGAAGCCTTAAGCCGAGTGGCGATAGTTGACAACGCCGCTGCCACCTTGCCGTCGCAGACAATCATCCGCGCGCCGCTGTCTTCGATGAAATAGTTCAACTCTTCAGTGGTATAGGCAACGTTCAGCGGTAGGAAAACCACTCCCGCTTGGACGCACGCGGCATAGAGGGCCAAAGCCTCGTGCGACTTCTGAACCTGGGCTGCTAGACGATCACCTGCTTGCAGTCCGCTTTGCGTCAGAAGATGAGCAATCTGCGCGGAGAGACCAAGGAAAGCGGCATAAGAAACAGTGGTCCCGTCAACCAGTCGCAAAAACGGTCGGCTCTCGCCGGCATGCTTCGCGAACAATCGATCGAAGAGCGGGTTGGTCATGCTGTCTTTTCCGTATGAAGAAACTTCTGCGCCTGTGCGCAAAGCGCACGAACATGAGGCGACGTGGGGACCTCACCTGTCGTGGCGAACCGCTCATGGTTCTGTGCTATTTGATCCAGGTCGTAGAGATAGTTGACCATCAGGCCTGCAGACTGACCGAGACCCTTCTCAGAGCGATCCGCATCGGCATGGACTTGATGGAGGATAGCCCCGTTGCCCAAGTGGAAACGTGCCACGGCATCGAAGGGCATCCCGCTGCGATCTTTTGCTTGGGCCAGAAAGTACGCTCCAAGCGCGCAGAGCGCCTGTCCATCGACATGATTGGTATCGACACCCGTTTCGGACAGCCACCTCGCGAATCCGGGCAGAGGGGATAGCGTTACAAAAGTCCCGATCCCGGGCAGCTCTTGCGCCAGGTCCGCGGCGACTTGCTTGATGAGCGAATTGCCGAACGAAATGCCTGCAAGTCCGGGTTGGCAATTGGAGATTGAATAGAATACCGCTGTATCCGCTTCTTCTGCAGACTTTTCCTCGCGGTTCTCGGCCAAGAGCGCCTGAATAGAATGTGCGATGCCTTGTGTAAGGGCGACCTCGACGAAGATCAGCGGTTCGTCCGGCATTGCTGGATGGAAGAAGGCAAAACAGCGGCGATCAGCAGGCTCCAGCCGCCGCCGCAAGTCCTCCCAACTGTCGATCGCATGAACAGCCTCATAGGCGATGATCTTTTCGAGAATTTGTGCAGGGCTTTCCCAACTGACCGGTCGCAGCACCAGAAAACCACGGTTGAACCAGGACGCAAAGAGATGCCGAAAATCCAAGTCCAGTGCTTCAAGATCTGGCTCGCCCCGGCCCAAACGCAGCAAATCGGCGCGCATACGCACTAGGCTGCCTGTAGCTCCAGGCACCCTGTTCAGCCTACGGATCAACTCCTGCCGCGGCGGCTCTGCTGCAGCGGCAAAGTCTCGGTAGGTGGCTTTTGAAGGAGAGGCCTCATACAAATCCAGCGCTTGACGCACCTTGTCCGCGAAAATGTTCATCTCGACTGACAGCATCCGGAAGAAGGCAAGCTTGCCCACATCGTCAAGCGAGGAGTAACTTGCCAATATGGCGGCAGCTGACGCGAGTCCTGATGCTTCCCCCGCACTGCCGACCAGTTCGAACGCCAGTTCGGCAATTGATTTCTCGCCAGGTCTTGCAGGAGCAGGCCACACCTTGCGTCGGTCGAAGACGCTCGCCAACAGATCGGCTAATGATGTCATGACCCGCCGCCGGCAATGGCAAGTGGACGGCAACAGGATTGTGTCATTTTGACCATTCCCCCGCCTGTCCGCGCGTGCTGGCTCGGCCAGATGCTCGAAACTTGCCTCACGCTCACGCTCACGTTCATCTTCGGCCTTTCTCCTGATTAAACCGTCGCAGCGGCTCTACGATCTGCGAAAGAACCGACTCACAGCTACAGGCTGTCCATTTGTTTGATAAACTTACTAGTAGTCAGTAATTTGTGTCAATGGGCATTATTCTTGCCCTCTGGATCGATAATGTCCACCGCCGGTTCCGTGACCGCTGTTGGGGTCGAGATGCGGGGCCGATGGTGGCAAGAGCGGCGGTTGGTTGCGCTTGAAATTACCGCGCGAGTAGATGTTCCATCCCGGTGTCGCGTAGCCCTTAAATCGGCTCTGCCTCACTTTGTGTGGCCGACAAAAGGGGCAAAGGCCAAAATCAGATCGTCTAGCCCCAAAGGTCATGGCGTTGATCGAAGAAGGCCGTTCATATCGATGGATCGCCCGAGACCTCGGCATCAGCAAAAATACCGTCCTCGCAATTGCGCAACGCTCTCTCGTCAAAAACGTTTCAACGTAGATGGTTATGACACTGAAAAACAAAAAGGGGTGTATTTTCTGCGACATCGTAAATGGACGTGCACCCAGCCATTGGATTTACGAAGATCAGCATGTCGCTGCATTCCTGTCTTTGGAGGGACACCCCCTCATCGTTCCTAAACCGCACTTCGCAGATGTATTTGTGCTGGATGAGATACACGCCGCCGCAGTCATGCAAGCTGCCGTGCGCGTGGCAAAGGCAACAAAAATCGCAACACAGTGCGATGGCATAAACCTCGTTCAATCCAACGGAGCCGCCGCAGGGCAGGATGTGTTCCATTTCCACCTACACATCAAACCAAGATTTAGGGACGACGACGTCACAATGAGCTGGGACACGAAGGAAACTGACGACAAAATCCGAACAAAAACCAGCGCCGCGATCACACAGCTGCTCGAAAAAAGCTCTTAGCGCAGGATTTCGCCCCTATCCGCAACTGACCCCTTGCCGCCCCGTCCATGCAGGCCCTTGAACTGTTTCACACAATCGGCGTGCAAAGCGGCGGTACGGATGAAGGCGCCCCCGGCCCGCGCGAAGAGGACAGCGACATATGCTACGCCTATATCCGCGATCCGGACGGCAACAAGATCTGCGCCTTTAGCTAGAGCCCGAAGGACCAAGCACCCGATGAGCGACCTGCCCGCCCTCGATCCGGCCCGCATTTTCCCGACCTATGTGGGCAGCAATGACCTGTCGCCCTTTCATCCCTGCTATGCCAACGACCAGACCGTGTTGAGGCTGGCGGCTGGCCGCTTCTTTGCCCATCACAACGGCGATGATCCGGTTGCGGGTTACTGGGCCTTGCGCAGATACGCGGCCCTTTATGACGTGCCTGAACGCCCGGTTGAGATTGCCGGGCCCGATGCTGTCCCTTTCCTTGAACGCATCCTTGCACGACGCATTGCTGACATGGCGAAAAACCGCGGGCGATATGCGCTGGCCTGCACGCAACAGGGCGGGGTCTTCATGGATGGCATCCTGTTCCGACTGGCCGA
>Ga0181607_10004262_pt1 | contig 12263 bp, 11 predicted proteins | sample 041ome_9_FD_132420 | JGI IMG/M metagenome (GOLD analysis project Ga0181607, IMG submission 132420) | Coastal salt marsh microbial communities from the Groves Creek Marsh, Skidaway Island, Georgia - 041413US metaG (megahit assembly) | ecosystem: Environmental > Aquatic > Marine > Intertidal zone...
CCCGCGGTTTGGCGCAGTGCCAAAACCCAAGTTGGGCCGGTCATACTTGCGTATTCACGTGCTGCAAACGCATTTGTGCTGTCTATTTCAGACAGCACCACACGTTCGTATCCCAACGGGAATTTATTGGACAAGTGTTATCGCCGCTGACAATGCGGCAGGTTCAATGCCAAACACGTTGACGATACCTACGATCATGATCAATGCAGATGCCATCAAAAACCCGGTCAAAACCGGTGTGTTGCGGTGATCCAGCGCATCGTCTTGTTCTTGACCGAAATACATAAAGAAAACGATACGCAGGTAATAATAGGCACCAATCACTGATGCGATCACGCCCGCGATGGCCAACCATGCAAGACCTGCATCATAAGCTGCACGCAGAACGTAGAATTTGCCGAAAAAGCCCAATAACGGCGGCACACCTGCAAGGCTGAACAAAAGCGCAGCCATTGCAAACGCCTTGGTTGGCGCAGTTTTGGAAATCAGGTGCAGCGCCGAAATATCCACAACCGGCTGGCCGTCTTTTTCCATGCTCATGATAAAGGCAAAGGTACCGATGTTCATCGTGACATAAATCGCCATATAGACCAACAAAGCCTGAACACCTGCTTCGGTGCCAGAGGCCAAGCCCATCAGCGCATAGCCCATATGCGCAATTGATGAATATGCCATCAGACGTTTGATATTTGTCTGGCCGATTGCCGCAATTGCGCCCAAGAACATGGACAACAACGATAACAGCGCAACAACCTGTTGCCAGTCTGATGCAACGCCACCGAACGCATCATGTACGACGCGGGCAAATAGTCCCATCGCCGCAACCTTTGGCGCGGTTGCAAAAAAGGCTGTCACAGGTGTGGGCGAGCCTTCGTAAACGTCTGGTGTCCACATGTGGAACGGAACGGCGGATACTTTGAATGCCAAACCAGACACGACCAAAACCAGGCCGATCAACATGCCGACGGATGTTTGACCGCCACGTGTGGCATCGACGATTGCGGCAAAATCGGTGGTGCCGGTGTATCCGTAAACCAACGATGCCCCGAACAACAACAGGCCAGAGGACAGCGCGCCGAGGACGAAATATTTCATCCCAGCCTCGGTAGATTTCACACTATCGCGACGAAAAGATGCAACAACGTAGAGGGACAGTGATTGTAGCTCAAGCCCCATGTACAAAGACATTAAGTTGCCAGCAGAAACCATCATCATCATGCCGACCGCGGCCAACGCGATGAGAATTGGATATTCAAATTTCAACAACCCGCGACGTGACATGTAATCTTGGCTCATGACCAAAACGGCCGCTGCCGAAACAAGAATTGTCACTTTCGCAAAACGTGCAAACCCATCGTCTATGAACATGCCATTAAAGGCCGTATTATTGCCTGACATGCCCGCGATCCACAGTGAGACCAAGACAAAAACACCAGCAACAGCCCACGTTAAAGTTCCTGCAAGTTTGTCTTTGCTTGTGTAGACTGCAAAAATCAATGCCAGCATCGCAAACACAGAAATCACGATTTCCGGTAGAATGATATTCAGATCAGCTGAGATCATTTCAAAAGCTCCTGTTAGTGCGATGCCATGGCCTGTGGCGCGATATCAGCCGCAGACAATGCATGTGTATAGTTTTCGATTAATGCGCCGACAGATGGTCCAATGATGTCTAACGCCAAGGCGGGATAGACACCCAAGATCAAAGTCATCGCAACCAACGGCGTAAAGATAAGCTTTTCGCGCGATGTCATATCAGTAATGGTTTTCAAGCTTTCCTTGATAAGATTGCCCATCACAACACGACGGTACAGCCAAAGTGCATAAGCCGCAGACAGGATCACACCAGATGTGGCAACAGCCGCAACCCATGTATTGACCTGGAAAATACCCATCAATGTTAGAAATTCACCGATAAATCCCGATGTTCCCGGTAAGCCCACGTTCGCCATCGTAAAGAACATAAAGATTAACGCATAGGATGGCATCCGATTGACCAGCCCACCGTATGCTTCGATTTCGCGTGTGTGCATGCGGTCATAAATCACGCCCACACACAAGAACAATGCGCCCGAAATAAAGCCGTGGCTTAGCATTTGGAAAATCGCGCCATCAATGCCTTGCTGATTGGCGGCAAAAATACCCATGGTGACGTATCCCATGTGCGCGACGGATGAATAGGCGATCAGCTTTTTCATGTCTTCTTGGACCAGCGCAACAAGCGATGTGTACACAATCGCGATTGCCGACATCCAAAACACAAGATCGGACATCACATGCGATCCAACGGGGAACATCGGCAAGCTAAATCGCAAGAACCCATAGCCGCCCATTTTCAACAAGATCGCCGCAAGTACAACAGACCCCGCAGTTGGCGCTTGAACGTGCGCGTCGGGCAACCATGTGTGTAAAGGCCACATTGGCATTTTGACCGCGAATGACGCAAAGAAGGCCAAGAACAACAGGGTTTGCATACCGCCCACGATTTGCATGCCCAACAAGCTGAATGTTTCAGACCCGAATTGCTGCGTCAGCAATGTTGGAATGTCTGTTGTGCCTGCCTCTAGGTACATCGCGATCATTGCGACCAGCATCAAAACCGATCCCAACAATGTATAGAGAAAGAATTTGAACGACGCATAAATGCGGTTCACGCCACCCCAGATACCGATGATCAGGAACATAGGGATAAGGCCTGCTTCAAAGAACAGATAGAACAGGATCATGTCCAGCGCCATAAACACGCCCAACATCAGCGTTTCCAACAACAGGAACGCGACCATGTATTCTTTTACCCGTGTTTCTACGTCCCACGATGCATAGATCACCAAAGGCATCATGAACGTGGTCAGCATGACAAACAGAACGCTGATCCCGTCAACGCCCATTTTGTAATTCAGACCTGCGATCCAGCTGGCCTCTTCGACCATTTGGAACCCGGTGTTGCTGGCGTCAAATTGTGCCAGAATAAACAGGGATAGAACAAAGGTCGCAATCGTTGTGATCAAAGCAAAGCGTTTTGCAACAGTCGCTGCCGCCTCATCTTCGCCACGCGCCAATACAATCAGGATCAGCGCCGCGAGCGCAGGCACAAATGTGACAATGGAAAGAAGATGGTTATCCATATCAGTGTGCTCCTCCGTTGAAGCTCATCCAAGTGATTAGAACGACGATGCCAATGACCATCGCAAACGCATAGGTAAAGATGTATCCTGATTGGAACCGCCCTGCGAGGCGGGTAAAAAACGGGATAATCCCCATTGCGACACCGTTGATGGTGCCATCAATAACGGCTGTATCACCCTTTTTCCAAAGGAAACGACCAATGGCTTGTGCAGGACGCACAAAAAGGAAATCATAGATTTCATCAAAGTACCATTTGTTCAACAAAAACAGATACAAAGGACGCTGTGTTTCGGCCAGTTTCTTGGGCATTTCTGGGTTCCAGATATAGAACCACAGTGCCGTAACAAAACCGATGATCATCGCGATGAACGGGCTTACCTTGACCCATTTCGGCGCATGGTGCGCGTCATCCATCACAGTGTTATCTGGCGCCATGAAAATCGCACCCTGCGGTGCCACACCATGCATAGCTGCTGCTTTTGCGGCGTGATTTGGATCCGCTTGATGTTTTGTATGATCTGCGTCTGTGTGACCAGCAGTGCCGTGCATTGCGTCATGACTTTGTTCGCCATGACCCGCATCTGCGGCAACTTCATGGCTCGGGATACCAAAGAATTTGTTGACAGCGTTATGATCACCAAAAAAGCTGTTGTACCAGATCATACCAGAGAACACAGCACCCAGCGCCAAAACACCCAGCGGGATCAACATGACAATCGGGCTTTCATGCGCGTGTTCATGTGTATGTTTGTCACCACGCGGCGCGCCATAAAAGGTCAGGAAAATCAAACGCCAGCTATAGAAAGATGTAAACAGCGCCGCGATAACCAACATCCAGAAGGCATAGCCACCTGCGGTGCCGGCCCATGCGCTTTCGATGACCGCGTCTTTGGACAAGAAACCCGCGAAACCGAAATGTGTCAGCGGAATACCAACACCCGTAATCGCCAAGGTACCGATCATCATCGCCCAATACGTATATGGGATTTTCTTGCGCAGACCGCCATAGTTCCGCATGTCTTGTTCATGGTGCATCGCGTGGATCACAGACCCCGCGCCAAGGAACAACATTGCCTTGAAAAACGCGTGTGTTAACAGATGGAACATCGCCACCGAATAGACACCAATACCTGCGGCCACGAACATGTACCCCAACTGCGAACAGGTGGAATATGCAATGACGCGTTTGATGTCGTTTTGCACCAAACTAACAGTCGCGGCAAAAAATGCAGTGGTCGCGCCCAAGAATGTGACGAATGCCATCGCTTCTGGCGCGTATTCCATCAGGGGCGACATACGACAGACCAAGAACACGCCCGCGGTTACCATGGTCGCCGCGTGGATCAGGGCCGATACAGGTGTCGGGCCTTCCATCGCGTCGGGCAACCATGTGTGCAAAATCAACTGCGCCGATTTACCCATGGCACCGACGAACAACAAGAACGCCAACAGGTTCGCCGCATTCCATTCGGTCCACAAGAAATGCAGCTGCGTTTCCGCCAAGGCGGGTGCCGCCGCAAAGACATCGTTAAACACAATGCTATCGGTCAAATAAAACAGGCCGAAAATACCCAAGGCAAAGCCAAAATCACCCACACGGTTGACAACGAACGCCTTGATCGCCGCCGCATTCGCAGAGGGTTTTTTGTAATAGAACCCTATCAAAAGGTAAGATGCGACGCCCACACCTTCCCAGCCAAAGAACATTTGGACAAGGTTGTCGGACGTGACCAACATCAACATCGCAAAGGTAAAGAACGACAGATAGGCAAAGAACCGTGCGCGGTAAGGTTCGTCATGCGTCCAGTTATCGTCATGCGCCATATAGCCAAAGCTGTACAAATGTACCAATGCGGACACAGTCGTCACAACGATCAACATGATCGCGGTCAAACGATCCAAACGTATCGACCAATCTGTCGATAGGCTGCCAGATTCAATCCAACGCAGGATTTGAATATGCTGGGTTTCGCCATCGAACCCCAAAAACACAATCCATGACAGCAAACAGGCCAAGAACAACAAACCGGTTGTTAGGATCTGTGCGCCTTTTTCGCCAATCACACGCCAGCCAAAGCCGCCGATAATTGCGCCAACCAATGGGGCAAATAGGATAATCTTTTCCATTATTTCTTAACCCTTCATTACGTTGACATCTTCGACCGCGATGGTGCCACGGTTACGGAAGAAGCTGACCAAGATTGCCAAACCAATCGCCGCCTCGGCCGCTGCCACGGTCAACACAAACAGCGTAAATACCTGCCCTGTCAAATCACCCAGGTAACTTGAGAATGCGACCAAGTTGATGTTGACAGACAACAACATCAATTCAATCGACATCAAAAGGATGATGACGTTCTTCCGGTTCAGGAAGAGCCCAAAGATACCAATAACAAATAGCGTCGCCGCCACCGTCAGGTAATGTTCTAAACCAATCATATTAACCTCGGTTCCCTTGTTCTGTCCTTTGGGCGGCCTATAGGCCCTGCCCCGGTTTTACGTCTTTTAATTCCATTGCTTTCGCAGGATCACGGAACATCTGTGCCATAACATTCTGACGCTTTACGTCCTTGCGATGGCGCAGCGTCAAAACAATCGCCCCGATCATCGCGACCAACAAAATCAAGCCCGACAATTGGAAGAGCAAGAAATATTGATCGTAAATCACCATCCCAAGCGCGGCCGTGTTATGCATGCCTTCGGGGGCGATGGTGGCGCGGGCAGACTGCGCAGTGTCAGCAAAATCCCATACGCCAAAGGCCATGACCAGCTGCATCAACAAAACCAATCCAATTAACAGGGCAAGTGGTAGGTAACTAGCCATCTCTGCCTTAAGCGCAGAAAAATCGATATCCAACATCATCACCACGAACAGGAACAATACTGTAACCGCGCCCACGTAAACGATGACCAATAACATGGCGACGAATTCGGCGCCCAATAATACGAACAACCCCGCCGATGACAAAAATGCCAAAATCAGCCACAGCACAGAATGCACAGGGTTGCGGCTAATCACAGTGAACAGCCCCCCTGCTATTGCGCAGATTGCAAATAGATAGAACGCGAAGGATACAACGCTCATGTGTCTTTTTCCTCTTTGTCTTCCATAACCTCTTGGGCCAATTGCATGGCCCGTGTCATGGCGGGTACACCAGCGAACATAGACATTTGTCCGATGGTTTCGATAATCTCTTGTTTGCGCGCGCCAGCTTCAACCAGATGACGCACAGTTTGACGTAGCGCGACATCATTTTGCGCGCCCTGCATGGTCAGCCCTGCCAATGTCAGCAAAAGACGTGTCTTTGCGTCCAGACCGTCCTTATTAAACGTGTTGCCAAAAAACATCTCCATCATGTCTTTTGACATCGTGGGCCACGCCGCTTCGAACCCTTTGGGCGAAAATGTCTCAAGCGCAGGATTCATGGATTTCACCATGTCCTGTGCCAGTTTCATCATGTCTTCAAAAGGGTTCTTTGCGTCGGTCATCGGTAAGGCGCATCCATTTCAAGGTTACGTGCAATTTCGGATTCCCAGCGTTCCCCGTTCGCCAATAGCTTTTCTTTGTTATAGAAAAGCTCTTCGCGGGTTTCCGTTGAAAATTCAAAATTAGGACCTTCGACGATGGCATCAACTGGGCACGCCTCTTGGCAGAACCCACAGTAGATACATTTCGTCATGTCGATGTCGTAACGCGTTGTGCGGCGGCTGCCATCGTCGCGGGGTTCGGCGTCGATTGTGATCGCCTGCGCGGGGCAAACGGCCTCGCACAACTTACACGCAATACAACGTTCTTCGCCATTGGGATACCGGCGCAGCGCATGTTCACCACGAAAGCGCGGCGACAATGGCCCCTTTTCATGGGGATAGTTCAGCGTAGCCTTGGGACCAAAGAAATACTTGAGCCCCAATTTCATCCCAACCCAAAAATCTTGCAGCAAAAAATACTTTGCCGCGCGGCCGTAATCAATCTGTGCCATATTAGCCTCCGATCGCCCAGCGGGCATAAGCACCGCCAAACAGTTCAAATTTTGCAGCGAAAGACACCAAAACAACCCATACCAACGAGAATGGTAGGAAAACTTTCCAACCCAAGCGCATCAATTGGTCATAGCGGTAGCGTGGTGTAATCGCCTTAACCATCGCAAAGATAAAGAAGAAGAACGCCATTTTCGCGACCATCCAAATTGCGCCATCTGCGATCCCTGGAATGGGCGACAACCACCCGCCAAAAAACAACAGCGTGGTTAGGGCGCACATGAGGAAAATCGCAATATATTCACCCGCCATGAACAACAGGAATGGCGTTGATGAATATTCAACCTGATATCCGGCAACCAATTCTGATTCCGCCTCGGGCAAATCGAACGGTGGGCGGTTTGTTTCAGCCAGTGCGCTGATAAAGAACAGGAACACCATCGGGAAATGCGGCAACCAATACCAGCTAAAGAACCCGTAATCGCCATCCTGCGCGCGGACGAGATCGCCAAAGTTCATCGAACCGGTCGAAATGATCACGCCAATGATAATCAAACCAATGGACACTTCGTATGAAATCATTTGAGCCGCAGAGCGCAAAGACCCCAGGAATGGATATTTTGAGTTTGAGGCCCAGCCCCCCATGATGACACCATATACCTCTAACGAAGATACAGCGAAAACATATAAAATCGCGACGTTGATATCGGACAAAACCCAAGTGTCGTTGAACGGAATAACCGCCCAAGCGATCAGCGCCAAAACGAATGATGTCAGCGGCGCAAGCATGAAAACCGCACGGTCCGCACCCGCAGGGATCACAACCTCTTTCACGACGTATTTTAACGCGTCAGCCACGGTTTGTAACAAACCAAACACGCCGACCACGTTTGGACCACGACGCATTTGCACCGCTGCCCAGACCTTGCGGTCACCGTATACTAGGAACAGCAAGCTTATCATTACGAAAGCGACCATGGCCAAAACCTGCGCCACCATGATAAGGGCCATTCCGCCCGTTGTATTAAAGAAATCAGCCATCGGTCCTCACACCATTGGTATTCCGTTTCGGGCGCAGTTGTCGGCAACAACCTCTGCGTCCAGTGTTCTTAATCCTTGTGGGATCGCATCTGATACTGTGTAAACGGCATCCGCGCTCCACCGTCCAGCGGTTTCGCCCACATTTGTGCGAATGTGACGGGCAAAACCAAATCCACGGATCAATGTGTATTGTGCCGCCGCACATTCTGCGTAATCGCGAACAGGATCAGAACGTTCTGTTCCTGTTAGGGTTACGTGGAATTGTACCAGATCATTCGCAAGCAATTTGGTTTGTACGCCAAAATACTGGATTTTTTCTGGTTGTTTCGATGTCCCGGACATGTCCAGCTGTTGACAGGCCGCAACCAAAAAGGTCGCCGCCATCAACAAAAGGGATATGTTGGACAAATGCTGCATTATTCGGCCGCAACCTTTGTTTCAGCCCGGGCCTTTGCATTGGCAGACAGTTCGGCCATAACGCTGGATGCGCGTGCAATCGGGTTGGTCAAATAGAAATCAGAGATTGCGTTTTTGAATGTCGCATCGCCCATTTTATCGGCAGGCTCTGCTTTCCATTCATTTTCCGCAACCTGATCGATCTGTGCCAAATGCGGATGCGCCGCAACCAATGCCTGACGCAATTGCGCAAGGCTGTCATATGGCAACGCCGATCCCAATTCTGCGGACAATGCCCGCAGGATTGCCCAGTTTTCTTTGGCCTCACCAGGGGCAAAGCCTGCACGCATGGCCAGTTGTGGGCGACCTTCGGTATTGACGAACAAACCGTTTTCTTCGGTAAAGGCGGCACCTGGCAGGATAATATCGGCACGATGCGCACCGCGATCGCCGTGCGAGCCTTGATAAATCACACATGCGCCGGCATCGATGTCGACCTCATCCGCACCAAGGTTATAGATTACGTCAGCGCCATCAATCGCGGCGATCAAACCGCCCTCGGTCACAGCACCCACATCCATCGCGCCAACGCGTGACGCAGCAGTGTGCAAGATCATCAGTTTGGACTGTGTTTCCTCGGCCAACTGCATTGCTGCGGCCAAAACGGCGGCGCCGTCTGCTTCGCGAATGGCGCCTTGGCCCACGATCACAACGGATGGTCCATCCAAAACCGCACCGTGTTTTTTGCCCAAGAGCCCCGCCAAAGCAGCTCGGTCAGTGCCAACATGTGTATATTCATAGGTTAAATCAGCCGCCTGACCAACCAAGCCGATGTCTGCGCCATTTGCCCAAGCACGGCGGATACGCGAATTCAAAACAGGCGCTTCATCACGTGGGTTGGTGCCGATCAGCTGAATGAACTTGGCACCGTCGATGTCTTCAATCGACGCGGTCCCGACATAACCAGAGCGGTTGCCAATTGGCAAACGCGCGTTGTCAACACGACATTCCACGTTACCGCCCAGACCTTGGACCATTTGGGTCAGGGCAAAGGCCGCCTCGGTCGAGACAAGATCACCGACCAGACCCGCAACCTTTTTGCCTTTCATCGCTGCAGCAACGGCAGACAGGGCTTCGCCCCATGACGCTTTGCGCAATTTGCCGTTTTCACGAATATAGGGCACGTCCAGACGTTGACGACGCAAACCGTCCCAAACGAAACGGGATTTATCGGAAATCCATTCCTCGTTCACGCCGTCATGGTTGCGTGGCATGATCCGCATGACTTCGCGCCCTTTGGTGTCAACACGAATATTTGATCCCAAAGCGTCCATTACGTCGATGGTTTCGGTTTTGGTCAATTCCCAAGGACGCGCGGTAAACGCATAAGGTTTCGATGTCAGCGCCCCAACAGGGCACAAGTCAATGATATTGCCCTGCAAATTGCTGTCCAACGTTTGGTTCAGATAGCTGGTGATTTCACTATCCTCACCACGACCTGTTTGACCCATCTGCGTGATGCCCGCCACCTCTGTGGTGAAACGCACACAACGGGTACATGAAATACAGCGCGTCATCCTGGTTGCCACCAATGGACCCAAATCCAAATCGGTGCTCGCGCGCTTTACTTCGTTATAACGGCTATTAGACATGCCATAGGCCATGGCCTGGTCTTGCAAGTCACATTCACCGCCCTGGTCACAGATCGGACAATCCAAGGGATGGTTGATTAACAAAAACTCCATGACGCCTTCACGGGCTTTTTTAACCATCGGCGAATTGGTTTTCACGACCGGTGGCTGTCCCTCTGGGCCAGGACGCAAATCGCGCACTTGCATCGCACAAGACGCAGCCGGCTTGGGCGGGCCGCCCACGACCTCGACCAGACACATGCGACAGTTGCCCGCAATGGACAGACGTTCATGATAGCAAAAACGCGGCACTTCGATCCCTGCTTCTTCGCAGGCTTGGATCAGGGTCATTGCCCCGTCAACTTCGACCTCGTGTCCGTCGATGATGATTTTCTTTAGGTCTGTCATCGCTCTCACTTTGTGATTTGCCGTACGCTGCCGCGACGGTCATGTTTTGATACTGTTACGCGGATTGCCCGCAGTGTTGATTTAACGTCTGCTGATGCCTGATTAACCAAGCAATACACAGCCGTCGCACAGATCATAAAGGTCACTGTCATCATACCCGACACGTTCCTTTCAAATATAAATCGCCATCTAAGATCTGGACCGTCTCGTCGTCCGGCCCATAGACCCAATCGACGTCAGACGTCCCAAATTCACGTACGCAATACTTGGTGGATTCGTATCGCCCTGCTTCGCGTGCACCTGCGATGCTTTGATTGGCTTTGCGCACGTTAATTTCAAAATTTTCGCGCTGCTTTTTGTCAAAAGTCACTTTTGCATTGAAATAAATGCCATCAAACGCGACACGTGTATCTTCTTGCAAACGCGAACACGACATCCCCGTCACACCCAACACAACAATAGCAATCATTGCGACGGATTTACCGCGCTTACAGGCCGAGAGCCGACGGCCAAGTGATTGCGTGTTGATGCGTTCAACCATGTTCGCCTACTCCGCCGCCACGGCGCCAAAACGACCCGATTTTTGCGCTTTGATGCGATCTTCGATTTCTTCGCGGAAATTGCGGATCAAGCCTTGGATTGGCCACGCCGCCGCGTCACCCAATGCACAAATCGTATGTCCTTCGACTTGTTTGGTCACATCCCACAACATGTCGATTTCTTCCAATGATGCTTCGCCTTTGACGAGACGGTCCATGACGCGCATCATCCATCCTGTGCCTTCGCGGCAAGGCGTACATTGACCACAGCTTTCGTGTTTGTAGAATTTCGACAAACGCCAGATCGCCTTGATGATGTCGGTGGTTTTGTCCATTACGATCACGGCGGCGGTGCCAAGACCTGATCCCAATTCACCGCGCAGGTAATCGAAATCCATAATCGCGTCGCGGATGTTTTCACCGCGTACACACGGAACAGATGACCCACCTGGAATAACCGCCAACAGGTTGTCCCAACCGCCGCGAATACCGCCGCAATGTTTTTCGATCAGTTCCTCGAACGTGATCGACATCGCCTCTTCTACCACGCAGGGGTTGTTGACGTGACCAGAAATGGCAAACAGTTTGGTGCCCACGTTGTTGGGGCGACCAAAGGATGAAAACCATTCGGGGCCACGGCGCAGGATCGTTGGCGCAACGGCAATGGATTCCACGTTGTTTACAGTGGTCGGACACCCATAAAGGCCCGCACCCGCCGGAAACGGTGGTTTCATGCGCGGCATGCCTTTTTTACCCTCAAGGCTTTCGATCAAAGCGGTTTCTTCACCACAGATATAAGCCCCTGCACCGTGGTGCAGATAAAGATCAAAGTCCCAACCAGATTTCGCCGCGTTCTTGCCCAAAAGGCCCGCATCATAACATTCGTCAATGGCGGCCTGTAATGCTTCGCGTTCGCGGATATATTCACCGCGGATATAAATGTAACAGGCGTGCGCATTCATTGCAAAAGACGCGATCAATGCGCCCTCGATCAATGTGTGCGGATCGTGGCGCATAATTTCGCGGTCTTTACATGTACCGGGTTCAGATTCATCCGCATTGATGACCAAATACGCAGGACGGCCATCACTTTCTTTGGGCATGAATGACCATTTCAAACCCGTCGGAAAGCCCGCACCACCAC
>Ga0181607_10004265_pt1 | contig 12261 bp, 14 predicted proteins | sample 041ome_9_FD_132420 | JGI IMG/M metagenome (GOLD analysis project Ga0181607, IMG submission 132420) | Coastal salt marsh microbial communities from the Groves Creek Marsh, Skidaway Island, Georgia - 041413US metaG (megahit assembly) | ecosystem: Environmental > Aquatic > Marine > Intertidal zone...
CCCTGGTCTCCCGGGAAGTGATCGCAGACTCGATCGAGACCGTGGTGGGAGCGGAAGGCATGGATGGCCTCGTGGCCATTGGTGGTTGTGACAAAAACATGCCCGCCTGCGTGATGGCTCTCGCCCGGCTCAACCGGCCAGGCATCTTTGTCTATGGCGGGACCATCCTTCCTGGCATTTTCAAGGAAAGAAACCTCGACATTGTCTCAGTTTTTGAAGCGGTGGGTGCCCATGCCTCCGGCAAAATGTCCAAGGAAGAGCTCACCGAAATCGAAAAGAAAGCCATTCCCGGACCGGGTTCCTGCGGAGGGATGTACACGGCAAATACAATGTCATCTGCCATCGAGGCCATGGGAATGAGCCTGCCCGACAGTTCGGCCCAGCTTGCGGTTTCCGATGATAAAAAACTGGACGCCAAACTGGCCGGTGCCGCGGTGGTTAACTTGATCGAGAAAAATATCCGACCCCGTGATATTATGACCCGCAAGGCCTTCGAGAATGCCATCACTGTGGTCATCACCCTCGGGGGTTCGACCAACGCCGTGCTTCACCTTCTGGCCATGGCTCACACAGCCGGCGTGGAACTAGACCTTGATGATTTCACTGAAATCGGCAAGCGGGTGCCAGTCCTTTGCGACCTTAAGCCAAGCGGAAAATATAACATGTCCCATTTTGTCCGCATAGGCGGGCTCCGCCCGTTGCTTAAAACCCTGCTCGCCCATGGCTTGCTCCATGGGGACTGCATGACCGTAACCGGCAGAACCCTCGCCGAAAATGTGGAAGATGCCACGCCCTATGCGGCCTACCCGGATGGACAGGACTTGGTCCGTCCGTTCCATGACCCCATCAAGCCAGACAGTCACCTAAGAATTTTATACGGCAACCTTGCCCACAAAGGGGCCGTGGCAAAAATTACTGGAAAGGAGGGACTGCGTTTTTCTGGAAAGGCCATCGTATATGAATCAGAGGAGGAAGCCCTCAAGGGTATCCTTGCCGGAAAGGTATCCGCCGGACACGTGGTCGTCATTCGCAATGAAGGACCTGTGGGGGGACCCGGCATGCGGGAAATGCTCTCACCCACCTCTGCGATCATGGGCAAAGGACTGGGCAAGGATGTTGCCCTGATCACTGATGGCCGCTTTTCCGGCGGGAGTCATGGTTTTGTGGTCGGCCATGTCACCCCGGAAGCGTCTGTGGGCGGCCTGATTGGACTGCTTGAGAACGGTGACCCGATCACCATCGATGCCGAAAACAACCTTCTTACCCTGGACCTCCCAGAGGATGTCATCGAAGAAAGAAAAAAAGACTGGGTACAACCCCAGCCCAGGGAAACCCGGGGAGTTCTGGCCAAGTATGCCAAACTGGTCAGCTCCGCCTCTCTTGGTGCAGTAACCGATTAAACCCACGCTCTAGAAAATGGACAAGAACCTGTATTTTCACTTTAAAGACCTTCGCCTTTCTGCCGATTTCCGTTTTGCCGGATTCTCTGCCGATTTTTTGGAAAACAATCAGGCAAATTGGCATAATGCACACCAGCAAATGACCGCACTGGAAAACGGTGCCATTGCCAACCCTGATGAAGGGCGGATGGTCGGACATTACTGGCTAAGAAACCCTGCCCTCGCCCCATCCGATGAGATTGGCCGCTCGATTGAAAGTATGGTCGCACAGGTCAAGACCTGGGCGTCATCTGTCCATGAAGGGGAAATCAGCAGTCCCACAGGAAGATTCTCTGATCTTTTGGTTATTGGAATTGGGGGATCTGCCCTGGGGCCACAGTTCGTCACCAAGGCGTTGACGCGACCATCCGGCGATCGCTTAAACGCACATTTCTTCGACAACACCGATCCCGATGGCATGGACTATGTGCTCGCTCAGATCGGGGAAAACCTTGCCTCCACCCTGGTGCTGGTCATTTCCAAGTCTGGAGGAACTCCTGAAACCCGCAACGGCATGAAGGAGGCCCAGGCGGCTTTTGCCAACAAGCAACTCGATTTCGCAAAGCACGCAATCGCTGTCACCGGTGAAGGCAGTGCCCTGCACAATCTCTCACAAAGCGAAAACTGGCTGGGCTTTTTCCCGATGTGGGACTGGGTCGGAGGACGGACCAGTGAGACAGCATCGGTGGGCCTACTGCCAGCTGCTCTCCAGGGCTTTGACATTCAGGCGATACTCGATGGAGCCGCCCAAATGGATACACAAACCCGGCTTCCAGACCTCCGAGAAAACCCCGCTGGACTTCTTGCCTTGAGTTGGTTTTTTTTGACGGACGGCAAGGGATCGAAAGACATGGTCATCCTGCCCTACAAGGACCGCCTCGAACTATTTGCCAAATACCTTCAGCAACTCATCATGGAGTCACTCGGTAAGGAACTGAATTTGCAGGGCGAAGTCGTTTACCAAGGAATTTCCGTATACGGCAATAAAGGTTCAACCGATCAACATGCCTATGTGCAACAGTTGCGTGAAGGGGTTCCCAACTTTTTTGCCACCTTTATTGAAGTGCTGAAAAACCGAGAGGGAACTTCGATTACAGTGGATGAGGACGGGATGACCTCTGGTGATTATTTGCAAGGCTTCATGCTAGGCACCCGGGATGCCCTCTTTGAAAAAGGCCGAAAGTCAATCACCCTGACCATTGAAGAGGTAAGTGCCCATTCGGTTGGGCAACTCATTGCCCTTTATGAAAGGACCGTGGGCTATTATGCTTACCTTGTGGGGATCAATGCCTATCACCAACCAGGAGTTGAGGCCGGAAAAAAAGCCGCATCTTCGATTTTAAATGTTAGAAAAAAAGTGGTCGAATGGTTAGCGAACAACCCAAGCAGGTCGATTTCTGCAGAGGAACTTGCCGGGGAGATTGACGAGTCAAAACATGCGGAATGGATCTTTAAAATCCTCGAAAATTTGTCGGTCAATTCCGCCGGTTCTGTCACCAGGCAAGATAGCGTTTGTTCATTGGATGACCGATTCGTTCAGAATAGTTAATTTAATTGGTCTTACGAGAACCTACAACTTTTAGATTCATGGGAGTCACATTAAACAAAGACGGAACCCCACGAAAGATTGGCAGTGGAAAGACCAAGGGGGCAGGTTGCTTTGCTAATATCAAGTGGCAACATCTGAAAAACTTCATCGGGGAGGATGAGGATATTCAGGTTAGCCGGGTCTGGCTACGCTCCGTTGGGGCTCTGGCACAGAAAAAAGGAAGTAAAAAGAAAGTAATTTCTTCTGCCCCCACAAAAGAAAGTCTCCCCACTACGATAAAGAGTTCATCTAAACCGGTTCCTCCGACTCCGACTAGTACTCAGCAAAGGAAAGAGGAAAATGACACGGAGGACGATTACTCCCCTCCCCCTCTATTTGGAACGGGCGGGGAGATTAGGAATTATTAAAAAGGGGAAAAGGGGGACGGCACAAAATCCTCCAAAGGCTCACTTTGCTCCTCAGGTTCGAAAGGTGACCCAGCGGGCACCTCCTCCAAGTTTTCTACCGCGGCTTCACTTTCATTAATCGTGGGAAGTGTATTTTCTTCGTCAATAAGATTGATCATTTGGGTTTCCGGGCTTGCTTCTAAATCCTCCACCTTCACATCTCTTACCCACCAGTCTTGGTAAGCAAGCTGGCCATCCTCGCCATATTCCTTGATGGAACCCCACTTCGAACCAGCATACTTGGGTATAAGAAGCCTTTTTTCATCATCATAAACATACTTCGCACTCCAAGCTTTCTGGACATAAGCAGGAGGCTTAGCTCCCATCATCTGAGATACAGTGCGCTCATGATCCGCAGCTGAATTCCTGCTCGCACAGGAAAATAGGGACGCCGCTACTAGGAAGACAAAAAAGAAACAGCACAAATTTTTCACAAAACCAAACTTGAACAAATCTTAGTCAAAATCAACGAATATTCATTGAGGGCGCTTATACCAAAATTGGCAAAACTTTCTCTGTTGCAACACCCAGGGAAGAAGTAAGGTCGGTAAGAGTAATTTTAACATTTGCCAATCTCTGTACCATAATAACTTTCTTGAAGAAGAAATGACCGGATAACGGTCAAGGATCTTCAGGTGCAAACCAGCTCGCAAACACTGCCGTCTGATATTTTTGGAAAAGAGAATTTCCTCTCCGGCATAGTGTGTTTCCGGGAACCCACCACACTTTTCAAAGAGGTCCTTTCTGCAAAAAATAAAACACCCCGCAAAATAACCAAATGTCTTGGAAATGAAATTCCACATTCTAGGCAGAATAATGCCTGCGATCAGGCGATCGTGATTAGAATCAAATCTAAGAGTTGCACCGCCTGCCCCCACCCCACAATTTTCAAGTGCGTGACAGGCGGCCCGAAAGGTGGAATCAGGGACCAAAGTATCTGCATCAAGAAAAAATAAGTTTCTACCTAGGGCTACCCGGGCACCAGCATTACGGGCACGGGCAATTTGATTAATTGGTTCGAAGACAACCCGGCACCCGAGTTCCTCTGCCACCTCTTGCGTTCGGTCGTCTGAGTTGTTGTTAACCACCAAAACCTCACCCCTTAAATAGGGATTTTGATTCATACAAGACCGAATCGATCGAATTGTTTCAGGGAGGAAGCACTCCTCGTTGTAAGCAGGAACGATAAATGTGTAATCCAACGAGGAGTCCGAGAGTGTGATGGGATTACCCCTTAAATCTTTTTGCTCGCCTTCCGATGCCGAACGAAAGGCCGACAATCCAGCCCTGTAAACGAGAGAAAGGTCTCTTGGAATAGATATCGTGATCGCCAATAGGATGAATGGGCTCTTCACCTCGTATATCTGAGGCAATACTCGCCAAATCAGGCACAGACTTACCTCCCATGCGCAAACGATTATGTAGAAAAGTAAGCCGATCAATTTCTAATTGCCTGGAAAGATCGGATAGGGTTTTGCGAAACTCAGCCACCTCACCATCAAGTATGGTTACATTCGATTCAGGGCTAGCTAGATCCTCCTCTTTTTCGGAAGAAAAAGTCTCGGGTGAAGGCGAATGATCTCCCAAATCATTAACGGTTAATGGCGCGTCAGGGAGTTCGCCTTGTAATGCAGGTTCAGTTGCCTCGGACGGCTCAAAGTCGTTAATCGAAAACTTCTCCTCCTCAGATACATCGATACTCTCTCCCGATTCCAAAAACCCATCGCCCGAATTTGATTCATTGGAGGAAAGCAACCCATTTTCATCAATGCTGTTAGCCAATTCTTCATCAGATATCTGACTGGATTGAGGTTGCATATCAATAATATCAGTTCGAGGGGTAATCGGTTTCTGCTGGGGGCGAGATTACATCATCAATATGGAAATCCCCGGTTCTTATCAAGTAAAGTTTTTGTCCCTCAGTAAGATCAGGATTTTCATGATTTCCATTCATACCTTCAAACTCGAAAAAGGAGAGATTTTCCTTCGAATACTTACAGCGAACTCTGAAGACTTCATCCGTGAAATCATCTTCCTCAGAAGCGATGAAAAGGAAGTCACTTTTTATCCCAACCTCTTGCCCCTCCCTGATAAAAAAGCCAGTTTTAGAAAGATTTACATTTTCTACAGATACACCAATGTGATCATCGTAAAAGAGAAAACTTGGAAGAATAATATCAGAGAGCAATAATTCTTTGCTAGAAAGGAAGGTTTTTTGTGCAATGGCTCGCACATTGCTTAACGAGGAAAAATTATCCTCTAAATCCTTTCGTTGTTCATTCACCTCATCAAGCAGTAATCTGGCCTTTTGCAATTCATCCTCAAGATCTGACTTTCTGTTGTCGAAAGGTTCAAGCTTAGACTGCTCTGAAGTGAGTTCATCAGATACTACTGACACCTTGAGTTCGGCACTTTTTGCCTCCTCCTCTGCTTTGGAAAGATTTTCTTCTAGCTGCTTGACTTTGGGTTCCAGAAACGACCTTTCAGACTCGATAAATTCAATCTTTTCAATGATCTCTTCCTCATTCTGCCTCAATTTACTCCTTTCGCGAAGCAGTGCACCGATTTCATCATCGGTTCCATTAAATTCTTTAAAATGTGCATGCTGAATTCGAGCTAGATCTTCCTTTTCACGCATTAAATCCGGCTGCAAATCTGTAAAATATTCCATATTTGCGAAAAAATAAAAGGCGGTTCCTCCAAGAAGAAGCCCAAGGGAAATCCTACAAATTAATAAGATCAATTTGCGTTGCCTCCCTCAACTGTGCAAAACTGCCATACAGCGGTAATATTGCCCCCAAGGACCGATGAGCTTCAACATTTGTAATTTTTATTTTACAAATTTCATTGTCATCACTTTTTACTGAAAACAACATTCCTTTTTGTATGCCTGCATCTAGACCGAAGGGAATGGCAAGCGTCCCAGTCCCCAAGTCGAAAGAGTGAAAAGTTGTAGATATAGAATCACCTTTTTCAATCCAAGGTCTATCCCGATGATATTTCCGGATGCTTTTTAAGGCACTGCTATGATGTTTTCGCAATTGAGAAGTAATCAGATCATAACCAGAGATCTTCTCAGACAACTCATCTACTCTCAAACTCGCAGTTTGTTTTTCATTATTAATAGCAGACAGCTTATTTTCTAAAGTTGGTATTTGAGTAGCAAGTTCGCTTGCCTTGATAAGGATCTGCTTCTTGCGAACTTGAATTTCGGCTACTGCCTCTCTTGCAATCAAAACGCGGTCTTCTTTCGCTTTTATCTGTTCTTCGAATTGCAGAATGCTTTCTTTTCTCTTTTGGAATTCTGTCTCGGCGAGTCTCAAATCCTCCCGCAAAGATTCGATCTTCATGCTCAGTTCCTCTTTACGGGCTTTTTCACGGGATAACTTCGATAAGTTTTCGCTTCTTTCAGTTTTCGCTAACTCAATGAATTCTTTTTTTTTCTCTTTGATTGATAATAGTTCAGAGATTTGATCATCGTATGAACTGACGGATAGGTAGGTGAAATAATAGGAAAAAATTATGAGCAAGAATGACAGCACATATAAAAAAAGTGGAATTTTCTCCTTCATCATACTGGTCTAAGGAAGGGGCAAAAACGGAGAAAGCTCACCTCCCTGTGCATCTTGGCTATCGTCCCTTGGGCTAACTGAGGGAGATTCCTCAGAAGTTTGATCGAACTCTATGCCTGTGGGCACAAACAATGGAGGAACGAAATCATCCTCCTCTTCCTCCAAAAACACTTCAACCAATGGCTCACTTCCTTCTTTTTCCAGATTAGTGAGTAAAGTACTCACATCATCCATCCTCTCTTTTTTTGCTACCTCCCAATTCTTGTCGCGTTGCCGATCAAGTTTACTCACATGCAAGGGAAACAAATCTTCATCAATCTCTTCTGTTCGACCAGTGTAAACTGAATAGTTTAGCTGCCCTTTGGGATCCCTGGACCAAGTCTTTCCTACTACCTTTCCATTGTAAACTGGAACCATTTTACGTGAACTCGAATCATATTTGTATCGAGCGTCCCAGGCATCATAAATAGAGGGTCTTGAACCGGGCGAGTTATCCAACCGTGCTGAGTTTCGAGGCAAGAAAGAACAAGATCCCAAAAAAACAAGACTCGCCATAGATGCTGTAAATCTAAGACCATGAAAAAACATATTTAATAAGTTAGCCTAGAGATGACACCTTTGAAAACCAAAAACGGTACGCTTTCTTACTCCAGACTGGCCCGGCATTTTCTACCCCAATTCTTGGACCACGCTGAATATCCAATGGTTTAGAAGTCGAATCCTCCAACCAAAGCTTAGAAAGGGGCGAATTTTTCAGGCCATGAAAGCGGTTATCTATTCCCAATGCCTTGGTGAGCCTTCCAGGACCAGAAATTTCATCGGTTGCCCGGATGAACACTGCACTCGGATTGTCCCGTTCTCCGGTAACCAGATTAAGCATCCAATGCATTCCATAGCAGAGGTAGAGGTACCAAAAATTCGCAGGGCCAAACATCAATTTATTTCTCTCCGTCTTCCCCTTGGACGCGTGACTAGCCAAGTCATCCAGACCATGGTAAGCTTCCGTTTCTGTAATAATCAACTTCCTTCGCTGTCCACTCTCATTCTCCAGGCATAAATTTCGACCGAGCAAGTCAGGAGCAACCTCAATCGAGGATCTCGCGTAAAAACTATCTCTGAAGACCAAGGTAAAATTGATTAGTAGGACTTGTTATGAGAATCCAACCAGATCGTAACCGGGCCGTCATCTTCAGCAAGAATCTTCATATCAGCCCCAAAAACTCCGCTCTGCACATTCCCCGTAAAACTTTGGCGGACAGCAGGAAGAAATGATTGAAAAATCTCCTCGGCTGCATGCCCTGTTGCCGCTTCATTGAACGAGGGACGGTTGCCTTTTTTAACATTCCCGAAGAGGGTGAACTGACTGACCAGCAAGAGGGATTCTTTAGATGAAATAGGTAGATTCATTTTTCCCTCACCATCCTCGAAGATACGAATGCTTAGGAGCTTGTTAATCACCCACGCTGCATCCTCTTCGCGGTCATTTCGCGATACGCCAAGGTAAACTAAGACACCCGGCCCAATCTCGCCAACCACTGCACCCCCGACCGATACTGACGCGTGTAAGACTCTGCGGAGCAAGGCACGCATCTTATGTTGCTCGATTTGGACTCATGATGGAGTCCTGATCCCAAGGAAGGCCGGTTATGAAAAGATTCTAGGAATCTTCCGCTACCGCGTCCATCACCTCGGCTACAGCCTGAGCCGCAAGCGGGGTGGAAAGATATCGCTCTCCGCAACTCGCACCTATGGCAACGATGTTTTTACCTTCCATCTCCGGTCTTGCTGCAATACGAAGGGCAGCTGCAAGGGTAGCACCGGTGGAAATCCCTGCGAGTATTCCCTCAGAGATACTCACTTTGCGGGCCATCTCAAAAGCATCGTCACTGGAAACAAGTTCCACCTCGTCGACGATATCGATATTCAAATTCTTAGGAACGAAGCCCGCTCCTATACCTTGAATTTTATGAGGTCCAGGTTTCACTTCCTCTCCGTTTCGGGTTTGAGTAATCACCGGGCTTTCCTCAGGTTCCACCGCAACGGTCAGCATTTCAGGATTACGCTGCTTGATAACTTCAGAAACCCCCGTGATCGTTCCTCCCGTGCCCACTCCGGCAACGAGACAATCAACTTTACCCTCTAATCCGGACCAAATCTCCTCTGCAGTGGTTTTGCGGTGAATCGCAGGGTTAGCCGGATTGTTGAATTGCTGGGGCATAAATGCTACATCGCCGTGTTCTTCCATCAACTGATTGGCACGGGCAATCGCTCCACCCATCCCTTTGGGACCGGGTGTAAGAACAATGTCAGCACCGAGTAGGCGCAGGAGCACTCGTCTTTCCTTGGACATGGTTTCTGGCATAGTGAGGATGCACTTGTATCCTTTTGCCGCACAGACGAAGGCCAAGGCGATTCCAGTATTTCCAGAGGTTGGTTCGATAACTACGCTGTCAGGTTTTAGAGTACCATCCTGCTCCCCCGCTTCGATCATGGCCGCCCCTATGCGGTCTTTTACGCTCGCGAGAGGGTTAAAGAACTCGGACTTTAGAAAGATATTACCAGGAACGCCCGAAGCAAGTTTTCGAATACTTACAAGTGGCGTTTTCCCAATGGATTCAATGATATTCATGAGGCGGGCAGGTGTTAGGTGAAAGTTACTTTCTCCCTCGGTTACGAGGACCGAAACTTCGGATAGGAGCATTCCTATTTACCTCAGCATTTTTAAGGCGATATACAATCCTAGCTTTCTGTAAATCCTTAGGGCTCATTTCCATTTTCACAATATCTCCTACAGTAATTTTAATAAAATGTTTTCTAAGCTTTCCCGAGATATGGGCCAGCACTTGGTGGCCATTCTCAAGTTCCGCACGAAACATAGTGCTGGGCAAAACCGCGGTAATTCTGCCCTCTACTTCAACAACATCACTATCTAACATAAATATTTTGCAAAAGCTTTATAACACCATAATGATTTGCAAAGTCAAGGTTCACCTAAGTTTGCTTCCCTCTATGTTCACTCCAGCATTATGATCCATTGCCCATTTGAGAAAATTTTTCCTTCGCAGCTTGATAAAAAGGATACTTATTTCATGACGATGGCTTACAACGCAGCCATTGACGGATGGAAAGCCAATGAAGTTCCCATTGGTGCAGTGATTGCCTGCAAGGATGAAGTAATCGCCACGGGGTATAATCAAACCAAGAAACAATCCGACCCAACCGCCCACGCGGAGATTCTAGCGATTACTGCAGCCGCACGTAGCATCGGTGACTGGCGTCTGAATGAATGTACTCTCTATGTGACCAAGGAACCTTGCCCGATGTGCTCAGGGGCAACGATCATGTCGAGGCTTGGCCGGGTTGTATATGCCCTGCCCGACCCCAAAATGGGTTGTTTGGGCGGAGCATCCTCCCTCCACTTGCTCCCGCGATCGAATCACAAACCCGAAGTGCTCTCTGGAATAATGAGAGAGCCTTGCGAGACTATCATTCAAGCATTTTTCAAATATCATCGGACGAAGTCTCCTCTTGACGAAAATCCCTCTTCCACATTGAATTAGTCTCAACCAACCATAACCTGATAATTACATGTCTTTTTCACTTCCTCCCCTTGCTTATTCTCCAGATGCTCTCGAGCCATACATTGATGCCCGCACCATGGAAATCCATCATGGCAAGCACCACCAAACCTACATCGACAAGCTCAACGGTGCCCTTGCAGATCACCCAAAGCTTCTAGACTTACCCATTGATCAGTTAATCTCGGATTTATCATCCTTGCCTGAATCGGTTCGAGGTGCGGTACGTAATAATGGAGGCGGTCATGCAAACCACTCATTCTTTTGGAACTCTTTATCACCCAGCGGAGGCGGGCTACCTTCTGGTGAACTGCACACAGCCATCCAATCTTGCTTCGGCAGTCTGGACTCGCTCAAGTCGGAATTTACCCAGGCTGCCCTAAATCGCTTTGGGTCTGGTTGGGCCTGGTTGGTTAAGGTCTCGGATGGAAATCTTGCAGTCACCTCCACCCCCAATCAAGATAGTCCCTTGATGGAGGGCATTGCGGATATTATTGGCACGCCCATACTGGGCCTAGATGTTTGGGAGCATGCTTACTATCTAAATTATCAAAACCGTCGTCCCGACTACGTAAAATCTTACTGGGAGGTCGTTGACTGGGAACAGGCATCCTCCTGTTTTGCAGGAAGTTAATTGCATATTTAGCTTTCGACGCAGCATCTTCCTGCGCTAGGTTGGTATGTGAGAGCTTTTTTTACCTTCATCTGCTTGTTTTGCTCCTCTGCATTCGGACAGGGGGTAGGTTCCATTATTGTCCTACAGACAACGGGAAACGCGCAAACTAGCCTGCCCAATGGTTATGCATTCCCCAAAGATGTTCAACGGGGTGATATTCTTACCGAAGGGCTTGTCTTGAAGACAAATCAGTTTTCTGAAGTACTCCTTCTTTTTTCTAATGGTACTACCGCAAACTTAGGAGAAAGTACTGAGCTTTTGGTATCCGAATTTAAGCAGTCGCCATTCCGAGCTACTGACAAAAATCTTGCTGACTTAAATGAAGAGCCATCAACTAGCTCCCTGTCCCTTGATCTTAAGATCGGCAATCTCATCGTTAAAACCAAAAAACTATCCAAAGGTTCCTCATTTAATATTAACACCTCGGCGGGTTCAGCCGGCATAAGGGGCACACAATTTGAAATTGGAATTGATCAAAGTGGAAAACTTAACCTGGATGTTTCTGAATCTGTTGTTGAATTCACCCCAACTGGCAACTCGCAACCTGTAAAGGTTTCTGAGGGGCAGGGAGTTGATGCCTTATCTGACGGGTCGGTTAATGAGAGGCCGATTAGTGAGATTTCGAAAGCAAAAATATCCACAACCAATCAAAAGGCAACCAAGCTATCTTCACAAATCCCCCTCGCAACACTTGCAACTGCTAACAGTAAGTCTGCCGCTCTCAAAAATGAAGTCAAAAATCTTAAACCACCTAAACAAGATTCAGCAGAGGAAGTCGAACAGGTGCAAGATGAACAAAATGACCAACAGGATCAAGACGACAATACGGAGCCATCAGACCCAACGGATGGTGCAAACCCAACAGACACAACAGAACCAGTAGAGCCAACTACCCCCAACCCTACTAACCCAGGAGACAGCACCGGTCCATCTAACCCCGACCCGACCGACCCGACAGACCCGACAGACCCGACAGACCCGACAGACCCAACAGACCCGAC
>Ga0181607_10004272_pt1 | contig 12250 bp, 8 predicted proteins | sample 041ome_9_FD_132420 | JGI IMG/M metagenome (GOLD analysis project Ga0181607, IMG submission 132420) | Coastal salt marsh microbial communities from the Groves Creek Marsh, Skidaway Island, Georgia - 041413US metaG (megahit assembly) | ecosystem: Environmental > Aquatic > Marine > Intertidal zone...
GAAAGTAATTTCCTAGGGTAGGCCGTGGAGCCGAATGCTAGACTCGTGGCACACCGAACCAAGCAAGGTATCCACCATGACCGCAAAGCCAACACTGTGCATTGGTATCCTGACCATGAACGAAGAGCGACGGATCGCTCGCTGCATTCAAAGTGCGCTTTTCGCGGATCAGGTAGTGGTTGTCGACAGCGGTAGTTCTGACAGAACAGTTGAGCTTGCAAAGGCGGCAGGCGCCGAAGTTCACGTTTACGCGGATTGGCAAGGGTTCGCCGAACAGCGTAACCGACTACTCACCCAGTGCACAGCTGACTATATTTTCTTCCTCGATGCCGACGAGGAAATACCACCAGAACTCGCCTCTGAAATAGCAACCGTGGTTGCCGGCGGAGCCCGTGGCGTGTGGGAGATTTTGTGGAACCAGGTGGCTTACGGCAAGCCGCTAGACCGCATGAAATCTACTGGCGGTATCCCAAGACTATTTCAAACTCAAAATCTGTTGCGTTACGAAGGGGTGGTGCACGAGGGCGCGATTTTGCGCGATGCCAGTGTCCCCGTCTCACGATTCAAAAATCGGCTATTTCACTACTCGCGTGAAACGATCTACGGGAGCCTTCAGAAACTGGCGCAGTACGCACAACTCGGTGCCTTGAAACGTGCAGAGCAAGGCAAAACAGGTGGCGTACTCAGGGGCATGGCATCGGGTTTTGCCAGCTTTACGCAGCTGTATATTTTTCGGCGTGGCTTTTTGTGCGGCCCGCAAGGGTTTTTGTTTTGCTTTTTTATTGCGCTTGAGTGTTTCTTTCGGTACGCGATGATCAAGTATGACCGTGACGCCCTCAAGGTCGCCGCTAAACGCTCCTCCTGAGTGCTGCGCTTTGCCGAGAGCCTACCTCTGCCATCAGCAACGCCAAAACAAAGGTGAAAAGGTGGTTCTCAACAGCCAACCAGAGCGCACCGTGCACCAGGCTGTCGACCACCATGATGGCGAGAAAACTCAGCAGTAAAGCCCGCTGTGGTGGGGGCAGTAGGTCTGCATAGCGCGCGGCGCTGATTAGGTAAACGATGTACGCGAGTAGTCCAAGGATACCGAGCTCGACAGCAAAAAATAAAAACTGATTGTGTGGGTGAACGGAGACCACTTCGCACGTTGGGGCCTCACCGCATGCCCCGCGCGCGAGGGTGCCATATGCGCCAGTTCCCGCACCGAGCAGCGGACGAGCTTTTACTTGTTCAACAGAGAAGGACCACATAGTCAATCGCGCCCCAATCGAGGTCGCGCCGTCTAGCGCCCTTAAACCCTCTGATGTCGTTAGCTGCGTCTGGACCTCGGTAAAAATCGTCTGTATGCGTTGTTGTGCTGTAGCAGATAAAGAAAGCAGAACCGCGAGCGCGAGCGCCGTAAGCCCCACCGTAACCAGCCGCCATTTCCGAGGACTGATGACGCTTGCGTAAACCACCAACGCCGCAGCGATTGCGAGATAGCCCGTACGCCCATTCGACAAAAACAGGACCGATACAGCTGCGGCAACAGCCAATGCCACCCAGCCCAGCTTGATGATTCCTTTCGTCGCCTTAGCCGACTTTGATAAAGCGAGGACTACGAAAGTAGACATCAGCAATCCCTGGGCGATGTAGTCTTTAAAGACCGTGTGGTCGCTACCCCAGGCGCTGGGCGTGGGCGCAACAGCCCAAGGAACGTGGACCCACACGCCCGCGTAAGTGCTCGTCAGTGTGATAATCATCGCGATTGCAAACGCGTTCCAGCATCGTTCGCGCCAAGACGCATCCATCAGCAGACTTATAGTCACCGGAATCATCAAAAATTTACTGTACTTGTTAACGGCATGTAAAACCGCGTCGATGGGCGCAATACTGTAAAAGGCCCCCGCCAGAATTAGGCCGAACATAAGCAGCGCCGGCTTTACGATGGGATTGCTCGCTACATCCTGCCAGTGGCCGCGAAAGCCGCCTCCCAACAACCAAAATAAAATGGTCAGGGCAAGCAACGTGTTAGCCGCCCCAAGTCCGATGGGGAAAAATAAGAAAACCCCCACGAGGCTCGCCTGCGAGAGCAGAACGAATCGTCTTTGGAGTGGTAACTGGGCGCGGGGCATATACGGTTTGAGTGTTCTGGCGTCTCATCTTAGCTGGTGTTTTGCCAGCAAGTGCGCAGCAAAATGCTAGACTGGCACGTCCCGGGTCAACAATAAGTCGCGCGTTGCTTGGACCAACAAATACTGCCTCCTTTAAACGCTCGTGAATACAGATCAAAGCCCCACTGTTGCCATACTCATGGGCTCCTATAACGGGGCCCGATACATATCTGAGCAGCTGCAGTCCATCGCTAGTCAGACCCATCAGCATTGGTTTGTTGTGGTCTCGGATGACGGATCGACCGACCAAACACTTCGGATTCTGGCCGAGCATGAAGCCCTGTGGGGGCGTCCAAAGTTGCGAGTTCAAAAAGGGCCTGGGGTGGGGTTCTCGCGTAATTTTTTGTCGCTCGTTTGCGATACTGACATCCGAGCGCAATATTACGCATTCTGCGACCAAGACGATATCTGGGAGACAGATAAGCTGTCCTTAGCATTGGAGTGGCTACAAACAGTGCCTGCAGGCGTGCCAGCACTTTATGGCGCGAGGACGCGATTGATTGACGACCGAAATGCTGAGATTGGGTGCTCCCCCTTATTCAAAAAGCCGCCGAGTTTTGGTAACGCGCTCGTCCAAAGTATTGCCGGTGGCAACACCATGGTGTTCAATAACGCAGCCCGAAATTTGTTGCAAGTTGCAGGGCCCCGAGTGGATGTTGTCTCCCATGACTGGTGGGCGTACCTGGTCGTTAGCGCCTGCGGTGGAATGGTGCACTACGACTCCCATCCCACGGTTCGTTACCGCCAGCATTGCGCTAACATCATCGGTATGAACGCGGGGTTGCGCCCAAAGCTCAAACGCATTGGGATGTTGCTCAATGGACAATTCAAGGAATTTACAGAAAGAAATTTGAACGCACTTTCAAAATTAGCCCAGTACATAACTCCAGGGAATCGGGAGATACTCATCGCCTTTTTGGCGATGCGCAAGAGGCCCCTTTCGAGAGCATTACCCGCTTACTTCAAGCATGGCGTACGGCGTCAAACTTTGGCGGGAACACTTGGTCTGATATTGGCAGCGCTCTTAAAAAAAATATGACATTTAATCAACCCTACAGCTGCTTTTAAGGCTCTCCGCGCAATGGAGCAACTCTTGGTCCCCTATCGCTCGCTCGCAGACCTACCGGGTAAGCGATTTTTGGTACTCGCGCCTCACCCAGATGACGAAGTGTTTGGGTGTGGCGGCACGCTTGCTCGACTGTGCGAGCGTGGCGCTTTTGTAAAAGTTATCGTTTGTACCGATGGTGCTGCGCGCTCTAACGATCGGGCGGCAACGATTAAGACTCGGCAACAGGAAAGCCAGCAGGCCGCAGCGGTACTGGGGTTGCCAGCTCCCAGTTTTCTGGGTTATGAGGATCGAGGCCTTCTTTACGGCGAGGACCTGGTTTCCAGGATCGCTGAGCTCGTGAATCAATACCAAGTTGACGCGCTGGTCGCGCCCTCAGCGCTTGAGGTTCATCCCGACCACTATGCCCTCGCGCTTGCCGCCGCCGAGTCGGTCCGTCGATGCCCAATTGTGACGGTGCTATACGCCTACGAGGTTGGTGCCGCCATTCGTCCAGATATCTTGGTGGACATCACACCAGTGCTGGACAAAAAAGCGTTGGCAATGAAATGCTTTGTATCGGAATTAAATTACCAAGCCTACGACAGCCACATCGCGGGTCTCAACCGCTATCGCAGCTACACCCTCAATCAAGGCGAAACAGCCGCAGAAGCATTCAAACAATTTTCTCGTGAGGAGCTGTGCATTAATTTTCAATGCATTCTGAGCGATGAGCTTCGGGATCGCCGGGAAGCGGGCTTAGCGGTCCTACCACCAGGGGATCCGAAGCGGTCGAAGGTCAGTGTACTGATTCGCAGCATGGATCGCGATTCACTGTACCGTGCACTCGACGCAGTTGCTTTACAGACATGGCCAAATATTGAAATCGTTGTAGTGGCTGCGCGATCAGTCCACCGACCTTTGCCCTCAACGTGGCGCGGTCGAGAGCTGTCATTCCTTGTCGATGGTGAAAACAAGAGCCGGTCTGTTGCGGCGAATGTAGCGCTAAAGGCGGCCAAAGGCGAATACTTGCTCTTCTTGGACGATGATGATGTCATTTATCCATCGCATATCAGTGGTTTGATGTCGGCAATTCAGTATCAATCAAGATTCCAAGCCGTTTACAGCAGTTGCGAAGCCATTGATTTCAGCGCTCACCGTATCGGCTCGTTTGGCGAGCCTTTCCAGTCAGCGCGCTTGTATCTTGAGAACTTCATGCCGATTCATAGTGTATTGTTCAGCAAGGCACTAGTCGAAAACATTGGTTTTGATGAAACGTTGGCCGTCTACGAGGATTGGGACTTCTGGATTCAGTTATCCCGCCGAACAGATTTTTTACACGTCCCTCAAATGAGTGCGCTGTATCAGGCAGGTGGTGACTCTGGTGTTGGGTTGTCACCCGATCCAGAGTTGCAGAAAAAGGCCAAAGAGGCGCTGTATCGGAAGTGGGACTCGCTCACCAATGGGGAGAGGACGCTCAGTGCGATAGCCGCTTATTTGCAGTCTCTGCAGCGAGAGCTCAACAGTAAAAATATTGAGATCGCGAATCTGCAGCGGCAAACAGCTGATTTGAATAACCTAGCGACGCATTTGGAGAGCCGGTTGTCGCGAACCCTAACGGGGCGACTCAAAAAGGCCATACCTCGTCCGCTGCAAACCCAACTGCGCGTTGTAGTGAACGACATCAGGCGTTTCTCCCTTCGGGGCATCGTCTCCGCAACGTTCAAACTTTGCCGTATATTGGTCAATCAAGGTCCACAAGCTGCCTACGTAGCTTTGCGCCGCAAGGTGATTGGCCAATTGCGATACCGTGATTGGATTCGCGCATTCGATGCGATGACGCCCGAGGATCAGAACCTGATTGCAGAGAAAGTCACTGCATGGGTTGATCCACCGAAAATATCGATCCTGATGCCCGTTTTTAATACAAGCGCCGAATTCTTAAGGCGCGCGATCGAATCGGTGATTGAGCAGAGCTATCCCCACTGGGAGTTGTGTATCGCTGACGATGCGTCGACTGATCCGAACGTCAAGACCCTCCTTGATTCTTTTGCAGCGTTAGACACGCGAATCAAGGTGACGTACAGATCATCCAACGGCCATATCTCGGCTGCGTCTAACACCGCGCTCTCGCTAGCGACGTCTAATTGGATTGCTCTTCTCGATCATGATGACGAGCTCGCGCATAATGCCCTGTTCTTTTTTGCGCAAGAGATTTCAAAAGAATCGCGTGTGCAAATTTTGTACAGCGACGAGGACAAGATAGATGCGCTTGGTCATCGATCTGACCCACACTTTAAACCCGATTGGAATCCAGAACTCATCCGCAGCATCAACTATGTATCTCACCTTGGTGTGTATGCAAAGGAATTGGTTCAAGCTGTGGGCGGCTTTCGAAAAGGCTACGAAGGCAGCCAGGACTATGACCTTTTATTGCGTTGTAGCGCCCTCATTCAGCCTGATCAAATTAGGCACATCCCTCGCGTGCTTTATCACTGGCGTGCCGTCGCTGGGTCCACTGCGCTTGATTCATCAGAAAAAAGCTACCCATCTCATGCAGGTAAGAAGGCGTTGGTAGATTTCTTGGCAGACGATCCGCAGGTTTCCCACGTATCTGATGGCCCGGCGTCTACCACCTATCGTGTCCATTACAAAGTAAGTGATTCGCCGTCGTTAGTCACCATCGTTATTCCGACGAGAGACCGCGTCGATTTACTTTCTGCCTGCATCGATAGTGTCCTAAGTCGAACCCGTTATCGATTGTTTGAGATTCTTATCGTCGATAACGACTCTCAATTGGCAGAGACTCGCGCCTATTTCAGAGACATACAGGCACGTGACGCGCGCATCAAGGTGCTGAGCTATCCGGGTGAGTTTAACTACTCGGCGATAAATAACTTTGCAGTCAAACAAGCGCAGGGTGAGTTTATCTTGCTCTTGAACAACGATATTGAGGTGTTGTCGGAGGATTGGTTAACTGAAATGCTCTCGCATGTACAGCGGCCAGGTGTCGGTGCAGTAGGTGCGAAGCTTTATTACACGCAGGGAGCGATTCAACATGCTGGCGTCATCATCGGTCTGGGGGGGGTGGCGGGGCACTCCCACAAGCTATTTCCGCACGATGCACCAGGCTATTTTTATCGTTTGAAATTGGCGCAGGATGTGAGTGCAGTGACAGCAGCCTGTTTGTTGATCCGTAAAGATATCTTCCTTCAGGTAGGGGGCCTTGACGAGGTAGCCTTCAAAGTAGCCTTCAATGATGTCGATCTTTGCTTGAAAGTTCGGCAAGCAGGCCACCGCATCATTTGGACACCCCACGCCGAATTACTCCACCATGAATCGGTCTCCCGCGGTCTTGAGGATACGTCTGAGAAACAGCATCGTTTCTCGAAGGAGGTCGAAGCGATGCATGAAAAATGGCAAACAAACGTCGTTGCGGATCCCTTCTATAGTCCCAATCTCACGCTCGATCGCGAGGACTTCTCGGTTGCCTGGCCACCACGCACACCGAGTATTGCTTCCCTGGTTAAACGCTAGGAAAGGGCTGTCCAACGCTTGCTAGGTGATCAGGCAGTAGCTTTTTAGGTGCTTCTGATCGCTGACGCTGTATGGCGGCCCAAGCCTCAAATACAACCTGTCCCCCGAAAAACGGCGTAATAAGTCTGCAGATATCTCTACTATCTGGCCATTACCAAATCGACCGATCGAAGGATAGAAGTCTGGGCTAGGGCTAATTTCTAATAGCCACGCGTGATGCAGATCAGAGCTAATTTCAAGTCGTATTGCGTCTTTTGGTTTCTCTAAAGTCGAGTCGAATGCTTGAGTGCTTGACCTTGGCCATATTGAGATAAATCGCAGCAAACCACGGAAAAACAAACTCGAAAAATACTTGCTCGCGTAAGCGTTCCACCCTTTAGCAATCAAGACATCCTTGCCCTGGTCATGTTCATACAGGTGGGTCGCATGCGCCGCAGGGTGCAGTACCACGCGATAACCAGCCGATCTGATTCGTTGCATTAGATCCGAGTCCTCCCAATACATGAAGAAGTCAGGGTCAAATAAGCCGCCTGCGACGTTCAATGCGTCGCGCCGTAAGAGAACATGCCCGCCTGAAGCTGCATCGATCTGAAGTGGCTCTTTTGATGTCCACTGCGCAATCGCTCGATCGCGAAATTGCAAAGACCTTTTGAGTGCAAACCGCTGCGAGTGCTGGGCTAACCTCTCGGCAATGACGGCTAATTTGGAAGGAAAGGTTGTTGGCGGTAACAGATAGAGATAGGCGTCATCCCAAAAAACTTTGGGTCCTACGGCTGCAACCCGGGGATCTGTGTCTAAGACCATACACATAGAGCCAAGTGCATCCCCAACCAGACGCGCATCGGGATTCAGAAGCAGAACGTAATCGCTGTTGCTACTTTGGAAAGCCAGGTTGCAAGCCTTCGCAAAGCCCTGGTTACGCGTATTTCGAATAATTTTTGCCAGCCCACCGATCCTTGCGTTGAGCCGCTCCCACTCCTCGGGAGAGTCGCTGTTATCCACAACGATGACCTCACTACATCGGGGACTGGTTGTTAGGCTCGCAACTGCGCCCTCAATTAATTCTGCGGTGTGAAAGTTGACCAGGATTGCGCAGCAGCTCATTTACGAGGCCTCACCGCCGCATGAATTGCATAGGTGTCTAGGCTAGTTTGGTTAACGTTAAAGTTGCGTTGCAACATACTTAAATCGAGCGTATCTGGCGCTGGCGCCTTTACCTCGACCCATTCGATGACCTCAAGTCCAAGATCCCTGAACATCGATTGGATTGAGTGAGGGGTAAAAAACCGGACGTGTGTTGCACAATGAATTCCCGCTGGGGCATAGTCCCATCGACCCTCTATCAAATCCAGTACACAAGACCAATGTCCTACATTGGGTATCGAGCAAATGATCAGGCCTGCGGGTGTCAGCAAGTCGACCGCCCGCTGGAGGTAACGATCCGGCGCGTTGACATGTTCCAACACATCTAAAAATGTAATGCAATCAAAAGACCGGTCGAATGACACTTCCAGAAAATCGCCTGGCCAAACGTAGTTCGCATTACCTTGTGTTTTGGCTACTTCGCAGATGGCAGGTGATACCTCACACAGGTGGGTTTGACAACCCAGTGCAAGCGATAGCGACCTCAAAAATAAACCTTCACCGCCGCCAACATCCAAAACATTCCTCGTGTTATCGGGGATTAAGTCAATAATATCTGCTCGGTCCCCGGCATGGTAGGCGCCAAAGTCATGCGTGAAAGTTGTGGGCAGGCAGGTCATGACCATACCTTCTGGCTCATTTGAGAGCGCCAATATCGGCGCGCAAACAGCTGACATCGCGTCGTCGGCAGTCACTTCGAACGTAGCCTCACGCGCTAACTTGCCCTTGTACCGTTCAAGCCCCCGAATAGTGAAATAGTCTGGGCGCGGTAGTGAAAAAGTTTGTTGGTTACTTGGTGCAACGACAGGGGTATTGCGTGCGATGCATTCAGCCTCCAATGCGTCAATATCGACAGGCGTCAGGCGAAGGAAGCGCGAGCACAGTAACAGGCAGCAACGATCGCCAGGGGACTTAACTTTTTCAGTGTTTTGGATGTAGGTGCCCGCAGCCCGCCACAAACTGATTGCGTCAACAGCATCAAGGTGCACCAGGACCGCATCCTTCGGTAAGGCGAGACACAATTTTTCGTATGCAAAATCTAGCTCGGTGGAGCTTTTTGCCTGAGGCAGCGTGGCGACGAACACGTAGGAGATCATATTGAGGCGGCTGCGTTGGTTGGTTTTGAGAGAGTCGCAGTGGGAGAGATCATTTTGTAACCAATATTAATTAATATTAAATAATATTTGGGTTGATCCGATACACTTTGTAAGCCCGCACTTATAGGCGACCATTATCTCCGTTTTACTAACCTGTAATCTCTATGGCTACCACAACCTCCGACCTACTCGATAGAGCCGCCAGCGTGTATTTGCCGGGGGGAATGAGTGAAGCTGAGAAGGAAACGCTGGTCTATCGCATCACTGAAGGGCATGCCACATCTGTTGAAGTCCTTAACAGCATCGCGACTTCGGCCTATCGAATCAACGGTGAAGTCGACGAGCTGGCCCGTCTTTTCTTCCTTGTATTTAACCGACCGCCCGACCTTGCGACCTTTCAAGTGGGTATTGGGGCTTTGGGTCAAGGTATCAGTCTCAGCACAATTTGTGATTTCATCATCAACTTGGGAACTAGCGTCTTTAGTGCTTCTCAGACCAACCAGGCCTTTGTCGATACCCTCGCCCGACAGATGTTCACCAACCCTAGCGCTGTGGTTGGTCTTTCTCTGGTCAAAGCTGACCTGACCGCCCAACTAAATAACGGGACCTTATCTCGTGTAGCCTTGCTTGAGGCCGTCGCGCGTTTATCCTCAGACACCATCAAATACGAGTCCTCAATTGAGGCTTCAATGGCTATGATGGTTGGCGCCGGCCGAGAGGCAACGAGCGAAGACCTATACAGCCTGCAAGGCGAAAGCGGCATGAGCTTGATGCGTAAAGCGCTAACCATGGGTGGTGAAACACCCTACGGAGCGCAACCGTACTTCTCCATAAGCGGTGACACACTGAACGTATCCAATGAGTTGTCGGAAACCTTCACCTTCAATTTGCAACTCGGTACCGTTTCTAATGCGGACAGTTCGGCCTTTAGTCTCATCATTTCACGCGATGGAGGGCTAACCGAAAGCCCTACAACTTATAAATCAGGAGTGATCGCTGGCGTTACCAACATCGACCTTGCTCAAGTTGGTGGCGAAGGGCTTAATCACGTGGTTTATGCAAATAATGCGGGTTCTAACATTGTTGGCGCCAACGTGGCAAGTAGCTTCTTTGGCGGTAGCGGTTTTGATGTTATCAGCGGCGGACTGGGGGCAGACGTCATCCTCGGTAATGGCGGTGCTGACCGACTAACAGGCGGTGAAGGCGCTGACACGATCACAGGTGGTGACGGTGCCGACCAAATTGACTTAACCGAAGTGATCGCCGCCGCTGACACTGTGAAATTGGGTTCAATTGCGGCAAGTGCCGATACCATCACGGGCTTCGCCACGGGCTCAGACAAAATTGACCTGTCAGCAGCGCTTGCTGCAGCAACACTCACAGTCGGGGCACAAATCGCCTACACCACAGTGAAAGCCACCAACATTGCCGCTGTCACCGCGGCAGCAGATGCAGACGCGCCCGTTTATTACATCGCCAATACAGCTGGCGGCGCTGGTGTCATGACGCTGGCGGAGATTGAGGCAGCAATCGTCGCTGGAAGCGCTGCAAATGGCGAAACCGTCATTTTAATCGACGATGGTACCAGTACCTACATCTACGCCGATTTAGAGGCGGATAGCGTACCTACAACCGGCGCTGGTACGGGGCTCATTTTACTCGGCACGCTTTCAGGAGTCACAGGCGTCTCGGCTCTGGCCACTGGTGACCTGATATCAGTCTGACGCGTTGCTGTCATGCTTGACAGTTAGGAAGTTCGGCAGCTGGTCCGCCGCCCACCAGCGACCAGGCCGCCGCCGAACTTGAGCTTCCAAAAAAGAATATAGCGCCTGCACATTGTTCGTATGCCCAGTTGCGTCGGAGTAGTCGTACAGTGGCGTAAAAATAACCCGATACTTTTTTGGACTAACCCGAACGCACACAAAAGCAGCGATCGGTGCTTTTATTTTCTCTGCGATTCTCATAAATCCGGGTGCAAACGCCAACCGCTGGTTGGCAAAAATAATTGGCGTGGCTTCCCTGACGTTGCTGGCAGGCGCCTCGCCCAAAATGACGATCGAAACCCCCGCCTTAATGTCGGCGTAAAACCGCTTCAAATGAGTTTCTACGTAAGCGGCCGTACCGCCATTCAGATAACGGTCAATACCAGCGTATTTGTTCTTGAAATACCTCTGAACACAAGCGCTCACGCTTGGATGTTCAACCACTTTGGATGTCATCAAATTGGTTGCCAAACCAGCTCGCCCCATTAAGCTGACACCTAGCAAGGTTGAGTCAAAGTGGAATGTCAAAAGGCATGCGCCAAGCTTCTTGTCACAGATCGCGTCAAAGGTTTCTTTGTTCTCGATTACCAGCTCCACATCGTCCATGCGGTCAAGCGCAATCCAGTGCCCCTGTAACTCCTCAATACTTGCAGTCGCGAAACGCGTCTTCACCACCGAATGGGTCAGAGTGTCCGAACTTTCGGGTAGCAACATCTTGGTGGCCTTGCGGGTCTTGTCCCTCACGTAATGGCGTTCCAGTGCGATTGAGCGCCAGTCCATATCCAGCGCATAAAGCCCAAGTCCGATCCAGCTGGCGATGCGCACGCCAATAGACTTTGGTAACCGAGCGGTTAGTGGCCAGACCACTTGAAAAATTACCTTTTGCAAGCCGCCCAATCGGCGCCAGTGTCGATTGCTTTGCATGTTCAGTGGTAATCGGTGTCGCCGCCCATGAGCCACCAATTATTTTTTAACTTCGCGAGTGTCTCCGCGGACTCAAACGGACTCGCCATGATCCGGATTGCAGTGGCCTCTATTGTCCCGTTGCTACCCGCCAATTCCGTAACCACAGAGGTCGTCGCGTAAAGGTGCAGGCTATCGACACCACGCTGTGTTGCCCAGCTGCGAAGCCCATCGATTACTCGAGGGTAATCATGCTTACACGCCACGATATCCAAAATCTCGCGCGACGCGCCGTCCTTGCTGAGTACAGCCAGGCCGAGAGGTTTCGAGCTAAACGGGCGCATCAGCAGCAAAAACTCGTAGCTCTTTTCCGGGCGCTGTTCATAGCGGTAGTGCAAATGCGCGTAAGTCCGATCGCCAACGCAATACGCGTTTAGACTCGCTCGCATCGGTTCCCATAATCCCTGACAAACGCCGCTGTCTAGCGAAGTTAGCTGTAGTATCTTGCCGACCCGAAGCCAACTTGCTTTGCGAGATTGCCCTGTCCAAGTCAGTCGATAAAGCTGATCGATATTGGTTGAAACACCTAATTTGATCGCGAGGCGTAAC
>Ga0181607_10004274_pt1 | contig 12246 bp, 12 predicted proteins | sample 041ome_9_FD_132420 | JGI IMG/M metagenome (GOLD analysis project Ga0181607, IMG submission 132420) | Coastal salt marsh microbial communities from the Groves Creek Marsh, Skidaway Island, Georgia - 041413US metaG (megahit assembly) | ecosystem: Environmental > Aquatic > Marine > Intertidal zone...
CTTATTTTCACTTTTGGACTCAGTGCCGCTATATTAGAAAGTCAGAACAGACAATGGACAAGAGATGTAAAAAAACGTAAGAAAACGATAGAGCGCAAACGTATTGAAGAAAGTAGACGATCTGGTGATTTACGATCCACAAGAATAGAACAAAATAAAGTAAGAAGAAATTTGAATAATAACCGAAAAGAAAATACGAAGATGCAAAAAAAAGCAATTAATAATGAAGTTACTCGTGATAACAAAAAAGGTATACGCAATAATTACAGAGATAGGATAGTTCCAAACTTAAAAAATACAAAAAATACGCTACAAAGTGAATTAAATGATATAACCGATGAATATAATGTTTCTGATACAAAAAATATGGGGTTGTTATCTGTTATAGTGGACAAACAAGAATCTATTAGAAAAGACAAACTCAACGTATTTGGAAAAACACAACAAATACACGACCAAATAAATAAACAAAACCATTATTTAGAACAAACTTTTAAAGGATTAACACAGAAACGTATCAATTTAGACCGCCGTTCAACGTATGAAGACCATATAAAAATGGAATATTTGCTTGCGAATATAGCGTTATGGTATGCGTACTATATTTTGTTAGCACTATTATTCTTTATGTATCGTAAACAAGAAAATTTAAAAGAACCTCGCACAATTGTTATGATGATTGGATTATTATTGTTTCCTTATTGGATGATTATTTTAGAAGTGATTATAGATATTATAGTCAATATGCCAATATATGCAAAACAGTTTGCGGAAACATTATCCAGAATACCGAATGCAACAAATAAACTATTTGAATCGTTATTCTAATTTGTTATCAATAATAATTTATCCTAATTATATAGATAAATTATTCATTATGGGAGGCGGAGGATCAAAACCTAAGCCACGTGGACCACCGAGAGAACTAGTTGCCAAAAATGACTATTTAAAAAAACAACTTGCCAGTTTAAACTCGACATTACGTAGAATCCAAAGAAATATTAATACAATCAACTACAAAATCAGAAATAAACAACGTAGAATAGTTCTAATGGAAAAAGAAATAAAGAATTTGAAAAAATCGACAAACGGTTACACTCATCGTTATAACTCAGCAAAAAGTTTGATAAGACAATACAATAATGAAATAAAAACACTACAAGCCGAAAAACGGAAATTAGATAACGAAATTCGCACTTTAAATAAAGAAATCTCATCGTTAATTGAAATAATAAGTCAAGTTGATAATGGTAATATTGACTTGGAATATGAATTGGACATGTTATTAGAAGAACACAACAAACTCAAAGGTGTGTCCATAGATAATAATGAAAAATATTACGATTTATTGACTGTTCAAAATAGTCATTTAAATCGTGAGTTCGATTACTTGAAAAATGATTTGACTAAGGGCGACCAGGCATCTACATTTGTGCAACCCAAAATGAGAAACTGGGAGTTAGCGCATCACTTTTTGAAAATTTCATATTATGTATTTGCCTTAGTATTGTTATTATTTTTATATCAATATTTTTCTATGGACAAACTGTATACCAGTATTATAATTATTTTGTTAATTGGATTGTATCCTCTCTACATTATTCATATTGAACGGTTTGTCTATGAAAATGTATTATACATAGGTAAATTCCTAACAGCAAATCCTGTGAAATAAAAATTGGATATTATAAGATAATTACAATATTCAATCAATTCATTATTTTATTCTTACTTCATATCATTTTCATTCACTTCTGCTATATCATTTGATAAATCAATTTCACCTTCGTCATCATCATTGCCAAAGTTGATAGCAATGCCCTTCCACTTTCCTCTGATATTCTTCTTATACATTTTATCCATGTTATCAGCCAATTCACGTGAAGTAGGACATTTTACATTTGCGTTGTTAGAATACCATACCTTACAATCTTCATATAGATTGCTCTTATTCAAAGTGCTATCCGCGTCAATCATAATTCGTTCGTCGTAGTATTGACTGAACAGGTCCTGACTCTGCTTGTATTTGTTGCTTGCTGCCATCACCATTTCACAGTCCTTAACGTATCCGTTTGTCTGTAGAACGCGGTCAATCAACATAGACATAAATACTTCCTTCCATCTATCAAACTTGTTATCAATCTCACAATCAACCGGAAATTGATATGGTTTGTTTGGGTCATTATCAACAGGATTTTCTGTGAAATATGAGAGAAACTCCGCAACACGTATACGACGCCACGTGCCTCCATCATTGCTATCCACTTCCATCATCACATTACAAGCAACCGCAAAAGTTGCTTGAGGGATAAATGTAATCATATTGGGCATATAAGGTGCTCTGCACGAAATCTGGTCTTTTCCACTGGTCAGTTCTTTCATCTTACCTTCATTGATCTTATCTCCCTTTCGTGGTTCCTGGAAAACAGCATATCGAGCACCTTTCAACGCTGCTTTTTCAGCACTTGTGCCACCCTCTGCTACGCGATTACCACAAATTAGACCCAAAGGCACATCTACCTTGTAGTCTCCAAGTATTTTCGCCATTAGAGAAACTAACACAGACTTTCCATTGCGTCCTTCGCCAGTATACATGGTGAACGTCTGATTGACTGAATTTCCAATTAAAGTAGATGCCAAGTGATCAAACATATATTCATATTCTTCTTGAATGGGAAAGAGTTGATGTAGAAATTCAGTAATCTCACCGACGATTTCTTGTTGTTTATGGTCATTTTTGTCTAATTTTACATAATTGATGTTTGTGCTCATAGAAACGTAATCGTCTGGTTTGCCTGGTCGAAATATTTTTTCGCGGAAATCCATTACCCCGTTATTAAACCCCATCAAATAAGGGTCTTGGTCTAACTTATCAAAGAAGTCTTGTTTGTAGAATTTATGGCGAGCTTCAGTCATGATGTGCTCTTTGTCAGTGGTCTTACCCAAATGAGCAAATACATTCATACATACCTTCGCCTTGACTTTCGCTGCTTCTGCTTCTTTGGATTCTGCTTCTTCAGGCTGATATGTGCTTTCATGCAGATATTCTTGTGCTTTTTGATTATACATCGCCCGCATCGTATTACCGATTTCATTACGTAATGCTGTTCCCGAATCACAAATCTCGTATCGATGATTGATGAATCGATACCACAACGAAGTCTTGATTGCTGCCGCAACATATTCATCACCCTTCATGGTATGAAGCACGTCAGCAAAATCAGCATCACCGCAAATACCAGTCTTTTTGTTGTTCAAATGACTATTTTGAACTGCATAATTAATGGATTGTTCAATCTTGGCATATACCGACTGGTTTTGAATCTCTTTGTATTCGCTCGGGTTGCCCGTTTTTGCCCAATGGCAAATTGACCCAATAGTAAGTCCCCCGTTTGATTGTATTTCAGTTTCGTCCCATTTTTCTATACACTCCATTATTGATGCCGGATAGCGAAAAGAAGCAGATTGTGAACTAAACTTCAACCAACATACAAGCAAGTCAGGTGATGTATTTTTTAATGCCCAGCATACTCTTATCCACTTATCATAAGAACCATTCCCGTAATACTCTGAAGGTAGAATCATAGTCATTTTACACGCAGTAGTCAGTTCATACTCATTGTTCGTAAAAGAATCAAGTGTTTCGTTATATATGGAATCCAATTCTTCTTGACTTTTGATACTACTTAAGTCGTTCGCATTTACATATCGTGCAGAAGATTTTCGTGTAGGAACATTATTTCGTGAATATTGTGTGCGAGTTTTGTTCGCTGGTAGATGTTTCTCATATGTTGACATAAAAGATGTCTTCAATGGAAATGCAGGCACGTTTGGATTGCGAACCGACAAATTCATCCAATCCAATTCCTCCAAATATCCAGACACATTGCTTATTTCATCACGAATAAACTCATTATCAGTTTCATCATAACCAATCTCGTAAATATAAGACACGCTATATCTACCGTGATGTGGTTTTCTTGAACCGTATAACTGCCAGTTCGTGGTTCCTTTCATAACTCCTTCGTCAAACACTCCTCCCCATGTGTTGATAATAGGAACATCCCATATTTCAGGAATGCTTGATATTAATTGTTCACGCAGATATTTCATTGCAGTTCTATCCATTTTAACGTTGAATAGCAAATGGATACCGTCTTTCGTTATATTCTTTTCTTTTACCCTATTTACATCTGGTTTCTGCATTACGTAACACATTATCTTTTGTTCGCTATTAAATACATACATTTCATTCAAATTTGAACAAACAACATCAATCAAATCGTCTACGTGTTCTTTGTTATGTTGTCGATCTTCCACCTCGTAATCATAATGTAAATCCATATCGATCGCAAGAGGTCCTTCTAATAATTGCTTTTCTGTTAGGTATTCATATTGACCATTTAACGTTGAATCTTTGACTTTTTTCATAAAATCAGAGTATTCGCTGTCAGGAATATTATAAGAACCTCCGTGAATCTTAGCATCTTTGTTGCCAATTCGAGTATTGGTTGGACTTTCAGTCTTATCATTTGATGACTGTTTTTCTAACTTATACTGAGACAGTGTGGTTTGTAATGTGTGGGTTCGCTTTGACTTCATTTTTGCAGTTGTAGAAGATGTGCTCATCTTCCAGAGTATATTATACTAATATTTTATTGCCTACTTTCTAAATCAATTTTCAATTATTATATCCTCACTGAAATTGTTGTATTTACAATTTGTGTTACTGTAGTCGTAACGTTTTTATTTACTCAACTAAAATTACGCATATATCAGTGATAAAATCTCGTTTTCAGACATCAATTTTATAGCGCGCAAATAATAATTATACTATGAAATACAAAATTGAATTGAAATAACATAGAAGAATTATCATATCAAATATATATACAGACGAAATAAGATGAAATTTTGCGAGAAATGCGACAATATGTACTATATTCGTATAGCAGAGTCAGATGAATCCAAATTAAACTATTATTGTAAACATTGTGGACATGAAGATAACGATATTAATCAAGAGGGTATATGTTTAATGAACACATCATTCACAAAAGGAGAACAAAACTTCAATCATATTATTAATAAATATACCAAACTTGACCCTACATTACCACGTGTATACAATATTCCCTGTCCCAACAAAGAGTGTAAAACAAACAATAAAGAACACAAAGAACCTGCCGAAATATTATATATGCGATATGATGATGCGAATATGAAGTATAGTTATATTTGCACTGAGTGTGATACAAAATGGACAAATAATTAATTATCTTACTATAAAATTGAATAAATGTATTTAGAAATATTTTTTAATATATATTCACATATTAGTATATAATGGACCCCATTGATTACGATAACGAAGAAATTATTGAAGACGAGTTTTCGGATGAAGAAGAAATAGTCGACAAAGTAAAACAAAGTAAAACAAAGAAAAAAGGTGCTATTACTATTCGTTCTGCAGAAGAAGATGACGACGACGCATCTGATCTTGCAAGCGATGACGAGTCAATCAATCAAAATGAACAAGTTCTCAATGAAAGTGATGATGACTTTGAAGATGATGAAGAAATGGATGATGAAGAAATAGAAAACAAAATTTTCTCAAAGCAAAATGAAGATCTTACCGATGAAGAGATAGAGTTGAACCCATTCCGTGAAGATGATTTTAGTGATGATGAAGAAGAAAAAGAGGAAGATTATTTGCAGAAAATCGATGACGACTACAAAGAAAATTTGTTATCCAATTATCATCCTGAATTACATAATATCAATTATGATGAAGTGGAAGCATTATCAAAGGTTGTGCGAGATGACGAAGGCAACATCATTGACCCATTACATATAACTCAACCATTTATTACCAAATATGAAAAGGCGCGTATTCTAGGTGAACGCGCAAAGCAAATCAACGCCGGAGGCAGACCATTTGTAGCCATAGATGAAAGTGTAATTGATGGATATTTGATTGCGTTGAAAGAATTTGAGGAAAAGAAAATTCCTTTCATTGTGAAGCGTCCTATGCCAAACGGAGGCTGCGAATATTGGAAGCTGCAAGATTTAGAAATTTTGATTTAAACTGATATGTACCATAAAAAATACAATAAGTATTTTTTATGCATTTAGATTATTTGTATATTGTAACTATTATTATCTTTATGTCAACTTGTTCATTTTGTCGTCAACCCGGACATCGTATTCAACATTGCGATAGTCAAATGATAAGTGTATTCGATAAATGCATTCAACATAGCGCTGCATATGATTATTATTTAGGTCTTCAAACCAGTTATCTACGCATATATTTAATTTCTTTGGACTTCACCTTATTACGTGCTATTGGATATACGCATAATATTTTATTCAAAAAGAAATCGAGTCAAACCCGAAATCAACCATATATCCCATATAATGACTTTATTAATAAATTTATTTTGCATTATTCAGATGTATCTAGTACAACCCATGTAGAGTTGATTAATTCGTTGTCTTACAATAAAATTACACTTTATTCAGAACATATTCATCAGTTTTTGATAAATCATAACATACATACAAACTGGACCCCTTCTAGCATATCAACTATATTATTGTCTACGCGCATTTTTGCGATTGATTTAAAAATTGCGAATGATTCCGAAATATTGACTTGTGTTGACAATTGTGCAGTGTGTCTTGAGAACATACCAACAAACAAATCCTGCAAATTGTTATGCAATCATTATTTTTGCTCACCTTGCATTTTGAAATACATTGAACAACTTTACAAAAACAACAGAGACCATCCAATATGTCCATTATGCAGAAGCGATATAACAGATATGGTCATTACAAAAATTGACTATCATAATTGCGTAAACCAAATTTCCAAAATAAAAAATATTCGTAGACCGACTTCTTACAATGATTATTATAATAACTCTCGGCAATTCGAACTACGAATCGAATATATGCCGATTTATATAACCGACCATCCACAATTTGAACGAATGAAATATGCATTTTTTGTTGTAGCACGTATGTATGTATTGTTAGTTTATTTGGATATTATCTTCAAATCGATTGAATACTTATTTAAGAGCGCCAGTTCTTTCCACAATCAATACACGTTACAAATATAGTTGCTGGCTCATCCGCACTACGAGTCTGCAATTCATAATATGTACATTTTTTCGATTTACACTTTCTACAAGTAAACATATCAGTTGATGCTTGAATATTCGTATTGAATTTGCTTGCCTCACGTTTCACTTTTTTATCAATCAATTCGCTCCATCGTTCTTGGTCCATTTCATAATGCGTTAATACTTCAAGCATATTTCCAGTGATTTCTTTCTTTTGAATTTGTTCTAGAAATTGTTTGTTTTTCAAATTAATATAAATACTTCTGAACCGGTTCAAATAGATTTCTACAAATTTAGGATTGTCCCATTTTTTTATCAACTTACGACGGTCCGATTCGTTAATCGCATAATTGAAAATACTTGTTTCAACATTTGTAGTTATATCTTCATTCTCTAAAATTAACTCAAGTTTTTGTTTCAAATTTCTGCGAAAACTGGATGGGTTTGAAATAGACTTCATGGTATCTTGTATGTATGAATAATATAAATACACTTGTACTATTTATATCATTCAATTTTTAACTTGTTGAATTTCTTATATTTGATAATAATTACAAATATTCCTCTTTTTCCAATTCTTTCGTAGAATCCAATAACTCGTCAATCTCATTACTGAGATCCATAAACACATTGTCAGGTACTACATGTTTATCACTCTTTGTTGATGTTTTCTTAGTGGGTTTCTTCTTCTTGGGTTGTGAAACGAATTCTTCAGACTCATCTGAATCTTCGTAATCTTCGTCAGATAGTTCATCATCGTCTACAATAAATCCATCCTTAGCATATCCAGATTTGGTTTTGGGAACGTCGTCATATTCATCACTTTCTTCCTCACTATCTTCTTCACCCAAACTTTCAAAACCTCCATACAACTTTTCATAAATACATGTCCACTCGGCACTTGTAATTGAGACTGGTTTATCATTACGCATGTTTACAATCAAACAACTCCCAAAAAACAATGTTTCATCGATGGGAGGAGGAAATTCATATTTATTTTCCTGAGTTGCGCGTCCATCTGTCTTACCATACACATTAATAGTATATGATTTTTTATTAATATCGTCGACCTTCCATGTGGTCGCTAACTCGAAACCTTGTCCATTTTTAAAACCAGCTTTTTTATATAATTCTTCTTCATTCCAGGTTTTCAATACACTTTCTTTAATGGTACCGTTCTTTTCGACTATGAGCAAACGAACTGAAGACATTACTTACTGTCTTTATGATCATACATTTATATTGGTTTACAAATATTATTTGTTGTAAGCGTTTGATGTCCTATATTTTTATGTTCATAATATTTAGTATTTTGTGAATATGATTACTGGATTTCTATCTAAGGCATTGTTTTTTCTATTGTTTATTTTTGTATCACATATGTTTATTCAATATATACAAACCCATTTCCGCAGACCAAAACCAAAGTTATCTCATTCGTTAAGCAACGAAAAATATACAAAAATGATGGACCAAATACAAAGTTCACACGAGGATAATTTATTTGACAAAGACCATATTGAAAAATTGAATAACGATTTGCAGCAATTTATGGATGAACAAATACCTCAAACTATTTCATAAAAGTATATAAATAGTAGTTGGCATATTGATTATGTTAGTGCTTAATCCCGGTCAAACATCCCATTTACTCAAACGATTACCCCAATTTGAACTTTCCTATGAAACCATTTCACATAAGAAAGTTTCATCTGTATATGATGTATGTATTGCGATACCAACTGGTAAAAAGATCTTATTATGGTTCACATTCCACCAAAAACATTACGCTTGCTATATAATCGAACTAAACCGAGATAAAAAAATTATAAAGGTTACACATAGCGACATAAAATCAAATATAAACTTATCTATCGGAACACTTGTATATACCACTTGTGTTATCGATGAACATTCTGGAAAAGAAAAATATATTCTAGATGATATCTTGTATTTGCGTGGTGTAAATATGAAAAAAATGTCTACTTTGAACAAATTGAACGCATGGAATGAAGTATTTTCATATTTTGAAAAGAATACACCTATTTACTCGCCGGAGTTATGGAGTGTTTCATTGAACGAGAATGAAGAATATCCGAATGTGATTGATGACAAGATTTCTTCATCTATACAATATCCTATACACCATATTCAGTATCGTTCATCAAATGAAGTTATGCCTTATGTAAACGTCTATCTATCTAAAAAGTTGAATTTAGTTTCCCTACCGAATGTAGCCAAACAATGTATAGTTGCTCTTCCGGAGTTTGATACCATACCTTATAAAATGGTTTTGAATAAACCTCAATATAAGATGACAACCGTATTTGAAATAAGAGCTGATTTGCAATATGACATTTATCATATGTTCGCATATGGTCGGAATAATTCAACCGTGTATTATAATTTGTCCTATGTTCCAAATTACAAAACAAGTGTTATGTTGAATTCTATTTTCAGAAATATAAGAGAAAACAGAAATCTTGATTATATTGAAGAAAGTGATGACGAAGACGATTTTGAAAATATTCAACACGATAAGTATGTAGATTTAAAAAAGAAAATACGCATGGAATGTGTATATGACCGCAAATTTCGACGATGGACACCTATCAAAATCGCACATAAATACGCAAAGGTGGTGCATATTAACAAATTGTAGCACCTGAATAGAAAAACCACGCTAAACTCAATGAAACCAATATACCGAAATAATATATTTTGTATTTGTCGTCATCTTCTAATATATGCTTTACAAACAACTTCGATAATCCAACCCCCCCAATATACAAAAATAAATAGCCAAGCAAATCAATAATATCAGTAGGAAATGTCATATAATATATTGCATGAAAATATATTATATATTTTTATTGATCATGACTTCTTTGATCACACTACGAATTACCTTGTCGCGAAATAATTTAGATTCTTGTTCTCCAAACCCGCCCAAAATTGCGTCCGATAATTTCATAAATTCTTGGTTCTCTGGAGTATCCATTTCTGTATAGTTTGGATGCTCTTGTGTCCATTGGCGCATAGTTTTACAGTTCTTATTTGCTACTTTATTTACTAATTTTTTCATTGTTTCTTTGGAGTTATTTTCCTTTTCCCAAACATCATTGTCACGTATATACAATGTTTCACGTTTCAAATCTGTACAATGAAGAGGACGTTTGTAAATATCTAATTCTTGAAGCTTATTCACCAGAATACGAGAAATACCCCCTACATAACCCAATCGACCAGTTTCTGTCAAATCTTCCATGTCCAACGTCATATTTGCCAGAAAATCAGACATATTAATAGCATCTTTACATTGCTCATTCAAAAATACTTGCAAATTGAACTTTTGGTTGTTGTTAATCGTATTATTGGTAGTCGTCGGTTTTTGTGCTATTTCTATTAATTGTTTGTTCTGCTCCACAATGAGTTCTTTAAATTCTTGATTTTGCTTTATTAACTGTAACATCGTATTCGCTGTATCTGTTTGTTGTATACCATTTTCCATAATAATTTCATTATTTGTATATTTATCGTTGGCGACTTTTGGCGACTTTTTCTCACATTTCAATTTGTGACGATAAAGGTTTTGTCTGCAACTATATTGTTTTTTACAATTACAGCATATATGAGTTGATACATTTTCGTAGTCATTTGTAGTCCTTAAATGTTTTGCAGTCAATAAATGTTTATTGAAGTCACTTTTTTTACTGCATTTATAATCACAATGTTCACAATAAAAATTAATTATTGATTTATGCGAGTTTTTTGTAGTCATTTGTAGTCCTGTTATATGACTACAAAAAAATCTCCTAAACCGGTTTTTGATAAAATAATAATTTTTTTTATGCAGTCAACTTTTTCATTAAAAAATACAAATCACAGCATTATGCTTTGAACCCATTTTTTGCATTTTCAAATTCGAAAACTATTTCAGAAAAATGAAAATTGGACATTTTTAAAAATGTCCAAAAGTAAAAAATCCTCCAGAGAGTTGGAATCCAAAAAACACACATTTTAGATCTTGTTCACCATGACTTCTTTTATTACATTTTTTACTATTTTGTCTTTGAATTGTTTGCATTCTTGGTCACCCAATCCACCTAACATCGCTTGGGTCAGTCTTACATATTCCATATTTTCAGGAGAATCGAATATCTGGTATTCAGGATGTTCATCTGTCCATTGGCGGATGTTTTTACAGTTTTTATTTGCCACTTTGTTAACTAATTCGTTCATTTTTTGTTTAGAATTGTTTTCTTTTAACCATTCATCATTTTCTCGAATATACAGAGTTTCACGTTTCATGTCGGTGCAATGTAGAGGTCGTTTATATATGTCTAATTCTTGTAATTTATTCACCAGAATACGAGAAATACCCCCTACATAACCCAATCTACCGGTTTCTGTAAGATCTTCCATATCTAACGTCATATTTGCCAAAAAATCAGACATATTGATCGCATCTTTGCATTGTTCATTCAAGAATACTTGCAAATTGAATTTTTGATTGTTATTAATCGTATTATTGGTAGTCGTCGGTTTTTGTGCTATTTCTATTAATTGTTTGTTCTGCTCGACAATGAGTTCTTTAAATTCTTGATTTTGCTTTATTAACTGTAACATCGCATCAGTTGAATTTGTCTTATCGTCTATGTCTTTATTTATTGGGTTCACGTGTTGATTATCTACATTACATTTCTTTTTATGATACCATAATGAGTTTCGTGCACTGAATGTTTTATCACACAATTCACAGCAAAATATATTTTTGGGGTTTTTTGGGGTAAAAGTGTTCAATTCTGTTCTATTTTTATGTTTTGCAGTGGACAAGTGACGGGTATAATCTTTTTTATTGCACGATATAAATGTGCATTTTTCGCACTCAAATTTTTTGGGGTTTTTTGGGGTTTTTTTCATTCTAAAATGTTCTATATTTATAGAACACAAAAAACCCCTAAATTGATTTTGACTAAAAACATAAAAAATTTTATGCAGTCAACTTTTTCATTAAAAAATACAAATCACAGCATTATGCTGTGAACCCATTTTTTGCATTTTCAGATTCGAAAACTATTTCAGAAAAATGAAAATTGGACATTTTTAAAAA
>Ga0181607_10004275_pt1 | contig 12244 bp, 9 predicted proteins | sample 041ome_9_FD_132420 | JGI IMG/M metagenome (GOLD analysis project Ga0181607, IMG submission 132420) | Coastal salt marsh microbial communities from the Groves Creek Marsh, Skidaway Island, Georgia - 041413US metaG (megahit assembly) | ecosystem: Environmental > Aquatic > Marine > Intertidal zone...
AAAGGCCGGAGTGGGGGAGGTTGGGGTTAAAATTGCATCCACCTCCTGAAAAGCCTTTTCAAAATCATTACGAATCAAGGTGCGGGTTTTCTGTGCCCGCAGATAATAGGCGTCATAGTAACCACTGCTTAAGCCGTAAGCTCCCAAAATACAGCGACGCTTCACTTCCTCGCCAAACCCCTCGCCCCGGGATTTGGCATAAACATCAATCGCATTTTCGGAATGCTCACTTCTCTTGGTGTAGCGGATTCCGTCATAGCGGGCCAAGTTTGAGGATGCTTCAGCAGTGGCAATTACATAGTAGACGGGCACCGAGAGGTCGGTGGTAGGCAGGGAAACTTCAACCATTTCATAGCCCTGCTCTTTGTACCATGCAATCGCCTGATCAATCGCTTTCCTCACCTCATCGTCCATGCCTTCACCAAAAAATTCTTTGGGCAGACCCAATTTACAGGGTTCAAGCTTTCCCTTCAGGGCATTGAGGTATCCCGGTACTGAGGCGGGGTAACTGGTGGAATCGAGTGGGTCATGCCCGGAGATAGTTTCCAAAAGCAAGGCCGCATCTTCAACAGTCTGAGAAAAGGGTCCAATTTGATCGAGGGAAGAGGCAAAAGCGGCCAGACCGTAACGGGATACCCGTCCATAGGTTGGTTTCATTCCCACGACTCCACACAAGGATGCGGGTTGGCGGATGGATCCGCCGGTATCGGATCCCAAAGTTAAGGGAGTTTCACGGGCGGCGACCGCAGCGGAACTACCGCCACTACTTCCTCCGGGAACCCGCTCCAAATCCCATGGATTCCGGGTTGGGCCGTAGGCGGAGTTTTCCGTGGAAGAGCCCATGGCAAATTCATCAAGATTTAACCTTCCTCCAACTACCGCACCAGCCTGTTTAAGTTTAACGGTGACGGTAGCGTCATAAGGAGAACGGTAATTTTCGAGAATTTTACTGGCTGCAGTCAAAGGCTGACCCTTGGCTGAAATGACATCCTTTAAGCAAACGGGGACTCCATCCAATGGACCGATTGCTTGCCCTGTGCTTCGTCGGTTGTCTGATGATTTTGCCTGCTCGAGCATATCATCTTCATCATAACTCAGGAAGGCGTGGACTTTTTCATCCACTTCTTTGATCCGGCTGATAAAGCCTTGGGTGACTTCTTCCGAGGAGAATTTTCCTTCAGCCAACCCCTGGGAAATCTCAAGACCCGTGAGGGAGAAAATTTCTGAATGATCACTCATCTTTGCCTATTCTTCGACCACTTTGGGTACAACCACTTGCTCACTTCTTGCTTTGGGTGCATTCAGTAAGGCTTCTTCTGCAGAAAAACCTTCCACCGCGACATCTTCATCCCAGACATTATAACGGGGAAAAGCATGAGCTGTGGGTTCGACTCCTTCGACATCCACTTCCTGTAGTTTTTCAAAATATTTTAAAACATCTCCCAGTTGTCCCTGGAATTTTTGCCGTTCTTCGGCGGTGAGTTCGATCCGGGCAAGATTGGCCACATAATCAATGTCCATTGATGATTCTTCGCTCATGTTACTTCCTTAGCTCGTAGGGTGTTTGGGACCCGATTGCTTCGAGGATTTTCTCGAAGGTATTATTGACTTCCTTTTCCCCGAGGGTTCTGTCGGATGCCCTGATCCGTAAGGAAAAAGCGATACTCTTCTTGTCCACGGATAAGCCTTTTCCAGAAAAAACATCAAAGATGATGACTGGATCGAGACTGATTCCATCTGCGATCGTTTGGTGAATGATTTCCTGTACTTTTTCCCTGACTGCTTCGGCGGGTTCTGTTTTCTCTACAACCAGGGATAGATCTTTGATCGCAGGAGGAAAGGTACTAAAGGATGAAAATGGATGGGGTTTCTTTTGTTTAGCAAGGAGCACCGGGTCGATCAGAATTTCAACAGCAAGTACGGCTCCCTTAAGATCATACTTTTTGGTAAGATTTAAGCTTAAGGTTCCGAGACCAATCCCGAGTTTGTTACGGTGTACATCTCCCAAGGTTGCCGCATATCCGCTTTGCCAGGGAAGTTGGGCCTCGGTGCTTTGCCAAAGTCCTTTAGGTGCATTGAGACCCACAGCATGAAGCAGGCGCTCCAATGAATTCTTGAGAGAGAAGAAATCGGAACTTTCCTCTTCCTTCCAGTTTTTTCGGGAATTCGCCTGGGTGTTCACCCACGCGATACTGATCAATTCTGCGTTTCCGCGGGGACCAGGCTGAAAAACCCGCCCGATTTCAAAAAGATGATTCAGGTCATTCAGATTCTTTTGATTATGAGCCAGCACTTCCACAAGACCAGGAAGCAGGGACGCACGGATGTGGGTGTGATCAGCAGTCAGTGGATTCCCCAGAGCCAGATCCTCCTGGTTGATTTCTGGGAACCAGGATGCAAGTTCATCGGAGGAGCGTAGGCTGTAATTGCAGGCTTCCTGATAGCCCTGGCCAATAAGGTTGTCGACGGCCCGGTCGCATAAATCGTACGCCGGTTCGTTGTCTCGAATAAGACTGGGACTCAAAAACTTGGATCCCTGCAGATCCGAGGTTCCCCGGATTCTCAGAAATTCCTCAACCAAATCAATTGGACGGTCCACTTCCGAACGATAAGAGGGAACGGTCACCCGGATGGGAGAAGTGCCTTCGACCTCAAAACCGAGCCTTTTCCAACTTGCGGTCAGATCTTCTGTCGATACTTCAAAACCACAGCGTTCTTCAACATAATCGGTCTCTATTTCAATGGTTCGTGAGGTTCGGGGAGGTTCTCCAACGGATATAAATTCACTGCTGGCAGATCCTCCCGCAATTTCAGTAATCAGATCAATCGCTCTTCTTGCTGCAAATTCGACACCTGCTGGATCGACATCCCTGGAAAATCTTTGCGAACTGTCAGTATGCAGTCCGAGAGTCCGGGCAGTAGCTCGGACACTACCGGGATGAAACCATGCTGATTCAAGAACAATATCGGTGGTGCTGTTATCGACTTCGGCATCCACACTGCCCATAATTCCGGCAACAACCAATGGCTTTTCTGCATCTGCAATCACCATCATATTTGGGCTCAGGGCACGCTCCTGATCATCCAAAGTGGTTATTTTCTCTCCCTCCTTTGCTTCCCTGACCACAAGGGCCGAGCCGGCAATTTTTTCTAGGTCAAATGCATGGAGGGGTTGCCCGGTTTCATGAAGGACAAAATTGGTGATATCCACCACATTGTTAATCGGACGCAATCCAATTGATTCGATTCTTTCAATCAACCAGTCGGGACTGGGGGCAATCTTTACTCCTTTAACAGACCATGCGGTGTAATAGGGACATTGAGATGATTGGACATCCAGAGACGATAGGAGTGAATTCCCCGTCGCAGTGTCCGTAGGTTCTGCTGAATTATTTACAGCGGGAAAGCGCGTGGGAGTCTGGTAATAAGCGGACACTTCCCTCGCAACCCCGAGATGACTGAGGCAGTCTCCGCGATTGGCGGTTATTTCAAGTTCAAGAGTGGTTGATTTGGAGACCACATCGGTGATTTTTCGGCCGATTTCCGGTTCGCCGGATAAAATAAAAAGACCGGCATCGTCTTCCCCAAGTTCCAGTTCCTTGGCACTACACATCATTCCTTCCGATGCCACTCCCCTGAGTTTGGATTTTTTGATTTTAAATCCGCCGGGTAATTTAGCCCCGGGGAGAGCAACCGGTACCCGATCGCCTGGTTTGAAATTGGTGGCACCACAAACAATTTGGGCGGGTGCTTCCGCTCCAACCTCGACTGAACAGACACTTAACCGGTCGGCTTCGGGATGTTGGTTTTTTTCAAGAACCTTACCGACCACCACCTTGTCGAGACTTACCGACGGGCCCTCATCTCCTTCTTCCACCTCAGTGCCGAGCATTGGGAGCACATCAATCAGTTCTTCTGCCGGATCGGGTAGATCCACATATTGTGATAACCAATCGAGACTTATTTTCATACCTGACTGGAGAACTGGGATAGAAAACGTTGGTCGTTCTGGTAAAAATGACGGATGTCATCAATGCCGTGGAGTAACATGGTCACCCGTTCGATTCCGAGACCGAATGCAAACCCAGTCCATTCTTCTGGATTTACATCCACCAACCCCAAAACTTTCGGGTCGACCATACCACAGCCCATGATTTCGATCCATTTATTACTCAATTTCCCAAGGTCTGGAACTTTTAAATCAACCTCGAAGCTGGGCTCGGTGAAGGGAAAGAAACTGGGGCGAAGACGAGTCTCCACTTTTTCGCCAAATAACTCACGAAGAAAGAAGTCCAACACTCCTTTGAGATCACGAACAGTTACCTTATGATCAATAAATAATCCTTCCCTCTGGTGGAAATTTGCGGAGTGTGTCGCATCCACGGTGTCGCGCCGAAAACATCTACCCGGAGCAATTACTCGAAGGGGCGGTTTTTCACGCAGCATCGTCCTGATTTGTACTGAGGAGGTATGAGTTCTTAGAAGATAAGATTCATCTTTTTTCCGCTGAATATTTGCCCATTTCGAATGGGGAGGGAAAAAGAGGGTATCCTGTTCATCACGGGCTGGATGATCGTCGGGTGTGTTGAGGGCATCAAAGCAAAACCATTCCGTCTCCACTTCTGTGGCCTCGGCTACGGTGAAACCGATTTTGCGAAAAATAGAAATAATTTTCCTTCTGGTCTTGGTCAGGGGATGCAAACCACCTTGGAGGGAAGAGACCGAAGGAAGGGTGGGGTCAATCTTATCGCCGAGAGCCTTGAGGTCTTCGATTTCCTCGATCGCGGTCAATCGGTTTTGAAACAGGGATTCGACGATTCCCTTTGCCTGATTGAGTGCCTTACCAAATGCGGGTCGATCTTCTTTCGCTACGGCACCAATGCCCTTTGCGAATTGAGTCAGGCTCCCATTGGGACCTAGAAAAGTTGCTTTGGTCTGTTCCCATTGTGGTTTATTGGAAACATCCGGCAGAGATGACTCAGCATCGGCAACGATTTTTTGGAGATCTGGATTCTCCACGCCGAAACTATGTGGGGGAGGTTTAGGCCTCCAAGGAAGCCTTGGCTTTCGCTACAAGTTCCTTGAAAGCATCAGGCTCGTGGATAGCAAGTTCAGAAATGACCTTACGGTTGAGTTCGATACCTGCCTTGGCTAAGCCATGAATGAACTCTCCATATCGGATACCCTCGGCACGACATGCGGCATTGATCCGTACGATCCAAAGTTGGCGGAACTCGGTCTTACGTTTCCGGCGGTGAACATAGGCATAAGATTCCGCACGATCGACAGCATCCTTAGCGTATCTGAAAAGGCGGGACTTATTACCAAAGTATCCTCTTGCTTTCTTAAGGACTTTTTTACGGCGTTTGCGGGTAGCGGGTACATTGCGTGCTCTAGGCATGACGAAATCTCCTGATTATGGGGTAAAGGGGTTAAGAAATAGCACGGATGACGCGACGGGCCATACCTTCGGCCAAGACCTGATCCTGATTGCCGGCACGGACTTGTTTAGTCGTCTTTTTGCGTCGCAAATGGCGTTGCCCGGGCTTGCGAAATTTAACTTTCCCAGTACCGGTTATCTTAAATCTTTTGGCTATTCCTTTGTGCGTCTTCTTCATTTTATGGAAAAAAGCGGTTACCTTACCTTTTTGAGCAAGGGCAAGCAAGCGAAATACGCGTTAGGTGTTGTAAATCAGCAAACCCTGATAGCTTTGATAGGCAAACCATACTGCAAAGATCAGAAACAGAACCCAGGCGATCAGTTTAACCAGTAATTTTCTAAGCCAATGTGAATAGGTTCGGTTTTGTCCGTCTCCACCAAAATCTTCGAAATAATGAATCAGGTCACGGTCTTTTGAGCGGCCCTGGATTTTTCGGTAAGTATCTCCATAGGAAGAACGGTTCTTTTCGTACCACCATCTGAATATCTTATGAAGCATCCCGATCGTGAAATAATTTACACTTCAAAATAAGAACGTCCACTGGCTCCCTGGAAATCAAGTCGGGAAACGGAAGGCATTCCCTCTTTTAATGCCCATAGATCAGAACCCGTTTCCACTTCAGCCTCATCCAGCCATTCTGTCCGGTAAACCAGTTGATGATGTTTTGCACCGGGGGCGGGCTCAAAGAGATTACCCAGCATCAGGTTGTCGGCAAAAGTAAGAATGGGATCCTCTTTGCCGTCATAATTGCTCGGGAAATTAAGATTATGAACGGTCAGACCATCCGGTTTGGTGAGCGAAGCCATGTTTTTCGCGTATTTTGCGACGGCCTTGGCGGAATTACGCAGGCTTTTTTCCACCTTTTTTCCCATTTTTTTCCCGCCGCTCTTGCGGATATCTTCAAATTCATCATTTGGGAGACACATACTGCAGGCAACCGCTCGATGACCCAGAAGGCTCGCTTCCATGGCGGCCCCGACTGTGCCAGATGATAAGATCATCGGCATCGTAATGTTATATCCGAGGTTGATTCCACTCACCACAATATCGGGTTCGCGGTCCAGGAGATTTCCACAGGCAAGATTTACACAATCTGCCGGGGTGCCGTTTAATGAATAGGCCAGGGATGGATAGTCCTTAATTTTCTTGGGCACCAGTTTGGCGTTTCTGGAGATGGCATGTCCAATCCAGCTTCTTTCTCCGTCGGGTGCACAGGTGACCACATCGAAGTCTTTTACCAGTTCTTCAACCAGGGTAATCAGAAATCCTGATTGGATGCCGTCATCGTTTGTGGCCAGTAATAATGGCTTTTCTTTGGTCATAAGTAAAAAAAAGGGGAAGGATTTCGCTTACGCGAATCCTTCCCCTTTTGCAATAAGTTCTCTTTTAAACTTTCTGAATCAGGAGTTGGCGGGTTCCGCTTCCTCTTCGCTTGGGGTTTCTTCAGCTGGTGATTCTTCGGTTTTTTCTTCGTCTCCGTCAGCCTTATTTTCTTCCATGGCTGCACGACGGCTGAGCTTGACGCGTCCCTTATCGTCAATGCCAATGCATTTGACAATAATCTCATCTCCGAGCTTGCAGATATCCTCGGTCTTATTGACACGAAAATCAGCAAGTTCTGAAATATGACACAAGCCTTCCTTACCTGGAAGACACTCAACAAAAGCTCCGAAATCTTTCACTCCGCGTACGATACCACGATAGATCTTACCAACTTCGATTTCTCCGGTTACCAAATCAATTTCATTAAGGGCCCGTTCCATTGACTCGGTATCGGTCGCGTAAATCCTTACCTTACCGCTGTTGTCTTCATCAATGTCGATGCTTGCTCCGGTCACTTCAGTGATACGACGGATGTTCTTACCACCAGGACCAATCAGTGCACCGATTTTCTCTGGATCGATTTGAACGGATTCAATCCGGGGAGCATGTTCACGCAACTGAGTGCGGTGTGATGGCATAGCTTCTTCCATGGAACCGAGAATTTTCATTCTGGCTTCGGTTACTTGTTTCACCGCTTCCTTGGCAATATCGAATGGAAGACCCTGGATTTTCAGATCCAACTGGAAACCTGTCACACCATCACGGGTACCACAGACCTTAAAGTCCATATCTCCGAAATGATCTTCTGCCCCGATGATGTCGGTCAGAACAACATGTTTTTCAATGTTTCCGTTTTCATCCATCTTGGTAACCAAACCGGTAGAAATTCCAGCCACATGCTTCGCAAGAGGAACACCGGCATCCATCAACGCGAGGGATCCGCCACAGACACTGGCCATGGAAGTGGATCCATTGGAAGACATGATTTCAGATACGATACGGATCGCATAGGGGAATTCATCTTCTGGAGGGAGTACGGGGAGTACGGAGCGCTCGGCAAGAGCACCATGACCGATTTCCCGGCGACCGGTAAATCCAAATCTTCCTGCCTCACCTACGGAAAAGGGAGGGAAATTGTAGTGCAGGATGAAGGACTTGGCAGTTGGACCACCCGTCAGACCGTCCAGATCCTGAACATCACGGCTTGTACCAAGTGTACTGAGAACCAATGACTGGGTTTCTCCGCGGGTAAAGATCGCAGATCCGTGAACGCGTGGAAGAACTCCAGTTTCACAGGTGATTTCACGAAGATCGGCCGGGCCTCGTCCATCTGCCCGTTTTCCTTTCTCGAGAATATTTTCGCGATATACTTCTTCCTGAATAACTTCGAAGGCCATTTTTACATGGTCTTCATCAAAGTCATCTCCGAATTTTTCCTGGCAGGCAGCGGTGGCATCTTCTTTGACCGCGTCAACGGCAACCTGGCGCTCCTGTTTGGAGGCCGCAAAGATGGCTTCTTCCATGCGATTACCGGTAATTTCACGGCAAAGGGCGAGTACATCATCCGGTGCCTTAACGAGATCGAATTCCTTTTTGGCTTTTCCGCAAAGTTCAGCCAATTTCTTTTGGGCTTCGATGATGTCCTGGATTGCTTCATGGGCAAACTCGAGGGCTTCCACGAAACGATCTTCAGGGATTTGATCAGCGGATCCTTCGATCATCATCATCTCCTTCTCGCTACCCACATAAATAAGGTCGAGGGTGGAGTCATACATTTGCTCATTGGTCGGGTTGACCACAAATTCTCCGTCGATTTGACCAAGACGGACACATCCGATTGGGCCATTCCACGGAATATCTGAAATCATGATGGCTGCGGATGCACCGTTTACCATGAGAACATCGGCCTCATTTACTTGATCCGTGGATAAAAGATAGCCGATTACTTGAACTTCGTTGAGGAATCCTTTCGGGAAAAGAGGACGAAGAGGGCGGTCGCAAAGACGGGAAGTAAGAATTTCCTTTTCTGTCGGTTTTCCCTCGCGTTTAAAATAACCTCCAGGGAAGCGTCCGGCAGCAGTGAATTTTTCCCGGTAGTCTACCGTAAGTGGAAAAAAGTCCTGTCCAGGACGCAAGGTGGCAGCTGCGGTGGCGGAAACGAATACATTCGTTTCACCCATGGATATGGTTACGGCTCCGCTGGCCAGACCGGCCAAGGTGCCGGTTGAGATTTCGATGCCGAGTTTTTCGGCGGTTACATTATGCTTCTGTTTCATTTTCGTACGATTATATGATTTGTTCTTTTGTTCGTCATCCGCCCAGCCCAAGCCGGATTGCTTGTTTTGGGTACCAATTTAAATAGTTCAAAGCGACAACGAGTCGATTGGCTTGTTTAAAAGGAGAAAAACTCGTGGCTAACGCCTTCGAGTATGAAATCCGGAAAAGGGGTCGCTTGCTTAGCGACGGAGATCAAGTTTTTCGATGATGTCCTGATATCTCTTGAGATCAGTACGTTTTAAGTAATCGAGCAACTTTCTACGGCGGGCCGCCATCATGAGCAGTCCCCGGCGTGAGTGGAAATCCTTCCGGTGGGTTTTCAGGTGTTCCGTCAGATGTGAGATACGGGCACTGAGCAAAGCGATTTGCACTTCACTGGACCCCGTGTCTTTTTCGTGGGAACGGTTTTCTTCGATGATTGATTGTTTTTTTACTTGTTCTGACATTTTTTGTTCATGAGTTTCTCGACCCGGGGGATGAACTTTGGCTCATCCACAGCCAAGTCGGAACCGGGCTGTCGTTTCGTCCAAATCAACCGGATGGCTGATTTTTGGGGTAATCGAGGAGACAATCCATGACGAACGGTCTCTAACGCTACATACCATCACGGCTAAATTCAGAAATTGTTCAAGCATCGAATACTCTTGCGCTTGCAACCTCTTTCATCGTCCTCAAACCTAGGAAGGATGGACGATCCTTACTTCGCTTACGGTTCAAACATGAATCTTGCACAAATGGCCTCCCGTTGTCCCGGTGCAAAACTGGGTGAACAGGTTTACCTGCCTGATTGGCGTTATTTTATCAATGGAAACGGGTATGCCGGGATTGAGGAGTTTTCAGGGGGACTGGTACATGGTTGTTTATGGTCTCTTTTACCTCAGCATTGGGAGGCCTTGGATCAATATGAAGGGGTTGCGGGTGGATACTACGATAAAAAGAAAATTGAAGTGATCAGCTGCCGAAGCGGAGAGCGGTTACTGGTCTGGGTATACCTTTCCAATGACTATGATTATGGGATCCCATCTTCATCATATCAGGAAATTGTGGTCCAGGGAGCCCGTGATGTAAATTTACCTGAGTCCTATCTCCCTCTTCTGGAAGCCTGGGCCGATGGGCCACCGCCTGCTTTTTCCAGATGAAGAAAGCCGCGAGAAAGGAGTCGTGGTCTTTCTTCGTGGACACCGGAGGTACTTTTACGGACTGCCTCGGTCGTTCTCCTGATTCGCAATGGTTCCGGGCGAAAGTCCTGTCCCGGGGTTCTTTATCCGCGGAGGCCACCGCAAAGATTGAAGATCGCAAACTGAGAATTTCGAAGACCGATAACTGGCCCGATCACTTCCCCATTGGGTTTACTCTGAAATTCGGGGGAAACCAGAGTTTTTCCACCAATATCCATGGGTGGGATAACGATGCAGAGGAACTCATCCTGGAAGACCCCGTCCCCGCAGAAGTGGATCTTCCGGTTGCCGTGGAGTTGGCATCCGGGTGGGAAGCCCCGGTTTTGGGAATGCGATTGATTCTTGCCCGTCAGGGACTCGACTGGAAATCGGTGGACACGGAGATGCGACTGGCCACTACCCGCTGTACCAATGCACTTTTGGAAGGGAAGGGCACCGACCCGGTCCTTTTCATCACTTCCGGTTTTGGGAATTTGCTCGAGATTGGTGACCAAAGAAGACTTGGCCTGTTTGATCTGATTCCCCAAAAGAGGAAAAACCTGACCGAGGATATTATCGAGATTGATGAACGCATCGATCGGGATGGCCATGTACTCACCGCACCCGACTATCAGGAGATCAAGAAAATGGCCAATGATCTGGTTTCCTCAGGCAAAAGGAATGCCGTGATCTCTTTTTTTCATTCCTGTCGAAACCCTGAGCATGAGATCCAGGTGGCTGAAATTCTTTCCGAAGCAGGTTTTAGAAAAGTGGTGGTTTCTTCCTCAATTTACAATTTCCCCAAATGGCTGCCCCGTCTCGAATCCGGGGTGGTCGAGGCTTATCTTTCCGATGTGCTCGATCATTACCTGGATCAGGTGCAGGATGCCCTCGGCCAGTCCGATACTCTCCGCGTAATGAGCAGTGCCGGTGGTTTGCAAAAAAGGAGCAAATACCGGGCGATCGACAGCCTGCTTAGCGGACCCGCCGCCGGAGTGGTCGGGGCCGGATCGATCGCAAAATCGGCTGGCTTTCAGGATTTTATCAATCTCGATATGGGAGGAACGAGCACCGATGTTTCGAGATTTTCAGGACATTATGGATACCAATCTCCCCATCAGGTGGGAGATGCCAGGATTGCCAGTACCTCGCTGAAGATTGAAACCGTGGCTGCCGGAGGTGGATCGATCTGCCGCGTGGAAAATGGATTATTACGGGTGGGCCCGCAAAGTTCCGGAGCACATCCCGGTCCGGCATGCTATGGTTTTGGAGGTCCGCTTTGCCTGACTGATGTGAACCTGTTGCTCGGTCGTCTATCTCTGGATGATTTTTCCACACCGGTGTTTCCGGAGGCATCCCGTGAAAGACTCGATGAGATGATCTCCTCATCTGGAAAGAGTGCGGAAGATTTATTGCATGGCTTTTTAGCGGTGGCCAATGATGCAATGGCGAATGCGATCCGAAAAATTTCGATCGAGGAAGGATATGATCCCGCTACTCATGCCCTGGTTGCTTTTGGGGGAGCCGGAGGGCAGCATGCCTGTGGGGTCGCGGAGCTTCTGGGGATGGATCGGGTGCTTCTACCGGCAGATTCTGGATTGCTCAGTGCTTATGGTCTCTCCTGTGCCCGGGTTGAAAGACTGATTGATCAACCGGTTCTGAGTCCGATCGATCCTCAAGAAATCAGTGAGATGGAGCAGGCAATGATTGCACCGGGTAAAGCTGAACTTTTGGAAATGGGCGAGCAGGGAGAAGTTATCGAAAAACGGGCCTTCATCCGATTGGTCGGGCAGGACTCTTCTCTTGAGGTTATTTACCGGGAACCGGAAACCTTGGTATCCCTCTATCAGCAGAAATTCGAACAGGTATTCGGATATTTTCCATCCCATGCCAAAATCGAACTTCATTCTCTGCGTATTCGGATTGCATCGCCTGCGACCACTGAACAGGAGGAGAAATTTGTATCCCACGGCCAAGTAATCGATAGATCCGGAGCGGATGGGATGGACCGGTCTGAAATAAGACCCGGTCAGATTTATGCCGGTC
>Ga0181607_10004280_pt1 | contig 12233 bp, 10 predicted proteins | sample 041ome_9_FD_132420 | JGI IMG/M metagenome (GOLD analysis project Ga0181607, IMG submission 132420) | Coastal salt marsh microbial communities from the Groves Creek Marsh, Skidaway Island, Georgia - 041413US metaG (megahit assembly) | ecosystem: Environmental > Aquatic > Marine > Intertidal zone...
GAAAGCATCCGCCCCCATGAGGCGTGAGGCTCTGGAATGCCGAGCCCAAGGAAGGACAGTGAGGCTTCCGTTAGAATCGCGGAGCCAAGCTGCGCCGTCGCCAGCACAATCAGCGGCGCTAAGGTGTTGGGCAGAACGTGCTTCACAGCGATCCGCGTTTCACTCATGCCGATGGCCTTGGCGGCCTCCACAAACGGCATCTCTCGTAGACTGAGCGTGTTCGATCTGATCACGCGGGCCACATGCGGCACCAGCGGGATCGATATGGCGATCACGGTGTTCTCTAGGCTTGGGCCCAGGGACGCAGCCATCACCAGCGCCATAACCAGCAACGGCAAGGCTTGCATGATGTCAATGATGCGCTGGGTGATCAGGTCAAACCAACCCAGAAGATAGCCTGAGGCCAGCCCAACGATGACGCCAAGCGAACAGCCGAGGATTGTTGACCCAAGCCCAACTGCTAATGAAATTCGGGCCCCGTGGATGATCCGGGAGAGAAGGTCCCGGCCCATCATGTCTGCACCCAACATATGCTGGCCGCCTGGTCCCTGAAGGGAGGTTTCAGCGTTGGTCTTGACCGGGTCCATTGGTGCAAGCACATCGGCGAAGATGCCGGTGAACAGGAGCCCCAGGAACAGGATCAGCCCAACAGCGCCGAGCGGATAGCTCTTGGCCAGGAACCATGCTTTGCCCAGGCGGCTTTCGACGCCAGCGCCAGCTTTAGAAAGTTCGGCCGCGTGATCGATAGGTTTGATCGCCATCAGATCCGCTCCCTATTCATACTTAATGCGTGGGTCGAGCGAGACATAGAGCAAGTCGACCAGGAAATTCGTGAGCACCACGATGACGCCGATAAACATCACCAAGTTCTGCACAATCGGATAATCCCGCCACTGGATCGCCTCCACGAGGAAGCGCGCAACGCCAGGAATATTGAAGACGGTCTCAGTCACGATCAGCCCGCCGATCAGGAACGCGGCTTCAATGCCGATGATCGTCACAACCGGCAGCACGGCGTTCGCTAAAGCGTGGCCATAGTTAACAGACCGATCGCTGGCACCCTTCGCCTTAGCGGTGCGGATATAATCTTGCCGCATCACCTCCAGCATGGAGGACCGCGTCAGACGCATGATTAATGCAGATGATCGGAAACCAACCGCCGCTGCGGGGATGCTGTAAAGCAGCAATTCATCCCACAAATTATCCGGCGGGTCAGTATAGATTGGGATAGTGCCGAACCACGTGACGAACGCCATCAGGATCAACAGTGCCAGCCAGAAAGACGGCAGAGACAGGCCAGATAAGCTGACGACGCGCAGGAAATAATCCAGCCATGTGTTCTGCTTCACGGCGCTGATAACGCCAAGCGGCAAGCCAAAAAGAACAGAGAAAAACAGCGCTAATGCGGCGAGCTTCGCGGTAATGGGAATGCGCGGCGCGATTTCATCAATCGCCGGTAATTCTGAAACGTATGAAAATCCTAAATCGCCTTGGGCGAGGCCGACAATCCAGTTCCAATATTGCACTGGAATAGAGTCTGAGAGCCCAAGCTCTTCTTCCAATGCCGCTTTTTCAGCGGGGTCAACGAACCCAGCAGAATCAAACAAGATGTCCGCAATGTTGCCCGGTACAAGCCGCAACAGCGCGAAGATAATGATCGACATGCCGATGAGCGTAACAGCCATCAACAATGTTCGGCGGACGATATATGCGACCACGGCGAAACGCCTCTCTGGAAGGGAACTGCTAGAGGTACGAGAGGAAGAGGCGCTGCCGAAACAGCGCCTCTCCGCTCAGGTGTCGTCTATCAGGACAGTGGCTTACTTCTTGAGCCAGATGTCCTCAAAGCGCCAGCCGTTGTAAGAGCTATTCACCATGACGGTGAGGCCCTGAACGCGTGGCTGAGCGCAAGTTGCACCAACCCGATGGTCGATCATCGGACGGGCAACGTCACCTTGCAGGCGGGAATCAATTTCCCAGACCAATTTGCGGCGAGCATCTTGGTCGGTCATGGAAGACTGCTTTTTGAACAGCTCCATCATTTCCTGGCTGCAGTAGCCCGTATAGTTCCGCTGTGAGCCACAGGCGTAGTTTTCGAAGAACACCACGTCCGGATCATCAACGCCGACGCCGGTCAGGTTCAAGCCAACCTGATAATCCTTACGCGCCACCGTAGCGTGCCAGTTTGATGACTCGATGACTTCCAGTTCGGCATCAATGTAGATCGCTTTCAGCTGATCCAAAAGAATAACCGCCGGGTCGCGATAGATTGCGATGTTCCGGGTGGAAACCTTTACGGCCAAGCGATTATCAGGGCCATAGCCAGCCGCCTTCATCATCGCCTGTGCTTTTGCGACATCCTCATCAGGCTCACCGTAGCCTGGCGCTTTGGCCAGCACTTCAGCAGGCATGCCCCAACCACCAGATGGCGGCGGCAGCATGGCACCGCCAAGCTGGTTTTCGCCATTGCTCAAGATCTTGATGAATGCGCTACGATCCATCGCAATCGCCATAGCCTTACGAACCTGTTCATTGTCGAAAGGTGGCGCGTCGCGATTAACAATCAGGTTGGTCGATACGTTGGTCGTGACCTTGTGGCAAACGGCGTTTGGCGCTTGCTCTTTCACGTCCTTCAGCAGCGGAACGGACACATCCGCCGTGAATGTCAGGTCGAATTCATCCGCGACGAATGCCAAGATACGGGTCGACCGGCTTTTGATAATCGTCCAGTCGATGGCGTCCAAATAGGGACGGCCTTCTTTCCAGTAATCTTCGTTCTTCACGAACTTGATGGATTCGTTCTGCTTTAGAGCAACGAATTTGAACGGCCCGGTGCCGATCGGATTCGTACGCATTTTCTTTGGCGATACGTGGCAGGGGTAAACCGGTGAATAGCCGGACGCCAACAGCGCCAAAAGTGCTGGCTGCGGCTGCTTCATATGGAAGGTAGCCTGCGTATCGCTGTCAGCCGTGACCTTATCCAGGTTCCAATACCAGGACTTGCGCGGATTCTTCCGCATACGGGCCTTGGTTTTGCCTTGGAGCATGTCCCAGGTGCACTGAACATCTTTAGCAGTGAACGGTTTGCCGTCATGCCATTTAACGCCAGAGCGCAGCTTGAAGGTCAGCTTGGTTTTGCTTTCATCCCAGGACCAATCGGTCGCGAGGTCGGGCACAATGCTGTCCAGGCTGTTTTTAGCGACAGCCTGATCATACATAACCAAGTTATTGAAAACGCTCATATACGGCATGACCGTAGAGGATGTTGCTTCCTCATGGATCGAGCCGGATGGCGGCGTGCCTCGGTGATAAACGCGCATCGTGCCACCAGCCTGTTCGGCATAGGCCTGAAGCGGGATGGCGAATGCGGCTGCAATTGCAGCGCCTGCCAGCAAGGTTTTCACTTGCATACTTTTCCTCCCTGTTATCGGGCAGCCGCTTGTGCGCCGCCTTCTGCTCTAAAGGCTAGCAGTCTCCCCGAAAGGCACAACCCCTCTAGACGCAGGTAACTGATATCGCCCATGCTTTCGACATGACTGACCTCACGCCAACAGCCCTCGAAACACAGGCGCTCATTCGCCGTGTCGCCAAAGACCGCGTTGCAAGCCGGGCAGATGAAATTGATAAGTCCGCTGAATACCCGCAGGACATGTTTGACCTCTTACGGGAACTCGGCATCTTCACCCTGCCGTTTCCAGCTGAATATGGCGGCCAGGATAGCCTGCTCGCCGGATGTGTCGCGGTCGAGGAACTAGGCCGTGTTTGCTACAATACCGGCTACCTGCTGGTCGTGCAGTGGACACCCTTTGGCGCGATCATGGCAGCGGGAACAGCGGCGCAGCGTCAGCGCTTTCTGCCGGGCTTGGCGAGCGGCGAACTCCGTGCTGCATTTTCAATCACGGAACCGCAATCCGGGTCAGACGTCGCTGGCATAAAAACCCGCGCCGTCAAAGCGGATGGCGGGTACCGCCTCAACGGCGCAAAGATTTGGTGCACGAACGCTGCCGTATCCGATTTTATCGTGCTGGCCGCGAAGACAGGCGAAGGCGATTCGCGCGGCCAAATTAATTTCTTCATCGTGCCAACAGAGTCGCCTGGCCTCACCATCGGCCCTAAGGAAGGCAAGCTCGGCGCGCGCGGTGTCCCCTCCTCGCCACTGTTCTTGGAGGATGTATTCCTACCGGCAGAAAATATGCTTGGGCCAGAAGGCGGTGGGTTCAAGCAGGTCATGCAGGCGCTCGCACTTTCGCGGCCAATTATTGCTGCAAGGGCGGTGGGCCTCGCCCAGGGTGCGCTCGATCATAGCCTGCGCTTTATGCATGAACGCCAGGCTTTCAATCAGCCCCTGACTGACTTTCAGGGCCTCCGCTGGATGCTTGCTGATATGGCGATGGGCGTAGAAGCAGCCCGCGGGCTGACCTATAAGGCCGCCGCCATGACGGATGCAGGCGTGCGCGGTAAAGACCTCGCCCAGGCCGCTGCCATCGCGAAAGCCTTTAGTAGCGATACAGCGATGAAGGTCGCAACGGATGCTGTGCAGATTTTCGGTGCCTCTGGCATTTCTAATGACTTCCCGATCAACCGCTATTTCCGGGATGCGAAGGTTGTGCAGATCGTTGAGGGCTCAAACCAGATACAGCGTAATATCATCGCCAAGAACCTGATTGATGGATTTGAAGCATGACAGACGATTATACCAAGCCCGCAACCGGCCCGCTGCAGGGCGTTACGGTGATTGATCTGACCATCAATGTGCTGGGGCCTGTCTGCACCCAAATCCTGGGCGACATGGGTGCGAATGTCATTAAGGTCGAGCCACCAGGTGGGGACCCCATGCGGAAGCTCGGCCCAGGGCATGAACAGTCCATGGCCGCGCACTTCATGGCGATGAACCGCAATAAGCGCTCGCTCGAATTGAACCTGAAACGTCCGGAAGCCCTGGCTGCATTGAAGGCAGTGATCGCTAAAGCCGATGTGCTGGTGCATTCCATGCGTGCGGCTGCTGTTGAGCGACTTGGTCTCAGCTTTGAAACGCTCAGTGAACTGAATCCACGCCTGATCTACGCCGCCGCCGGCGGTTATGCGAAGTCCGGCCCCTGGAAAGACCGCCCGGCCTATGATGACGTGATCCAGGGCCAGAGCGGCCTTGCTGGCATGATCCAGCAGGCGAACGGTGAAGCACGCTATGCACCTATGGCCATCGCCGACAAATATTGCGGAACACAGCTTGCGTCCCACATCGGCATGGCGCTTTTTGCCCGCTCCAACACCGGCAAAGGCCAAATGGTGCACCTACCAATGCTGGAAACCATGACGGCCTTCAATATCGTCGACCATCTATGGCTGGCGAACTTTGATCGGGCGAGCGAAGGCGTTGGCTTCCCGCGCATGTTCACACCACACCGCCGCCCCTATCCCACCAAGGACGGACACATATCCCTGCTCGCAATTACGGATGCGGAGTGGCGCAGGCTATTTGGCGCGCTCGGAAAGCCAGAATTGGCGGATGATGACCGGTTCGCCAAGCTTGAAGGCCGAACCGTCAATATCGATACATTATACAGCATCCTAGGCGAACGGATTGCGGAAGAGACAACGGACCACTGGCAGACAGAATTCGATGCGGCAGATATCGCGAATGCCCCGATGGCCACGCTGCAAGACCTATTTGAGGATACGTATTTGAGAGAGTCTGGCTTCTTCCAACCAATGGCCCATCCGGACGTTGGCCCAACCCTACAGATGCGCCCGACTGCAGATTTCTCGGACACCCCGCCCAATATTCATAAGCCGCAACCTAAGCTTGGCGCAGATGGGCAGGATGTACTGAAGGAAGCGGGCCTGGATAAAGCCGCGATTGCAGCGGCTTTCGGCCCATGAAGAACCAGCTCCGCGAGAAATTGGCGAGCAATCTGACCGGCCTTGATCTGGATATCGTGCAGGAAGATGCTTTGACGCCAGCCGCCGTTGCCATCGCCGTCACGGAAGATGAAACAGGCGCACCCGCATTCATCCTGACGCGGCGCTCTGGCCGCCTCCGCCGGCATGCGCGGCAATGGGCGTTGCCGGGCGGTCGCCAGGACCCGGGCGAAACACTGCTGGAAGCCGCGCTTCGGGAAATGGATGAAGAAGTTGGCCTGATGCTGGGGCCCGACACGCTACTTGGCCGCTTGGACGACTACCCGACCCGGTCCGGCTATTGCATTTCGCCCTTTGTCTTCTGGGCAGGCCCAGCGCCAAACCTGACGCCCAATCCTGATGAAGTGCATGCGCTTTACCGGATTCCGCTGGAAGAACTGAACCGGCCGGAATCACCGGACATGATCAGCATCCCGGAAAGTGACCAGCCGGTCATCCGAATGGCCATCATGGATGACATGGTACATGCACCGACCGCCGCAATCCTTTACCAATTCCGCGAAGTCGCAATGCACGGACGCATGGTCCGGGTCGATCATTATGAGCAACCCGTGTTTGCATGGGGGTGACAGCGGGTGCAGCTGCAATCTAAATGTCACAGAACTGTCCTAACCTCGGCCCTAAGCTAGCCAATGAGTAGAAAACACTATGACTGACCAACCCGCCCCCGCAGGCATCGGATTCTTCGAAAAGTGGCTGAGCCTTTGGGTGGCGTTGTGCATCGCTGCTGGGATCGGACTTGGTGTTGCAGTGCCCGGCTTGTTTGAAGCCGCGGCGGCGCTGGAATTCGCTTCCGTTAATCTTGTGGTCGCGGTTCTGATCTGGGCCATGGTTTACCCGATGATGGTGAATGTTGATTTCGCCAGCCTCCGCCAGATTGGCGAACGGCCCAAAGGGTTGATCATCACGGTTGTTGTGAATTGGCTGATCAAGCCGTTCACCATGGCTGCACTTGGCGTTCTATTCTTCGAGGTCCTGTTTGCAGACATGATTCCGCCCGGCGACGCACAACAATATATCGCCGGATTGATCCTGTTGGGCGCTGCCCCCTGCACCGCAATGGTGTTCGTGTGGAGCCAGCTCACACGCGGCGACCCGGCCTATACGCTGGTGCAGGTCTCTGTAAACGACGTCATCATGATCTTCGCCTTCGCTCCTATTGTGGCTTTGTTGTTGGGCGTTACGGATATCGTCGTACCCTGGGATACGTTGCTTCTGTCCGTAGCGCTCTATGTCGTTATCCCGCTAGCGGCGGGCGCTCTTACACGACGCATATTGACCGCCAATAATTCAGATGGTGAGGCCGCGATTGCCCGATTTACGGCTAAGGTAAAGCCGTTTTCGGTCATCGGGCTGCTTGCAACTGTTGTCCTGCTCTTTGGCTTCCAAGGCTCAGTCATTCTGGCTGATCCATTGTTGATCCTGCTAATCGCTATCCCGTTGATCCTGCAATCCTACGGGATCTTCTTCGTTGCCTATTTCGCAGCGTGGGCTTGGCGCACGCCGTACAATGTGGCTGCGCCCTGCGCGCTCATCGGCACGTCCAATTTCTTCGAACTGGCAGTTGCAGTGGCGATTTCATTGTTCGGGCTGAATTCTGGTGCAGCGCTGGCGACTGTCGTTGGCGTCCTGGTCGAGGTCCCGGTCATGCTGTCCCTGGTCGCGTTCGCGAACCGCACGCAACATTGGTTCCCCAATCGATAAAAAATATATTTCCGGGCACCAAATACAGACTGAATATATAGATGACATCAAGTAGATTAATTTCTTACTCACTGATTAATTTGCAAAAATGGAGTAACACCAAAACAACACTAGAGTGTATTTTCCGAATAATACACACTGCTCAATGCCCCTTAAGACACAGCGATACTCAGAAATTTCCCCGCAAGCCTCCAGGAATTTGCGCTTTGGTGTGCAGTTCAATAAGGTGTGACGTTCATCACATCACTCTGATTTCCGAGCTGGGAGGCATTATGACGGATAAGAACAACGAACAATTGATCGCTAAGCTCATTAGCGACAGTAAGAGCGGTAAAGTCAGCCGCCGTCGATTCATGGAAGGCACTGTCGCAGCGGGCGTCACTGTCGCTGGCGCATCGTCCATGTGGAGTTCAAAAGTCCAAGCAGCTTCGCCAAAGCGCGGCGGCACGATGCGCGTCGGCATGCACGACGGCAACACCTCCGACAGCCTGGATCCGGGTACGACTGAATCCGTTTATATGATTCAGCTGAACCACGCGTCCCGCAGCTATTTGACAGAAATCACCGAGACGAACGGCCTTGGCCCTGATATGGCCGACTCCTGGAGCGCCTCTACGGACGCTAAGGTTTGGCGCTTTGAGCTGGCCAAAGGTGTCACGTTCCACAACGGGAAAACCTTTACATCCGCAGATGCTGTTGCATCCCTCAACTACCACCGTGGCGAAACCAAATCCGCTGCGAAAGCGCTTCTGACAGACGTTGAGAGCATTAAAACGGACGGCGATAACGCCATCATCATCACGATGAAGTCCGGCAATGCTGATCTGCCGTTCTTGCTGGGTGACTATCACCTACCCATGCTGCCGGCCAAAGGCGATGGCATTGATTGGGAAAGCGGCACAGGCGCTGGCCCGTATAAGATTGTCAGCCATAACGCCGGCGTATCGACCGAACTCGTGCGTCATGATGGCTACCATCGTGACGGCCTAGCACATTTCGACGGCGTGAACCTGACGGTTCTGAATGACCCGAACTCTCGCCAGTCCGCGCTGATTACGGGCGAAGTTGACGTTATTTCTGACGTTGACCTGAAAACTGTTGGCCTGCTTGGCCGCGCTCCCGGCATTGAAATCGACAATGTCGCCTCAGGCGCACACGTCACTCTGCCTATGTTCTGCGATACAGAGCCATTTAAGAGCAACCATGTCCGCATGGCGCTGAAGCTTTCCATCGACCGTCAGGCGATCCTGGATAAGATCCTCTACGGCTATGGCAGCATCGGCAATGATCACCCGATTGGCGCATCTGTGCCGTATTACGCAGACCTGCCTCAGAGGGGCTATGATCCGGACAAAGCTAAGTGGCATTTGAAGGAAGCGGGCCAAGAGAACCTGTCGGTATCACTTTCAGCCACAGACAGTGTCATGAGCGGTGCTGTTGATATGTGCACGCTCTATAAAGAGCAGGCTTCCGAAGCTGGTATCAATATCAACGTTGTGCGTGAGCCATCTGATGGCTATTGGTCAAACGTCTGGCTGAAAAAGCCATTCGTGTTCGTGCAATGGGGTGCCCGCCCAACGCCAGACGTGATGTTCTCCCTGGCATACAAAGATGACGCCGCGTGGAACGAAAGCCACTGGCAGAACGCACGGTTCAATGAACTGCTCCGCGCCGCCAAGTCTGAGCTCGATCAGGCTAAGCGCACGGAAATGTATAAAGAAATGCAGATGCTGTGCAGCGACGATGGCGGCACGATCGTGCCGTTCTTCCGGAACCGCGTCTCCGCACGCCGCTCGAACCTGAAGCATGGCCCGAACATTGCTGGCAACTGGGAAATGGACGGCGCACGTTCATACCAGCGCTGGTGGTTCGATAGCTAAGCCGACCGTTCAGCCTTGTGCTGACATTAAGCGCCGCGTTGTCCTTGGGACAGCGCGGCGTTTTTCGTTTTAGGCGGGAAGGCGTATAGAAAGCGCTATGCTCGATACGCCAACATCCCCATCGGTTATCCCGCCCTACCCGGCCAGGCCCAAGAAAGCACTGAACCCGCTGGTGGCATTGCTCAAGCTTCGCCAAAATCTGCTCGGCATCTGGCATGAGCGGGCATTTGAGCAGTTCATGATCCCGGTCAAACTGCCGAACCGGCGCGTTTACGTGGTGAATGGCGTTGATGCGATCAAGCGCGTGTTCCTGGACAATCACGACAATTACGATCCCAAAAGCCCGCAAATGCGGAAAGCCCTCACACCGCTTCTGGGCGACGGCCTGTTTGTGAGTGATGGGGATGTGTGGCGTCGCCGCCGGGCAATGGTCGCCCCTGCAATCGCAGCCGCGCAACTCCCGAACTACGCCCCGATGATGGTTGCCTGCGCAGAGGAAACCGCCACAAATTGGCGCGCACTGCCCGCCGGTGCCACGATTGATGTGCTGTCTGAAATGGCGGTGCTGACGGCCCGCATCATTGGCCGCACGGTATTCGGTGATGGCATCAGCGAAGCCGAAGCCACCCGCGTGGTGCGCGGGTTTTCAGACTATCAGGCCGTCATTGAGCAGATGGACATCCTCTCCATGCTCGGCGCGCCCGGCTGGCTGCAACGGGACCGCAATGGCAAGGCGGATGCAGCGGCGGGCGAAGTTCAGGCGATGGTCGACACGATCCTTGCAAGAGCGGGGGCGGATAAAGACGCCATGCGTCTCGCTGCCTCTCTCCTGAACGCAGCAGAAGGGCAGGAAGACAATCCCGCTGCCGCAGTTCGCAATGAAGCAATCGTGCTCTTCATGGCGGGCCATGAGACGACCGCCAACGCACTTGCGTGGACCTGGGCATTGATCGCCATGCGCCCCGATGTGGAAGCCAAATTGCATGCAGAGGCCGATGCGGTTCTGGAAAACGGTCGATCCGCCACTCTGGAGGACTTCCAACGCCTGCCCTATGCGCGCGCCGTATTCGAAGAAACGCTGCGCCTGTATCCGCCCGTGCCGCTGCTCAGCCGTGAGGCGCGCGGCGACGATATTTTGCGGGGGTTCCCAGTCTCGAAAGGCGACATCATCGTCATCGCACCCTGGCTCGTGCAACGCCATAAGGCCTACTGGAAAGAGCCGGATGCCTTCCGCCCAGAACGCTTCCTTCCAGGCTCCGCTGAACCCCCGCCCAAATTCGCCTACCTCCCCTTCTCCGCCGGTGCCCGCGTCTGCCTCGGCGCGCGTTTTGGCTTGGTAGAGGCAGTGCTTTGCCTAGCAACCCTAGCCCGCGACTTCCGCCTGAAACCAGTTCCAGAACACAAGCTGGAAATTGAATGCAGGTTGACGCTCAGACCAAAGTGTGGACTACCAATGACGTTGGAGCGGCGATAGCCCAACGTTAGAAATGCCTTGGAGGATCTTGGCGATTTCCAAGCACGCGAATGATAAATATGCCGCCGTCGGCTATCTCATAGTAGATTGAGAGGGCACCATATTCGTAGCGCTTGAGCTCCGGCGCGATGTGCGCGTAAGCGTTGCCCCAATGAGGCTGCTCATTCAAAACTGACAATCGGTCATGCAATCGATCAATATACGTGTTTGCTTTGGTCAACCCGAAATTCAGGATCGAATATTGGTAAATTCTTTCGACATCCGCAACAGCGGTATTGCTTAATCTATAGCCTGCCATCTGCCCGCAAACGCGCCTGAATCCGCTGCTTTATCTCTGGAATTTTATCGTCGCTTTCGCCGCTCTCTCGGCCTTCATCAACGAGGCTACGCAATTGGTGCTCAGCGAGACGACGGTCTTGGTCGCGGCGAATCAGGTCACGAAAATACTCGCTGTCATTGCCGTAGCGGCCACCATCAACCTGTGCTTTTACCCAAGCATCCATCGGTTCAGGGATTGTGATGGTTTTTCTTGTCATAACCATTTTCTATGCCTCCCCATGCTTAACGCACCTAGAGCGCCGTGCGTCGCTTGGCCACGCAGCCCGGCGCTCTATCACATTGATTGCGGGCAATTTATCCCGACCAATCTGATTCAGATTGGTCGGGAATTGCCCTAAAGTATGACAATAATCATACTCTAGGTATAGCAATAGCGCAAAGCCGCCAGTCTTAAACGTCCGCCGCCTCACCAATGTTATCCGCACCTCGTTCCTCTAGCAGGTTGGTTAGCCAATCCGGGTCCATTTCGGGGACGGAGGATAGGAGCAAGTCGGTGTAGGGATGGTGTGGGGGTTTGAACATAACGTCCTTTGGGCCAGCCTCAACCACTTTACCTTGGCGCATAACCACCACTTCATCCGCAATAGAACGCACAGTCGCCAGATCGTGGGTGATGAACATGTAGGCCAGGTTCAGTTCTTCCTGCAGACGGTCCAGCAGCTTCAGAATGCCCTCAGCTACAAGCTGGTCGAGCGCGCTGGTCACCTCATCGCAAATGATGAACTTCGGTTCTGCCGCCAACGCGCGGGCGATGCCGATGCGCTGCTTTTGGCCGCCGGAAAGCTCGGACGGATAGCGGTGGTAATATTGCGATGGCTCAAGCTCAATTTGATCCAAAAGCTGGTCCACACGCTGCTTTAGCGCGGCACCTTTGAGGCCAAGATAGAACTGGACCGGGCGGCTAATGATCTCACCAA
>Ga0181607_10004282_pt1 | contig 12232 bp, 13 predicted proteins | sample 041ome_9_FD_132420 | JGI IMG/M metagenome (GOLD analysis project Ga0181607, IMG submission 132420) | Coastal salt marsh microbial communities from the Groves Creek Marsh, Skidaway Island, Georgia - 041413US metaG (megahit assembly) | ecosystem: Environmental > Aquatic > Marine > Intertidal zone...
CCCGCACGCTTAGAGAGTTCCGCAAGGGCAAGCGCGGAAAGAGGGGTTTCACTAGCGGGTTTGATCACGATAGAACAGCCCGCAGCCAAAGCAGGCGCTGCTTTGCGAGTAATCATCGCATTAGGAAAATTCCACGGGGTGATTGCCGCGCAAACCCCAACGGGCTGCTTTAAGCAAATGATGCGCTTATCCGGCGAGGGGCTGGGGATAATATCGCCATCGATGCGTTTCGCCTGCTCAGCAAACCATTCGATATACGACGCCCCGTAAGCCACTTCACCTCGGCTCTCGGCGATCACCTTACCCTGCTCCAGGGTCATGATGCGGGCGAGATCTTCCTGATTCGCCATGATTAGATTGAACCATTCACGCAAAATATTCGCACGTGCTTTGGCTGGTAGCTCGCGCCATTTCTGCATAGCGTCCGACGCCGCTTGAATCGCTGCCGCCGTCTCAGCTGCGCCGACTTTAGCAACACTTGCGATAACCTCACCTGTCGCCGGATTGGTAACATCCAGCGTTGCGCCATCACTTGCACCAACCCAATCGCCGTTAATGAAAGACTGTGTCTGCAACAGTCCTGGATCTGAAAGTTGTTCTTTCACGTGAATACCCCCCGGGATACAGCGACCTTTCGGTCAGTGCGTTTCGTCAGCCTGTAAGTTTTGCAAGTGTCGCATCATCGAGGCCCAATGCCCCCAACACTTCAGCGGTATTTGCACCGGGTACCGGTACAACACCCGCAGAACCAGGTGTTCCGCTCAACTTAGGTGCGGGGCTTGGCTGGGCAATCCCGTCGCGTGTAAAGAATGTCTCGCGTGCAACGTTATGCGGATGTTCCAATGCCTCTGAAAAGTTCAGCACTGGGGCAAAACAAACGTCCGTTCCTTCGAACTGATCGCACCACTCCTGTCGTGTCTTCGCGGCAAATATTTTCCGGAATTTCTCCTTTCCAGCCTGCCACTGCTCCTTGTCCCACTGATTTGCAAAAATGGGGTCATCCGTCAATTCCAAGCCCTGAATCAGCAGCGCATAAAATTGAGGTTCAAGCGCACAGACTGTGACGTACTCACCGTCAGAGCATTGGTAAGTATCGTGCCATGGGGAGCCGAAGTCCGCCCACCCGGAGCCAGGCTCATCAGTCATCTGTCCGGAATTGTGCATACCCCACAAAAGGGTCGAGATATAGGCTGCACCGTCGGTAATAGCGGCGTCTACAACCTGCCCTTCACCTGTTGTTTTAGCGTGGATAATCGCGCTCAAAATGCCGAAGACCAGCATCATGGTGCCACCGCCCAAGTCGCCGATCAGCGTCAATGGCGCAGTAGGACGATGCTCATGACTTCCGCCGGCCCAAAGGGCTCCGGTCAGAGCGATGTAATTGGGATCATGACCCGCCGCGTGCGACAGTGGACCTGTTTGTCCCCAGCCCGTCATTCGACCGTAAACCAGCTTGGGATTGCGCTCGCAGCACACCTCAGGGCCTAGCCCCAAACGCTCCATGACGCCGGGGCGAAAACCCTCGATGAGGACATCTGCACCATCGATGATCTTCAGGAGCGCATCTACCGCATCAGAATCTTTCAGATTGAGGGCAACTGACTTCTTACCACGATTAAAAATAGTGTACTTGGCAAAGGCGGCGGCAGCCTCAGGATCCGGAACGGGGCGATCAATCACGGTGACTTCGGCACCCATATCAGCGAGCATCATCCCCGCACAGGGTCCTGGACCAATGCCTGCGATCTCTACAACTTTGATTCCGTTAAGTGCCCCTGCTGTCATGGTATTCCCCCTTGTTAGATGGCTGAGATGCTCGCACCAACGGTGGTGCGATGCAATCTGTGTTGGTCATCCAAACGTGAGGGATTTTGCGAGTGGAACGCGCACGAACCGGTCACGCCAACTCCCAACTTTGGCTGGACAAGTAGGAATTGCGCGGTATGTTGTTGCAAGGGCCTGTCAGAGAACACCTGGCCTCGCTTAAGCAAAACCAACAATAAAAACTGCTATCGAAGAAGGACTGAAAATGCGAAGCACATTATTTACTTCTGTGAAGACAATGGTATGCGCTGCCACGCTGCTATCCGCTGCGACAGCGTCAGCTGAGAGCTGCACGCACGGCGCTTGGGGTGCAGATGATCAAATCGGCGCGGCAAATCGCGTGAACCCAGCAAGAACTGCCGCTGCAGCGAAGCTCGTCAAAAAAGGAGAGAGTCATCCACTCGGCATTGTCATTGAGCCCGGTATGCCAGCCTACCCACCGCGCTACACCCAGTTGCAGGTCGTCCAACCAAACCAGCAATTTAACGCCGACCTAGGTGTTGGCTGGGAGGCCAGCTCGAACGACGACGTCTTACAAATGTGGCTTGGTACAGGGCCGCAGCTCGATGGTTTAGGGCACATGGGTGAAGCCGGCGAATTTTACAACTGTAACCAGGGAAAGGACTTCTCGCTTATTACAGGACTCACCAAGCTCGATATCAGTGGCATACCGCCGATTGTTGGCCGCGGCGTCATGATCGACATTGCCAAGCAAATGGGTGTTGACCACTTGAGCGCAGGCCAGCCCATTACATCGGAAGACATTAAAGCTGCGATGCAGGCTCAGAACGTGAGTGTTAACGAGGGCGATATTGTTCTGCTTCACACGGGTTACACCGATGCGAAGCTAAAGTCCGAACCCCAGCTCTGGGCGGGCAGCATTCCGGGGATTACCAATGAAGCGGCCGCCTTTCTCGCTGGATTAAAACCGACCGCTGTTGGCGCAGACACATGGGGTCTGGGCGCCGTCCCCCCTCGTCCGGGCGACAAGATTTTCTACGATCACGTCGTACTTCTTAAACACAATGGCATCTACATACTAGAAACCATGAATACAGGACGCTTGGCCGACGAGAGTGTTCATGAGTTCATGTTTGTATTGGGACAGGCACGGCTCAAAGGCGCAGTTCAGATGATCATCAATCCTGTGGCAATGTGGTAGTGATCAGCACGTAAGCCCAAAACCCTCCAAATAAGCTCAAAATATATAAAAAAGGCAGCCTAGGCTGCCTTTTTAGCCTGTGTTCGAGTAAGCCTCGCGAGGATTCCAGGTGTTCATCGACAATTGATGAGGCCATGGACCTTTCTATCTTTGGACCTAGCTATCCATGGACCTAGCGTCCCATAGACCTATCTACCGATAGACTTATCTACCTGTGGACCTATCTACCTGTGGACATATGGCGGGTGCCGCTGTTAGAGGCGCAACCATGCTTTCCCAATCGCCACCTTTAATCCATCCGAAGATAAATTTTTCCACATTCCTTAGATGCCTGAAGTCGGAAGGCCTCATTGGCCTCAGACAAAGGGAACTCGTGAGTGACCATGACGTCAATCATTTGCTGTACGCGCTCGTCAAGCAGTGAGCGCACAAGCCCCTTTCTATCTACCGCGCGCACATCATGCTGACCAAAAATAGTTCGCGCGGGGTCAAGCACATGATGCAAAGGACTCAGCTCGAGTTTTGCGCCCGGCGTGTGTCCGCTGAAGTTCATTTGCCCATATTTTCGCAGGGACTGCATGAGCCGGTCTTGGTAATAACGAACTCCCGAGCCATCAACGGCAAAATCTGCCCCCTCCCCTCGATAAGTGAGTGCCCTTATTTTCTCAAGCCAATCGGTATCATCGGGATTAATTATGTGCTCGACGCCCATCTCGCGTAGCAAGCCGATGCGGTACGGGTTACGTGCCAGTGCGATAACGTTAGCGTTTCGGTAGAGCGCGGCAATGACATGCCCCATGGCGATAAATCCCACACCACCGATAACAACCGAGTCCCCCGCCTTTACGCCCATAACTTCCTGATTCGAGAAACCAACGCCATAGGAGCAGTTACAAGCGGCCGCGTACCTAAAATCAACCTCGTCGGGGATTCGATAAAGATTAGCCTCTGGTGCGATGCGAAACGTTTCCATCGCAAAGCCACCAGATTCACTTTCGTTCTTTTTTTGTATACCCCGCATTGCAACATTTTCTGGCCCTCGAATATCGGGGTCATTGGCGTCGCAGTAAGTCGGCGATAGACCTTGGTGACAGGAATGGCACGCTCCGCAATAGTCACCCTGAAAAACAATGACTCGATCGCCGACCTTGAAGTTTGAGCCCGGCAATACGTCAACCACCGTCCCCACACTCTCGTGTCCTAAATGCTCGGGGTCATCATGAAACTCGAAATCATGCTCTGTCCAGATACGGGAGCCCTCAAGGCAGATGGGTGCAATGGCCGTTTTGACAAAGCAGTAGCCACTTACAATTTTCGGATACGGACGCTCCACCAGTGCCGTAGTACCGGGCTCCGGAATTGTTAATGCCAAATTAGTGTCATTCATCACACATCTACTCGTCGACCATAGCCACAGTTTACGTAGCACTCACGCACTGCTTAATGATATTTGTGAACCAGTAGGTTACATTTAATCTCAGCAAGTGTTCGTCCGAAAATGACACCTAAGATGACCGCATGCGATGTATTTCTCGTCAGGTTGACAACATAAATTGAGATAGCGACGAAACGATAATTAGGACACGTATATGGCCACTGCAACAGACTTGGGCTACCGCCTTCACCACCTTTGTATCTATGATGACAAAGCTCGAGACAACATTTTTCCGTATCTCAGGTGGTACCACGATATAACCGACTATTTTTCAGGTGCTGTTTTCCACGTCACAGGAGAGGGTCACTCTGACTATACGCTTCTTGATTGCGGAGGTCGGGCGCACCAGGTTCAGATCGAAGCTCCAGCCTTTCAATTCGAATACGAAAGGCAATGATGGAAGAACCATGGTCGCGGGCACAACCATGTCTGCTGGATAACCTTCAACGCACGCAAGTCAATGGAGCATTTGCTCACCAACGGCTCTACCGAGGTCATGTCGTTCGAAGAATTTCCTACTTACGATGGCTTTGTCGTACATGACCCTGAGGGACGCTGGGTCGAGATCATGGAGTACACAAACGATACGTTTCGCGTCCAAGAATTCACTCACGCACCCTCGGGAGAATGCGGTTTAGAACTTGTGGGCAATGCTGCGCTCTGTCGCAACATCGATGCGATGACTGATTGGTACACTCGCATCCTCGATATGCAAAAGCTCGAAACCTTTGAATCGGGAGGCCATAAGAGCGTGGTCTTAACCGATCGAGATTACGACCCACAAGGACGAAAAACTCTTTTCTTCCTACACACGGCGCGTCACGAATTCGAACAGCAACTTTTGGCGGACCATGGTCCGCAGATTTCTGCACTGGTTTACCAGACAAAAGATATTGAACGCGCCTGGGAGGGTGCACTGTGGGCAGGAATGCAAGCACTCATGCCCCTGCATGTGTGTTCACTTACCGGCATCAAGATGGGATACCTGCAAGAGCCCTGCGGCGGAAATACCATCATGCTTACTGAGCATTACGTGCCAACACTAGCAACTAAGGCACTCGCCGCGTGATTCTGGGTTTTGGCCACCCTGCTATCGTCGTACATGATTTGGACCGGATGATCTAATTCTATGGGAAAGCGTTTAACTTCCGCCCATTGAGTCAGGAATTCGAATCCTGGGACAACAATCCCGCAATTGATGCCGCGATAGGCCTCAACAAGTCCTCTGCCAGCGGTGTGATGCTTGCGGGGCATAACTGCTATTTAGAGTTATTAAGTTCCGATCCCCCGAGTCTGATGGCGCAAAACCAGACTCCATAAGTGCCGCGGGAATGGGGCTCAGGCACTTGTGCTTTTATACTGATGACATCCCAGGAGATTACCAGAGACTGCTGGATTTAGGCGTTCAAACCTTAGGGCGCCCCCAATGCGAAACAGGCATACCCGCGGTTTATTTGCGAGATCCTGAGGGGAATATCATTGAGCTTGCTGAATTCTTATCTACAGAGGAAAATCTAATAAACCTAGACGGTATTTCCCAATTACAGGGGTACACAATCGATGTTTGACTTAACAGGTAAAAGCGCGTTTGTTACGGGCGGCGCATCGGGTATCGGTCTTGCCGTTGCAAAAGCAATGAAAGCGCAGGGTGCGGAAGTTGTGATCGCGGACGTAACCAGTGTTGAGGCGTCAGCATTAAGCATTGGTGCGGGTGGGGTTCACTGTGACGTCAGTGATGAAAGTAGCCTAAAGGGTGCACTTCGTGACGCCTGCGATCAACTCGGCGCATCTCTGGATATAGTAGTGCTCAACGCTGGCGTGGGAGATGTCGGGGATCCCCTCCAAGATACAACCCTTGAGCTTATGGAGCGCGTTACCCGCATTAACTATTTTGGCGTGATGCTCGGCCTAAAACATGCTCCAGCTCACATGAATGACGGTGGCGCCATAATCTGCACCTCTTCGATGGCGGCTCATATAAATTTACCCGGTTCGGCCGCGTATTCGGCGAGTAAGAGAGCAGTGGTCAGTCTCACTGAAATGGCCGCGCTTGAACTTGGCTCAAGACAAATACGCGTAAATTGCGTGTGTCCCGGTTATACCGATACCGCAATGGGTAGTGGTGATGAGGGCCGTATTCTCTCGCAACATTTTACAGCGCTAGGGCGGGGTGCAGTGGTCGACGACTTGGTCGGGAGCTTCATATTTTTGGCAAGCGATGCCAGCCGCTACATAACCGGCCACGCACTCAATGTTGACGGAGGTTGGTCTTGCGGGCCAACAAGTCAGTTACTCGAGACTGTGATGGGAAGCTCCGTCTCCCCGGCGTAATTGCAATGACTGTGAACCGGCAAGCTAGTACCCGAGAACTTGAGGAAAGCCGTATCGTCGCCCGCTGGTTTTCGCGGCTCGAAGAGTGTTTTTTGACGTCCGACAAGAACGAGTTTTTAGTGGGCCTTTACTCGGCGGGGCTCTCGGAGCGTGATCTGACATCGGGCCAATGCCTACTAAAACACCGTCACCTTGACATCGCACTCTCAAGAATCCGGCAAACCACGCCCGACATTACCTTGCGCCTCTTCGCCAAGGCAGAGATCTTGGATTTAGGCCTAGTAGGCTATGCAGCGATAAATAGTGACACCGTTGGTGACGCCTTGAAAGCCATGAACCAATATCACAGTCTCTCTTCTGACCGATATACCGACGAACTAGCAATCGATGATGATTTCGTCCGTATTACGCCAATCCCTTTACCCATGCATGCAGATGATTACCAAAACATTTGCGAAGACTCTTTATCGGGGAATTGGAAGGCACTCCAATTACTTTTGGGTCCCAATGCAGACCCCAGAAAAATCCACGTAAACCTTGCTTATAGACAGCCTTCGTATGAAAAAACGTACTTCGAGATTTTTGGGCCCAATTGCTATTTCAATGAAACTCTCACAGCCCTCGCATTCCCAACAAGCTGGCTAAAACTTAAGGTACATCGAGGAAGCGGGGCGCTATCAGACGCCTATCAAGCCATGTGCGAGCGGATCCTCGGGCCTCCTACCGAACGCCGAGATACACCTCTAGAAGTGCGGCGATTGCTGTTAAGCCGCTCGGGTAAAGAGATACCCAGCTTGGAGCAGGCTGCGACGATGTTGAGGCTTACCACAACCCAACTTCGTAAGCGGCTTTACAGAGCAGGCACAACGTACAAAGCACTTGTGTTAGAGACGAGAATGGAACTAGCGAAACACTACCTGATTGACACGGAGTTGTCGGTGCAAGAAATTGCTTACCTACTTGATTACGCCACTCCTGCGCCTTTTAGTCGTGCGTTCAAACGTGTTTTTGGTATTGCACCAGCGGGCTATCGACAGCAAAACCTATAATCAGCTTTTAGCTAGCCCAGGCGTTTCCAACGTCCCATTAATGGGTATGGCCAGTGGATAACGCATCCTTAATCATAATGTTGTTACGTTGTGCAGGTCCGATATGCGATGACACCTTCAAACAAAGCAGTTTCTCTCGCAATTTGCTTCCTCAGCATGGCGGCTGTGCTCGTATTTTCTCTATTGCCCTTTTTGTCAGGGGTCATGGCCAACGAGTTTGGTTTGGCTGAGAAAGACATCGGCTTAATTGCACTCAGCTACTTTTCTCCTTATGCAGTCGTAACCCTTTTTGCACCGCTCTGGATTTCAGCCCTCTCCTGGTCACAGCTAAAGGCTCTGGGGCTATCACTGATGATTTTAGGCCTCGCAACAATCTCACTTGCCCCGACTTTCATGGCGGCATGCCTCGGGCTGATTCTGATTGCGATTGGATCTGGCATTATTTTTCCTTTAGCTACTGTAGCAGCTGCTAATATGCCTGACACAGATCGTATTTTTGCCTTGAAGCTCGCCACCGAGCAGTTAGTCCCCGCCAGTTTACTCATTGTCTTCGTTATTGCACTTGAGGCGAATGTCACATTGATGACACTGGGTGTGAGCCTACTTGGGCTGATAGCCATTGTATGGTGGTTTGCAAACGCGTTACCTAATGAACAAAAGCGAAAATCCGGTATAGAGATCAAACTTTCCGGGCCTGTCGCATCCACCCTGTTATCGTTAACTGCGTTATCGATAAATTTTGCAGGTTTTGCGGGACTTTGGGCGTTCTTTGAACGAATCGGGAATCTACAGGGATTCTCGACAGAGTTCACAACGACGTGGCTCTCTGTGGGTCTAGTCACGGGCGGCTTAGGATCTCTTCTCGGCGCAGCAAGCTCCGGAAAAGTGTCCCGTAAAAAAGCTATTATTCTATCAACGAGCCTAGCGACAGCCACTGCCTTTTTCCTAGGCGGCGATTTAACTGAATTTGTGTATGCCCTGAGTCTAAGCGCCTTGCCCTTGTCTTATATGGCTAGCATTGGATTCCTGCTCAGCAGTATTTCCGAAGCCGATAAGACACAACGCTTACTCACCCTTATCCCATTTAGTCTTGCTGTGGGTGCAGCACTTGGTCCTGTTATTTTCGCTGAACTGGCAAGCCAACAGAACATCGCTTCACTAACTATGGCAGCAATGATTGCTGTCGGCGCTACGGCAATCGTGTTCTGCGAGCGGGAACATCGACAGTGAGGGGCTTATGACAAGAACAGAGGATCCTGCATTTCTCGGATTCGCAATAAAACAGGTTGCCATGGCCGCTGGTATGACCAGCGAGCACGCCGAATACATCGCCGAAGCCATCGTCTTTGCTCATTTTCAAGGCAAGCTTAATCAAGGTCTCGGGGTTTACGAGGCAATCGATATTGCACTGCTCAACGATGTACTGGATGTAACAGCCGTGCCTCAGTGCATTGATGAAGGCCCCGCCTTTGCGGTTTTTGACGGCAAGTGTTCAAGCGGTTACTACACGCTCAACCTTATGGCGAACAAAGCCATTGAAAAGGCGCGGAATATGGGTATCGCGATTGTTTTTGGAGGCAACCATAACGACGCAGGCAGCTTTGGACGATATGTCTACAGAGCGTATGAAGCAGGTTTGGTAGGTATGGCCTCAAATAATACTGTCCCATTAGCCGCCCCCTATGGAGGAAGGGTAAATGTTCTCAGTTGCCCCCCTTTTGACTCGATTATCCCCAGCAAAGAGCAGCCGCCAATATGGGCAAGTTTGATGTTTGCGGAGTGGTATGACGCACATACTTCCGAGGCGGTTCTCACTAATAAACCATTGGGCGGAAAGTGGTTAATCGACCCAGAAACCGGAGCGCTTTCGGACAATGTCGCTGAGTATGCTCGGCCAATTGAAGGCTATGGGCGCGTTTGGGATAGCAGTGCTGCCGGACAACTAGCTTCACCACGAACGTTTGCGCTCAACCTCTGGAACGAGGCACTGACAGCTTTGGTTAATCCACTCGGCATCCCTTCACACCAATTACCCAGCATACAAGATTTCGAGCAAGGTAGAGGACGACCTTCCGTGGGTGGCAGCTACTTCATCGCCATAGACCCCTCAGTATTTGGGCCTTTCGGAGAGTTTTTAAGAAAAACTGATGATTTTGTAGCTACCGTCAAATCAACACCTCCGCGGCCGGGACACTCAGTTCGAATGCCGGGAGAGCCGGGCTTCAATCGCCTTCGAGCTGAACACACCCACATAGAGGTACTAGAGCATCACTGGCAACCCTTCTTCGACACGATTGCAGGGAGGTACAACCTTACAGAACAGACGCTCCGTGAAAGCTTCACACATCGGCCGGGTACTGGAACAACTCACCATGAAAAATAAAGTTCTGGAGATTGGCAAAGGCTACGCGCGGGTTATCCAAAAACCGATGCCATCCCCGAAATCAAACTTTGTATTAGTAAAGCAACACATTGCGCCTAACTGTATCGAGCACAGAATCTTTGACACTGGCTTCAGAGAGTTTCACGAGTGTGCTCAACCAGCCCAGTTGGGCACTAATGCGGAGATTAACCATGCAGATCCTTGCCTGCACGCCGGGCATGAAGGTGTCGGAGAAGTGGTTGAATTGGGACCTAAGGCCACCAAGTGGAATATCGGTGACCGAGTCGTCATTTTTCAAGGTTGGCCGTGTGGAAAATGTTACGTCTGTGAACAGGGTTTGAGCCCAACACATTGCATCAATCTACGAATACCCGCTGATATCGAGGCTTTTAATGGTACGGAGTCGGGTGGCAATGGTTTTTGCGAATATCGACTCGTACCCGAGGGTATGCTCGCGAAAATACCAGACAACCTGAGCTATCGTCACGCCGCCTCCGCAAACTGTCTCATTGGTTGCACTTACTCACCCGTTCGCGACCTCAATATCACCGCTGAACATACCTGCCTTGTAGGTGGCGTTGGATTTGTAGGACTGGCAACCATTATCAACCTCAAATTTCGTCGAGCCAAGGTGATAGTTCTCGGCCGAGACAAGCGCAGAATGCAGGCGGCTGAAAACTTATTCGGAGCTGACGTAGTGATAAACCCCGAAGACAAAAATTGGATCGAGCAAATACGCGCTCACACCCCCGATAGCCGAGGAGTGGATTTTGCTTTCGAATGCAGTGGTTATCCCTTTTACCAACAAAAATGCCTCGATGCGCTGAGACATTACGGCCATTTAGTATTGCTCGGGTACGCCGCTCAAGAAGGCGAGGGTCTCATGTGGAATCTAAATACTGAGAGAGGTCTCAGTTGGGGGCACAAGGCCATATCAAGCCATTTCGACGTCAATGTGAATCACCGCTCTGAAATCCTTTTAGCGTTACAAGACCCATGGATGCAGACGCAGATCGATAAGCTAGTCACCCATACAATCCCAATGTCTAGGGCCGAAGACGCCTTCAAGTTACTCGCCAAGCGAGCCGAATCAGATGAATTCATTGGGAAAATTCATCTCTTGCCTGGAGAGTAGACATGGCAGTAACTGATGCAACGGTGGCACGCTTTACGTCAGCTTCCTTGAAATTAGTCTCATCAGTGGAATACTTTGGTTTGTCGGCCCAAGAGGTATTCGATGTTCTGGGAGATCCGACACAAATAACAGACTGGTATCCTCTCGCAAAATCAGTCGTCCTTGGCCCTGGTGAGGGTTCCGATCAACAATTTGATGTTGAGTTCACCTTTTTTGGACTGGTTTCTGAGCAAGTGCTGCATTGGGATCCACCTAATCGCTATATCTATCAGGCGGTCGGACCAGACTTCCCTATCAAAGACTACATTGCAGATATTACTGTCGAGGAAACCAGCTCGCAGCACGGAACTCTCAAATGGTCGGTTTATTTCGATACGATTGAGGGCGCTGAATTTCAAAGGCTATTGCCCATCATACTACCGGCGATTAATGAGGCAGGAATGGCAAACCTTAGTGCCATATTGGGAAATGGATCTTACTCAGTAGCGAGTTACTTTTAAGGATAAATATGCTCTTCTCGATGGAGAATAAAATCGTCGTGGTAACCGGTGGCGCAAGTGGTGTGGGCCTGGCCTGTGCTCGTCGTTTGAGTACCGTTGGGGCACAAGTCGCCATACTTGATCTGATGGCAGATCGACCAGCGTGTCTTGATGATGAATGGCTTTACCACCGTGTCGATGTCAGTGAAAGCGACGATCTCAAGCGCGCCTTTGAAATGGTTTCGCAAGCCTTAGGCAGTATCGATATCCTCATTAACAACGCTGGTATAAACGGTGAGGATGGAAAGTTCCTAACCGAGAGTGACGACGCGCTGACCCGCAAAGTCTTTGAGGTCAACATGTTTGGAGTTCTTAATGGGCTAAAACACGCACCTCAGTTTATGTCCGACAATGGGGCGATTGTTAACACATCA
>Ga0181607_10004286_pt1 | contig 12228 bp, 7 predicted proteins | sample 041ome_9_FD_132420 | JGI IMG/M metagenome (GOLD analysis project Ga0181607, IMG submission 132420) | Coastal salt marsh microbial communities from the Groves Creek Marsh, Skidaway Island, Georgia - 041413US metaG (megahit assembly) | ecosystem: Environmental > Aquatic > Marine > Intertidal zone...
GCGCGTCACAAACCGTCGCGAGCATGGCGTCGCGCGTCGCCTCGCCCGCGCGCGCGCCCGCGCGCGCGCTCGATCGACGCGCGGTCGGTCGCGTCCGTCGCGGCGCGCGCGCGGGCGCGACGCGCGCGGCGATCGCGACGGACGCGGCGAATAAAACGCCCGGTCGAGGGCTGCATCAGCACTCGGTCGTCATGAAGTTTGGCGGTTCGTCCGTCGCCGACGCGGCGCGCGTGCGAGAGGTCGCGCAGATCGTGCTGTCGTTTCCGGAGGAGATGCCGGTGCTCGTGCTGTCGGCGATGGGTAAGACGACGAATAATCTGCTGGCGGCGGGGGAGATGGCGATGCGCGCGGAGGAGGGCGTCGAGGCGCTGGAACCGCTGCGCGCGATACGAAGGCTGCACGAGGACACGATGGAAGCGCTGGGCACGGATGCGGTGACGAAGGCGGAGGTGCAAAAGTTGTTGAAGAAGCTGGAGCAAGTGTGCACGGGGATCGCGCTGATGCAAGAGGTGACGTCGCGGACGCGGGCGCTGCTGGTGAGTTTCGGCGAGCGAATGAGCACGAGAATCTTCGCGTCGTATCTGCGGTCGTTGGGGGCTCGAACCGAGCAGGTGGACACGATCGACGACATGTTCGTCACGACGGATGAGTTTGAAAATGGGATGATTCTGGACGCGACGTTTTCAAAGACGAAGGCGCGATTGACGTTGGGGCCGGGGGACGAACCCGTCGTGCGCGTGGTGACGGGATTTCTCGGTAGAGGCGAAAAAACGGGGGCGGTGTGCACGCTCGGACGGGGAGGTAGTGATTTAACGGCGACGGTGATCGGCAAGGCGCGCGGGTTAAAAGAGGTCCAGGTTTGGAAAGACGTCGACGGCGTGCTCTCCGCGGATCCGCGCGAGGTTGAGGGCACGGTTCCCATGCCGTTTTTGAGTTTTCAAGAAGCGACCGAGTTGGCGTACTTTGGCGCGCAGGTGCTTCACCCGCACTCGATGCGACCGGCGATGGATTCCAGTGACTTGTGCGTGCGCGTGAAAAACTCGTATAACATTAGAGCGCCCGGCACCGTTATTGGGCACGTGCGCGACGAAGACGAGCACAAAAATTGGCTTCTTACATCCATCGTGCAAAAGAAAAACGTCACCATGCTCGACATTACGTCGACGCGCATGCTCGGCCAATACGGTTTTTTGGCCAAGGTTTTCAGCGTCATGGCGTCCAATGGAATTTCTGTCGACGTCGTCGCGACATCAGAGGTGAGCGTGTCGCTCACGCTCGACCCATCCAAGTTGTGGAGCCGAGATTTGGCCAAGGAGGAACTGGAAAAACTCGTGCAAGATTTCGAAAACGAGGGCATCGCGCACGTGACGGTGAGCAGCGGACATTCCATCATTTCTCTCATCGGTAACGTGGAAAGAAACAACGAAATCATGGAGCGATCGTTCCGCGCTCTTGGCTCCAAGGATATCAAAGTGAAGATGGTTTCTCAAGGGGCGTCGAAAACGAACATCTCTCTTTTAGTCGACCAAGAACAAGGGAGCGACGCCGTGCGAGCGATTCACTCTGAATTTTTCAGCAAGTAATAACCGACACGTAATATGAAGTACGCGCAGTAGCGATAGCGAAGCGAACGAAAGAGTTTTCGGTATTAATAATCACCCTATTATTCGCCAAAGTCCAAGTTGAGTCATTTTCCGAGCGTTTTCCTCGACGCAGATTCCTTGAGCGTGACGATTCTATTCAGCACCGGGGCGTCCGCGGTGCTATCGTCGTCAAAGGTGAAGAAACCCAGACGCTGCAGCTGCACTTGCGTTTCCAATGGTTTGGAGGCGAATTCGATTAGGCCCGGTTCGAGGAGCGCATCTCTATGGACAACGAGCGACTCGGGGTTGATTTGAGTCAACCAGTCCACGCTTCCATCGTCTTCTTCGTCTTCTTCGGCGTCGCCTTCAACAGCGTCGGTCGCCGTCGCCGTCGGTGCGTTACTTTGCTCGGCGTTCGCGTCAACTTTACCGGGGATCTCTACGGTGAAAAGATTATTGTATAATCTGCACTCACCCTTGACGAAGTCCGGCGTTGCCCAGTGAAGAATTCCCTTTGGCGGCTTTGCCGCGCGAGACTCCATGTCTATCGTTGCGTTGATTTCCGATACCGAGCCATCGTCGTGCGTCTTAAAATCCGTGCACGTGATGTTATACCCGAACTGCAATCGAACCGTCTTACCAGGCGCCAAACCAAAGTATCCGTCCACGTCTTCCGTCTTGAAGTCAGAACGTTCTATGAAAATGGTTGGCTTCAAATCGATGCGACGCATGCCGCGCTCGGCAAACGACGGATGCACCGGAGCTTCACACATCAACTCACCTCCGGGATGGTTCGTGATATTCACCTTCACAGGATCTAATACTGCGAAATACCTAGACGCCGAATCTTTCATCTCATCCCGCACCACGTTCTCGAGACGGCTGATGGGTTGCGTGTTGTCGTGACGTGTCACACCGAGCGACGCGCAAAACTTGTTGATGGCGCTCGGCGTGTAACCGCGCCGGCGAAGGCCCTCGAGAGTGAGCAAACGCGGATCGTCCCAACCGTTGACGTATCCTTTGGTCACGAGCGTGTTCAACTTGCGCTTGCTCATCACGTTGTAAGTGATGTTGCATCGAGAAAACTCCCACGTCACCGGCTTGTACGTGTCGAGAGCGTCCAACAGCCAATAGTACGACCCGTTCGGCGCTTGTCTAGACTCGAATTCGAGCGTGCACAATGAGTGCGTGATATTTTCTAGGCTGTCCACTAAGCAGTGCGTGTAGTCGTACGTCGGGTAAATGCACCACTTGTCGCCAGAGTGAGGGTGCGTCTCGTACTTGATGCGATACGCCGCGAGATCCCACATGCTCGGAATGTCGCTTCGCAAATCCCCCTTCATTCGCAAGCAGCACTCGCCCTCCTTGAACTCTCTATTTTTCATCTTCTCGAAAAGCGACAAGTTCTCTTCGACGCTCGTGTTTCGCCACGGACTTTCCGCGCCCTCGGGAAGCGGCGTCTCGTAACGCGGCAAGCCGCCGTCGGCGCACATCTTTTGAAACGACTGCAGTAGCTTTCGCGAGTTGAACGTCTGCTCTTTGTTCTGAAAGCACACGTACGCGTTGCCAGACTTGATCAAATCTACCGCAAACTCGTACAACTTGTCGAAATAATCGCTCGAGTACGTCGTCGCCGCCGGTTCGTGTCCCAACCACTTTACCGAACTAATAATGCTATCGATGTACTCTTGCTTCTCCGCCGCGGGATTCGTGTCGTCAAACCTCAAAATCGTCTCACCGCCTCGTTTTCTCGCCACTCCAAAGTCAAAGTACATCGCCTTCGCGTGTCCGATGTGCAAATACCCGTTCGGCTCGGGCGGAAATCGCGTTCGCCACTTCCCACCCGTCGCCGCCAAGTGATCCGCCATCGCCGCCACTGAGTTTATCGCGTAATTCTTCGCCCCCGGCGGCAAATTTTCCTTTTGTTTCGCCGTCACGTGTCCTTCGCTCCCCGGTTTCGGTAAATGCGTCGCGTCCAGCGCGTCCTGCGTCTCCGCCGCGTTCGCCTTCGCGTTCGTCTTCGCCTTCGCCTTCCCCCCCTCTCCTCCCTCCTTCGCCTTCGCCTCCGCCCGCACCGTCGTCGTCGCGCATATCGCTTCCGCGCTCTCAAACGCCGCCTTCGCCTCGCCGTACGCCTTCACCCGCATCGCCGCCATCCCGCGCGCGATCGCGTCGAGCGCGCTCGGATCCGGTCGCTTTTTCGTCACCTTTTCCGCCGCCTTCAGCGCCTTCTTCGCCGCGCTCATCGACGTCTCGCCCGCGCTCGCGTCGCTCGCGTCGCGCTGCGTCGCGTCCGCCATCGCGCGCGCTCGCCGTCGCTCGCGTCGCGCGCCGCGCGTCGCCCTCTGTCGCTCGCGCGCGTTAGGGTCGCCGCCGACGTCACGCGATCGCCCGCAGAGCGCGACGCGCGCGTCGCCATGGCGTCCGTCGACCACGGGCGCGAGCCGTGCCCGCACAGAATCTTCGACGACGTCGGCGGCGCGTTCGCGATGGGCGCCGTCGGCGGCGGCGTCGTCAATCTCGTCAAGGGTGCGTACAACGCGCCGAGAGGATTCGCGCTCGCGAGCGCCGCCGAGGCGATCCGACGCGAGGCGCCGCGAATCGGTGGCTCGTTCGCGGTCTGGGGCGGACTGTTCAGCGCGTTCGATTGCGCGCTGGTGGCGGCCGAAGGAAGGAAGATCCGTGGAATCCGATCATCAGCGGCGCGGCGACGGGCGGCGCGCTGCAGCTGAGGTACGGATTGCCGAGCGCGGCGCGATCGGCGGCGTTCGGAGGGTTCCTGTTGGCGGTGATCGAAGGGATTAGCATAATGTTGACGCGGTTGACGGCGCCGCCGCCGCCGCCGCCGGTGATGGCGATGGCGGGAGGACCGGAGACGGGGAGCGGGCGCGGGAGCGGGGACGCGAGCGGGGACTCGAACGCGAACGCGAACGCGGGGGGGCAGGAGAGCGGGTCGATCTGGGGGAACGTGTTCGGCGGTGGACGAAAAGCCGAAGAAGAGTCCAGCGGGTCGCCCGCGATGCCGGATTTCGGAGCGGCGACGACGGAGCTAAAGTGATCGAGGACTCGAACGCGCGCGGCGGGACGCATAGAAAGACATTTAATCCAGACAGAAACGTCCGTAGTGAAACTAAACTAAAGTCTAATCGATCACGAGCTCGCGAACTTCGACGCCTTCGAAGTTTGAGTCGGAGGATGTGGCTAAGGTGAGCGCGCGCCCGTTTTCGAGCGCGAACGGTGTCCGGTCGCCCGTGAGGTGGAAATCGTCGAGCGTCGCGTAGTCTCCATCTAAAACTTGTTCGAGAACGCGATACTTTTTCAATTGCTGACGCGCGCGGAACGGGAGGTCGAGCTCGAACGAGGTCAACGCCCGCCCCCACGCCGAATGCGGTCGACGAGACGTCAAGAAGACGTCGACGTCGCGACACATCGGACACCCTTTCGCCGCTGAGAGCGCGACGTACGACGCGAGACAGTCTTCGCAGAAAGACGCCCCGCAGCACGGCGCGCGAGCGGCTTCGCCCGATAACACATCAAGGCAAATCGTGCACGACTCATCGCGCGTCACGAGTTCGTCGTCTAAATCAATCAACGGGGTCGTCTCCGTCGTCGTCTCGGACGGCTTGGCGCTGCGAAAACCGGTGGGAATCGCGAAGACTTTGCAATGTATATCCTCCTCGCGCGGCGTCGGTGCGTATTTCTGCGGCATCGGCGCATCGCGTGTGACCACAATGACGTACGCATCGCCGTCGTACGTGGTGACGTCTAAAACCGTTCTCGACGTCTTCGCGTCGGGATTCGCGAGGCACGCCTCCACGTTGACGCGCAACGCCTCGAGCAAGCCCCGTCGCGAGTCTGTCGACCCCTCAGCCCTGGAGTCGATCACGTGCACCGGGCGCTCGCCGTCGAGCCAAACGACGACGATGAATTGACTCGAAATCGCGCACGACGGCACGGTAGGCATCGCTCGAGCCGCCAGCTCGAGCGCTCGACCTCGCACCGCGCCGAATCGCGGCATCCATCCCAAATCCACCCTCAACGACGTCGCCTCGATCGCGCGCACGCGCGTCCGCCCACGCTCATCCAACGTGAACGCGCACGCCTTTCGCTCCAGCACCGCGTACTCTTCGTCGAAATTAATCGCAATCGTCACGTACTCCAATCCTTCGCCGCCGTCGAGCGCGCGCACGCGAGCGAACGGCGCGAGCGTCTTCTCCTCCTCCATCCCTCCCCGCGCGCTTCGCCTGTCCGCGTTCGCCGTGAACACCGCACACGCCGTCGCTTCATCCCCACGCAGCCGCCATATCGCCAAGCACGACCCGTTTCCCGCGAACTCGTCGCCCGAGTGGTTCCACTTCGTCGCCGCGCGCGCCCACGCGTACTCCCCCGCCGTCCCGCACCCGCCGACCGCGCACCGTCCCGTCGCCGGCCACGCCGTCGGCATCGTCAGCGTCTTCACGACGTCTCCGGTCGCCCCGTCCAGGACGTCGACCGCGCACGTCGGATCGCCGCGGCACCGCGCGACGCGTCCCGCCGCCGCCGCCGTCCCGACGCAGCACGCGTCCACCGCCCCGCCTCCGCCGTCGCGCGCGTCGTCCGCCCGCGCGCGCGCGTCGCGCGGGATCGACGTCCACGTCGCGCGCGCGCGATCGCCGTCGCGCGCGCCGTCGCGCCGCGACGCCGCGTCGAAGCGCGCCAACGACCCGTCGTCGAACCCGACGACGACGACGTCGCCGCGCGCCGCGAACGCCGTCGCGCGCGGCGCGCGCGACGCCCCGCGCGACGTCGCCGCGTCGTCCGCGTCGCGCGCGAGCGCCGCGGCGCGCGCGGCGACGCGCATCGGCGACGCGACGTGGCGCCAGCCTGTCGGTCGCGTCGCAGACTCGCGCGCGATGTCGCTCGCGCGCGCGCGCGTCGCGACGGCGCGCGCGACGGCGCGCGCGACGGCGTCGACCGCGCGCGGGGGGGCGCGACGCGCGACGACGCGCGTCGCGCGCGCGAGAAGGGCGCAAGATGCGATGGGCGATGGTTCGAAACCGTTGCGACGCGCGGCGGCGACGACGCGCGCGCTGCGCGAGGACGACGTCGACGGGCTCAAGGTTGACGAACTGAAGGACGTGCTGCGGACGATGGCGCTGCCGGTGAGCGGGCGGAAGGCGGATCTCGCGGCGCGGGTGAAGGAGGCGCTGGCGGCGCGCGGCGAAGGCGAAGGCGAAGACGAAGACGAAGACGCGACGGCGACGATCGAGGCGGTCGTGGAGGCGACGGTCGAGGGACGCGCGGTGGAAGAAGCGGAGGCGACGTTCGCGGAGGCGCGCGAGGAGGGTGGTGTCGCGGAGACGGTGATGGAGACGCGCGCGGACGCCGCGCCGGCGGAAACGGCGGCGCCGGTCGAACGGCGCGCGAGCGTCGTCGAGGGATGGGACGAGGCGCGCGCGCCGACGCCGGGCACGGCGTTTTGGAACGCGATGCCGCGGGCGACGAGAGCGGACGCTCGAGAAGCGGAAGTGACGAAGACGACGTCGCCGTTGCGCGTGGTGCACATCACCGCCGAGTTGGCGCCCATCGCCAAGGTTGGCGGTTTGGGCGACGTCGTCGAAGGACTGGCGCGCGCGCACGGGAAGATGGGACACGCGGTGACTGTGATTCTTCCGTTTTACTCGTGTTTACCGACGGACAAGATCGACGGCTTGACGCACGTGATGGATTACGACGTCACCAAGGGTCGTTATCAAGACGGCGAGACGCGATATTTCAACTTTCGCACGACGGCGATGCGAGGGCGAGTGAACGGCATCGACGTGATACTTCTCAAGCCACACGACGACGAGCGCTCGAATATATTTCAAGGTTCGAAGATTTACGGCGGATCGTACGATGAACGTGAGGCGTACTTGTACTTTTGTCGCGCGGCGCGCGAATTTTTAATCGCCTCTGGTGAGAATCCAAACATCATTCACTGTCACGAGTGGCAAGCGTGCGGATTTCCTATGATCTTTTGGGGACTTCGCGATGCGTACGGGCAAGACTGCGACGGTATGTCCAACGCGAAAATCATGCTGACGATTCATAACTTGGACTCCAACGGCGAAGCGAGACAGGAAGAGTTCTGCGCCACGGGCGTGGACGCCTCCATGTTCGCCACCGTCGACAAGGCTTTGGACGAACGCACCATCGGGCACAACCCAGAAAGGCTTTGCTTGCTCAAGGGGGGCATCGTGTATTCGAATCACGTCACCACGGTGTCTCCGACGTACGCGACGGAAATTCTCGCCGGCGGTGGCGGATTCACGGGGAAGAATCTCGTTGGAAACAAGCACAAGTTTAGCGGGATTCTCAACGGAATCGATCCGGAGAGTTGGACCCCGAGCGACGATCCGTTCATACCGTACGGCTATGACTCTACCAACGTCAAGTCGCAAAAGGCGTTGTGCAAAAAGTATCTGCAGCGCGGATTAGGTATGAAGGAAGACCCCGACGCGCCGCTGGTCGTGTGCGTGTCGCGCCTCGTGCCGCAAAAGGGAGTAAATCTCATCGAGCAAGCGATTCGCACGACGCGCTCGAACGGCGGTCAATTCGTGCTTCTCGGCACCGGCCATTCAGACGGCGTTTTCCGCAAAATGGCTGAAACGGAAGAGTTCGGAGAAAATTCCGACTCGACGCGGCTTATGCTCATGTACAGCGACGCATTGAGCCATTTACTCTACGCCGCAGCGGACATTGTCATCGTGCCCTCGATGTTCGAGCCGTGCGGACTTACGCAAATGATCGCGTTGCGCTACGCCGCACTTCCGCTCGTCCGTCGCACGGGCGGTCTCGCGGATACCGTATTCGACATCGATGACGCTTCGATCGACGAAAACGAACGAAACGGTTTCGTGTTTGATGGCACGGGTGCTGAAGACATCGACGTCGCGCTCTCGCGAGCATTCAATCTGTACAAATCCAAACGCTCCACGTTTGAGGAGTACCAGAAGCGCGCGATGAATGTCGACAACACGTGGACGGAACCGGCTCAGTCATATATTGACCTTTACAGAACGCTTTAAAAGCGCGGTACTTGTTGTAATCAAGCTTAACCTTGACACGCGTCGCGGGAAATCGCAATTTCAATGAATGTCGTTTCGATATAACAGCAAAGCAAATCGTGCTATTCTTACTTACGCGCGTATAAAAAGATATATCCCTGACCCGTTCGAACTTCTTCCGCGGTGAGTGAGTTGACATCGTCGTCGTTAAAGTGCTGCCAGTCGCTGTTTCCTTCAGCGGTGAACTCTCGCGCGCAAGCGGTGTAGTGCCCACTACCGGCGTTCAAACCGTGATGCGTGACGACAGCCACGAGATCATACATCTTATCGCTGCGCATAACCTGCGCAGGGGGGATGGCGCTCTTCCTCGGTGTGCGACGAGACTTTCCCGTCGAAGCCGGCACCTTTTCAGGTTTTTGCACCGCTTCGCCGTTGGTCTCGCAGTAAGGAGCTAAGTCTAAATCATCCAAAGGGAAGTCCACGTCGTGCGTGAGCTTGGTGCGCATCGCGTGACCTTTCCACGTGAAACGTTTCAAGTGCAAGCACAGAACAGGCGGGAGCTTGGCGATCCGCGTAGATTTCGTCGCACTCTGAACTTTACCGCATCCGTCGCAAAAGTATCGCCCGTGTCCGCTGAGGGTTTCGTTGCGCACAAACGCCGCGAGACATTGCTGCAGGGTGGCCTCTCCGTTAGGACCTTCGCCTTCTTCGATCTCCACCGAAGGTGAAACCGGGGTCGACGGCACGGAGCCGTTTTTCCCGACGACAGGAGGGATGGGAAGCGAAAGATCCATGAATGGTTCTCGACGTTCGCTTGATCGCTCGCACTTCATGCACGTCACCGTCGTCACCGCAACGCCGCCGAAGATTTCCATGATTTTATCACCCGTCACGCCGTCATCTTGTTCACATTTCCCCTGTGGTGTCTTCGGCGACGTGGGTGACAATCCACCCTTCAATCCGTTCGTTTGAGATCCCTTAAGCGACTCCTCGAGTTGCCTCTTCACCTCGCTCGCCGTGACCCCGCGCGACAGCCGCGACGGCGACGCAAACGTGCTCGAAGGCGAACTCAAATGCGTGCTCGCATCGGCGGTGGTAGTCTTGGACTTTTCGCAGCGCACCCCTTCTTGCGCTTCCTTCTTCGCCTGCGCCTTGCAAGGACGGCAAATACAACCCTTGTCGTGTCTCTTCGGCCCCCAACGAGACATGATGATGTATCCTCCGTCTTCGTCGCCGTCGTCCACTCGCCTATCTTCGTTCGACAACAGCCCATTCACCGGCGACGAGCCGCGTGCAGCGCCGCTACTTTTCGTCTCGTCGTCGTCGTCGTCGTCGTCGTTTCTCAAAAAGCTCGGGCTCGGGCTCGATCTTCCGCTGCGGCTTCTCACGCTTCTCGCTCGCGTTGGAGGATTCGGAATGCCGTTTTCGCACGGCGAGTGTTCCTTCCGCCGCGGCGTCAGCGTCCCTCGCATTTTCACCGCGTGTTTCCCACTACTCAACTCCTTTCTCAACCTATCCAACAAGAACCGCATGAACTCGTGCGCGTCCTGCTGTTCGTTCCCCGCGAACGACGGCACGAGCCTCCACACGCTTCGCAACAAATCGTGCGGCGGAAACGCCTCGTACTCTCCATCCATCAGCGTCCGCATCACGCACCGCATCTCCGCCCCCACGTCCAGCGTTTCCGCGCTCGCCATATCCGCCCGCCTCTCTCGCGTCATCGCCGGCGGTCGCATCGCGAACCTCCTCTTCGCCCCTCCCCGCTCGCTCGCGCTCGTCGTCCCCGCGTCGTCTCGTCCCGCGTCGCCCTCGCTCGCCGTCGATTCGCTCGTCCCTCGTCCCGACCGTCCCTCCGTCCGTCGCTTCCGTTTCAGCGACGCGTCGAACGTCAGCACCTCATCGCCGGCGTCGAACGACCGCGCGCGCGCGCGTCCTCGCGTCGCGCGCGCCGATAAAAACGCCGCCGCCTCGTCGCCGAGCAGATATTCTCGAAACGCGCGCACGTGTCGCAGCGCCTGCGCGCGCGTCGTCGTCGTCAGTCGTCGCTCGCGTCGCGCGTCGTCGTCGTCGTCGTCGCCGTCGTCGCCGAGCGGCCGCGCGAGCGCCATCGCGCGGCGAGCGATCGCGCGCGCGGACGCGCCTGGAGGATGGCGTTCAGGTAACACGTGTTCGACGCGTTGTACAGGCCCGCGCGAAGGCGCGCGCGCGACGCGAGGGCGACGTCGACAGCGCGCGCGTCGTCGCGCGCGCGCGCGCGCGACATCTCGCGACGGGGCGGTGTGCGGCGGACGCGAGCGAGAGAAATCTGGTGGACGCGCGCCGGGCATTCGAAACCGCGAGCGCGGCGCGCGGCGCGTCCGAGCGAGACGAGGCGAGGGCGAGGGACGCGCGAGACGACGGCGAACGGCGGGCGAGTGAAGACGAAGGAAGACGAGGGATGACAACGAGAGACGAGGTGGATAGCGGTACAGCGTTACAATGAATTATTCGCGTCGACGACGCGTCGGCGACGGCGGCGAGCGGCGAGCGGGCGGCGTCAACGCACGCGCGCGCGGCATTTCGGGCAGGTTTTGTGTCGTTGGAGCCACGGGGCGATGCAGTCGATGTGAAACGTGTGCTCGCAGCGCGTGAGTCGGACGATGTCGGCGCGAGAGTCGTCGTCTTCGAGACACACCGGGCAGTCGGAGGACTCGGACGCCTCGGCGACGCTCACGCGACGCACGCCGGTTTCGATGTCCCTCGAGCTCGTGCCGTTGACGATCGCCGTCAGCATGTCCATCACGGACGCCTTTTCCGCGCTCAGACGCTCGCCTCGACTCATCTTCCACCACCAATCCATCCAAAGTTCTTCGAGCGTGGCTTCGAAGTCGTACCCCGTCGTCTCGTCGTCCTCGAGTCTCGTCGCCCAGATCTCGTCGCGCACCGCGCATTCGCGCTCTCTCGCCAGTAACGCCTCGTTCTTCACCATCGATCGCGCGTCCGCGCCGGGATCGCTCGATCGCGACGTCGACGCCGACGCCTCGTCGAGCAACCGCCTCGCGCCGCGTCGCCGTCCCCGTCCGCGCGCGCTTCGACTCTTTCCCGCGCGTCCGTCGCCGCCGCAGACGACGTCTGCTTTCATCGCGCGCGCGTACTCGCGTTCGCGCGCGCCGTCGCGCGCGTTCGACGCCGCCTTCGACGCGGATTCTTTGACGAAAATATCTTTGTCTTGAATCGTCGCGGCGACGTCGCGCGTCGCGTCCTCGCGCGCGGACGCCGCGCGCGCGCTCGAGCGCGACGCGCGCTCGAGCGAGGACATTTCCACCGCCGGCGCGCCTTCGCACTGCGCGGTCGCGTCGCGCTGTGCGGTCGCGTCGACGCGATTGGGCGAAACGTCATCTTGGGGGCCTCCATCGGGACAGAAAACGGCACCCTGCCACCGCGTTTTCGGGCTCGGGCGTCGAACGGCGACGCGTAGAGTTGCTTTTCTAATTGTGTTGGATTATATGAAAGGTGTGGCTCTAATGCAAGCAAAGGCAAAGCAAAGCGCGATCGCGGGGCGCGACGAGCGACTGGGGCGCTCGACGCGCGCACAAACGTAATTGTGCCGAGCGTGTCCTAACGCGCGTTTACCAAGC
>Ga0181607_10004287_pt1 | contig 12228 bp, 9 predicted proteins | sample 041ome_9_FD_132420 | JGI IMG/M metagenome (GOLD analysis project Ga0181607, IMG submission 132420) | Coastal salt marsh microbial communities from the Groves Creek Marsh, Skidaway Island, Georgia - 041413US metaG (megahit assembly) | ecosystem: Environmental > Aquatic > Marine > Intertidal zone...
CCATCCGGATGATGGTGTCATTCGCCTCAGAGCCGGAATTTGCGTAAAACACGTTGTTTAGCCCATCAGGGGTGAGGTTTGCCAAACGCTCTGACAAGGCGGCAACAGGCTGGTTTGTGGTTTTGAAAAAATTATTATAATAGGGCAAAACTGCCATTTGCTGGCTGGCGGCATCAACAAGCTGTTGGCGGCCATAGCCGACATTCACACACCATAAGCCAGCCATCGCATCCAGAATTTGATGACCATCACTATCGGTGATATAATGGCCATCGGCGTGGGTAATCACCCGCGCACCGCTTTTGCGAATGGCGGCATAATCGGTAAATGGTGCCAGATGATGACGGGCATCTATCTGTTGCCATTCTTGGTTGCGAGTAATTGATGTCACCTTGTTATCCATAATTTTGCTGGCCCCTGATCGCGCCAAAACAAGGCACCGGGCACGGGCAAATCATCGCCATTTGATTTTCGCCATAATATACCATAGAGAAAGACAACAAGCTTATAAAATTATTCTGTCTCGCTACCTCGCTAGACACAAAAATAATCACCCCGGAACCGCCGCGATAGCGTTAGCGCGGTTAGGTCATAAAACAGCAAAACAGGACCAATGCTTACCTCTATCTACGCCGATCATGTTGATGCCTTGCCGCCGCTACAGCGTGACCGGCCGGGCCATTGTGATGTTGCCATCATCGGTGGCGGCCTAACCGGGGTCACCGCGGCCTTGCATCTAGCAGAACATGGATATGATGTCGTTTTACTCGAAGCTGAAACCATTGGCAGTGGTGGTTCGGGACGAAATGGCGGTCATTTATGCCAAGGTTGGCCAAATGATTTTCATCACATCAGCAATCAACTAAACCCACATGACGCCGATCTTGCTTGGCAAGCTGGCATGGCCGCGGTTGATATGGTGGCATCTCGGATCAGCAAACATAACATTGCATGTGAGTTACAATTTGGCTATCTGCACGCCGCCCTGCATCAACGTCATATGACCGAATTACTAGAGATGCAGGATGAATGGTCACGCCGTGGTTACAACCAGTTAACCGCGCTGACCGACCATGCGTCACTTGCCCCCCATATCAATAGCCAGGTCTATTGTGGTGGATTATATGACAGCGGGTCTGGGCAAATACAGCCACTCAAATATTTGATGGGATTGGCACTGGCCGCGCGCGCGGCGAGTGTTGATATTTTGGAACATAGCCGGGTGATCAAAATAGACCGCGGCGCCATGAAAACACTTCACCTTCAAAACGCCCCACAGCTGACAGCCAACCGGGTGCTGTTATGCGGCAATGCCTATCTGACGGATATTGGTCTGCCGGATATGTCGCGGCGGCTGGCACAAGTTACCTCATCGGTTTTGGCCACGACCCCCCTATCCGATAATATGATCCAGCATATTTTGCCAAGCCGCGCCACCGTGGCAGATTGCAAAACAGCGCTGAATTACTATCGTATTGATGCCGATAACCGAATGATTTTTGGTGGCCGTGCCAGCTATACCAATGTCAATCTTGGAAATGTTGAAGCAGATTTACGCCGACGCATGGCGGCGGTATTCCCGGTTTTGGTTGACGCAGAAACTGATCGTGTCTGGTCTGGTCGTATTGGCATTACCGTCAACCGAATTCCACATTTTGGGCGGACTGATGATGATATTTATTTTGTGCAGGGATTTTCTGGTCACGGTGTCGCCCTCACCGGGCTGGCAGGCACCATTTTGGCAAACGCCATTCGGGGTGACGCTGAACAATTTGACGTGATGCAATCATTGCGGCATATGCCATTTCCCGGTGGCATTTTACGCACGCCCGCACTGGCACTTGGCATGGCCTGGTATAAATTACGAGACAGGCTAAAACTATAAATAGGGCTAGAGACGGCCAACTGGTGCGGATGGCGCGCCTTTTTGTTTGGCCAGAACCGCCAACCATTCATAGGCAACAGATGCCGCAGCTATAGCGGTGATTTCGGCATGGTCATAAGCTGGCGCCACTTCGACAACATCCATACCAATCAACTGCAAGGGTTCAAGCCCGCGGATAAATTCAAGCCCTTGCCAGCTTGCCAAACCACCAGCAACAGGCGTGCCAGTGCCGGGGGCAAAGGCCGGGTCCAGCCCATCAATATCAAATGACAAATACACAGGCTTGCCAGCCGCCCGCTGACAGACAATATCAATGGCCGCATCAATACCATGACGATGCACCCACGGGCTGGTCAGAATTTCAAACCCATGGTCACTGTCATTATAGGTGCGCAGCCCGATTTGCGTTGATGCCGCAACATCAATAATGCCCTCGGTTGCGGCCCGTGCGAACATGGTTCCGTGATCAAGCCTTGTGCCATCATCCGGCCATGTATCACAATGCGCATCAAACTGAACCAGCGCCACCGGCCCATATTTTTTTGCATGTGCCTTCAACAAAGGATAGCTAACCGAATGATCCCCACCAAAGCTGAGCATTTTTGCACCAGCCCCCACAATCATATCGGCATGGCGCTCGATCGCGGTGAACACGCTTTGTGGGTGATGCGGATCAAGATAACAATCACCATAATCAATGACAGACAAATGATCGAATGGATTAAATCCAAAAGGAAAATGTTTAAGCTCGGCAAGCTGGGTTGACCCGGCCCGAATGGCCCGCGGCCCCAACCGACAGCCGGACCTGTTAGTGACAGCACAATCATAGGGAATGCCGCTGACCACAACATCAACTTTGTCCAGCACCCGGCTATAGCGGCGGCGTGCAAAGCTGAGCGCGCCACCATAGGTCATTTCATGCCATGTTTGCTGATTATCACTCGCCAGAAATGCCTGATCACCTGATGCTGGATCTGTCATATCTATCTCCCTTGCTTATCGCATGTTGTCGGCGATCACCCGGGATTGCCGAACCTGCGGCGCATAAAATAGGCCGCGCTGATCACACTGATCGCCACAATGCCAATCATCACGCTGGCCAATGCGTTAATTTCCGGCGTGACGCCAAGTCGCACTTTTGAAAATACCAGAATAGGCAAGGTCGAACTTCCCGGGCCACTGACAAAACTGGCGATGACAAGATCATCAAAACTCAAGGTAAAGGCGAGAAGCCATGCCGCGATAACGGCTGGCAGAATAACTGGCAAGGTCACGGAAAAAAACACAAATGGCTGGCGCGCGCCAAGGTCACACGCGGCTTCTTCAATCGCCCGGTCAAAATCACGCAAACGCGCCTGTATCACAACCGCCGCAAAACACATCCCAAAGGTCGCATGCGCAATGATAATTGTGTCCACACCGCGTCCAGCTGGCCAGCCCAACACTGATTCCATGCCAATAAACAATAACAATAGCGATAACCCGGTGACAACTTCTGGCATCACCAATGGCGCACTTGACAAGCCGCTTAACGCCAATCGGCCACGAAAATCACCAAATCTGACAAAGGCAATGGCAATCATCATACCGAAAAAGGTCGCAATCGTTGCGGCCCAAAAGGCAATAAACAGCGACAATCCAAAGGCGTTCAGCAATTGTTCATTCGTGAGCAGGCTTGCATACCATTTTGCCGAAAAGCCAGACCATACCGACACCAGCTTGCCAGCGTTGAAGCTGAACACAATCATCACCGCCATTGGCACATATAAAATGCCAAATCCCAAAATGCCGAGACACATGACCGGCAGGCTGATCCGTCCAGTCATGGCGTACCTGATTGCGAATTTGTTGTGTGGTCATCACGCCCATCTTGATATCGGGCATAAATAATCGGCACTGTTAGAATGGCCAGCAGTAACATGGCAATGGCCGCCGCCACCGGCCAATCCCGGTTGCGGAAAAATTCAGTCCACAACACCTTGCCCATCATCAATTGATCCGGCCCACCTAGCAATGCGGGAATAACAAATTCTCCAACCGCGGGGATGAACACCAAAAGACTGCCGGCAATGACCCCCGGCAATGTAAGCGGCAAAATAACCGTCCACCAAACCCCAACAGATGATGCCCCCAAATCAGTGGCCGCTTCTATCACATCATCATCAAGCCGCACCATCACCGCATAGAGCGGCAAAATCATCAACGGCAGATAAGTCAGCACCATCCCCATATAGATGGAAAAATCGGTTTGCATCATCCGCAAGGGGGCATCGATCAACCCCATCCAGATCAGCATGCTATTGATAAAGCCGTTAGGGTTTAACAACCCAATCAGCGCATAAATCCGCAACAGGCTTGATGTCCAGAATGGCAACATCACCATCACCAGCAAGACTGCCCGCCATTTGGCGTTACTCCGGGCGATCCACCACGCCATTGGATAGGCAAATAACAAACACACAATCGTCGAAAAAAATGCCAGCTTTATGCTGTTGCCAGCCGGGCCGATATAATCCTGCCAATAGGTCGCAATCAGACCATAATTATCCAGCGTAAAATTGGTAAAGAAGCCAGTTTCATCAAATCCCCACAATGGCGCATAGGGCGGGATTGAACGTTGGGCCGTGGTAAAAGATACCTGCAATGTTTCAAGAAGCGGTAATAAGAAAAATACCGCCAGCCAAACAAGCGGTATGGCCACCACCAGTCGCCGCCCGGTGGCGCCGGTCACCCTGTGCAGCACTGAACCACTTTGCGGCATGATCTTACGCCCTTAACATCGTCATGACAGCACAATCACATCAGCTGGGTCAAATTGGATAAACCCGGCATCACCCCATTCCAGCGGCTTGTCAGCACGACGGCTTTGCTGCTGTTGCAATTTGAACATTTGCCCTTGTGCCGTTTTCACCCGGTAATTTGACGCCACGCCCAAATATGCCAGATCCTCAACAACAACTGGGATTTCATTCACGGCCCCGGTAGCGGTGGCTGACAGGCTGATTTTTTCTGGGCGAATTGCCAATGTGACCTGATCGCCTGATTTGGGCTGGCTGGCCGGGCCGCGCTGTTGGTCAATCGCCGCGGTGATCGGGGGCTGGCTGTCGATCACCAGCCCGGTTTTGCTGACCTTGGTGACGCGCCCTTCAACAAAACTGATCATCCCCAGAAAATCTGCAACAAAGACATTTTTCGGCGATTCATACAGGGTACGCGGGGTATCAACCTGCACCAACTGGCCTTGGTCCATAATGCCAATCCGGCCAGCGAGGGTCATCGCTTCTTCCTGATCATGTGTCACCACCATAAACGTGGTGCCAAGCTTTTCCTGAATATCGACGAGTTCAAATTGCGTATCTTCGCGCAGTTTTTTATCCAGCGCCGCCAAAGGTTCGTCCAACAATAATAATTTTGGCTGACGTGCCAAGGCCCGTGCTAGTGCCACACGCTGGCGTTGACCACCCGAAAGCTGATGCGGTTTGCGGCCACCATAACCAGACAGACGGACCAGTTTCAGCAAGGCATCAATACGCTCGCCAAGCGCCGCCCCACGCATGCCAGCACGCCGCAATCCATAGCCAATATTACCAGCAACACTCATATGCGGGAACAGCGCATAATTCTGGAACATGATATTGACCGGCCGGTCTGCTGGTGCGACGCCAGCCATATTCTGGCCGTCAATTTCAATCCGGCCAGCGCTTGGCTGTTCAAACCCGGCAAGCATACGCAACAAGGTGCTTTTGCCGCAACCGGACGCCCCCAAAAGGCAAAATAATTCGCCCTTTTCAATATCCAAAGACAGATTATCGACGGCAACAACATCTTCAAATGTCTTTGTCAGCGCGGTTAATCGGATAAACGGGGCCATCGGGGTTTTTATGATCCTTTCAAAGAGTCAGGCCAGATGCGGCACCAATGATGTGAAAAGAGCCATTGTCCCACCGCAAGATAAGACAGAGGCTCCTTTAAAACGGTGCTAATAACGCATCGCCGACAGGTCTAGCTGCCAGATGAAAAGCGCGACCATACACGGTTGACGGCACGATCAAGCTTGGCGTCATAGACTGGCACAACAAACAGCTTTTTCTGGCTTTCGGCTGTCGGATAGATCCCCGGATGTTCCAGAATTTCTGGGTCGATTGACGCCTTTGCCGCTTCATTGCCACTGGCGTACCAGACATAATTCACATTATTTGCGGCAACATCATCGCGCATCATGTAATCGATAAATTTATAGGCATTATCGACATTTTTTGCATCGGCTGGGATCGCCATCAGATCAAACCACAAATTGGTGCCTTCTTTTGGAATGTAATAGTCAATCACATGCCCATTGTCAGCTTCTTCAGCACGATAGGCCGCTTGAAAAGCATCACCTGACCACATAATGGCGGCACATAAATCGCCATTTGCAATGTCATTTATCGACTGGCTGGAATGGATGTAACGCAAATGCGGACGCACCGCATTCAACACCTCGCCAGCTTTTTCAAACAATTTGGCATCAGTGGTATCACCCGCACCACCTTGATAGGCGATAACATTCGGCAAGACATCTGTTGGCGCATCAAGAATAGCGATGCCACAATCAGCCAGCTTTGCCGCATTTGCTGGGTCAAGGATCAGGCTCCAGCTATCGGTTGGGGCATCATCTCCCAAACGCGCTTTGACCATCTCGACGTTATAGGCAACGCCTGTTGTCCCCCACATATATACAATACCGGCTTTGGTGTCAGCCATCTGGCTATCTGCCAGACCCTGAACCTGTTTGTCTTGATTGCCAATATTTGACAGGCGTGACATATCGATATCTGCATAGACGCCAGCCTCGCGGCCACGTGCCAAGAAATCACCTGTTGGCACAACAAGATCATAACCAGATGACCCGGCCATCATTTTGGCTTCTAGCACTTCATTCGAGTCATACATGTCATAGGTTACCGAAATACCTGTTTCTGCCTCAAAATTGGCAATGGTGTCCTCGGCGATATAATCTGACCAGTTATAGATATTTAATTGGCCGTCTGCATAGGCAATGTTGCTTGCCAAAATGGCGACGCCTGCCATCTTCGTGATGTGTTTCATGCTACTCCCCCAATGTTATAGGTTGGCTCAGTGATGCGCTTGCGCATTGTTGCGAACAATGCCGCCGCCGACATCATAAAAAATCTGCTTTCATCATACGCCTGTGTGAAAAAATAGAAAAGCCAAATTCACTGCGTGAAATAGCACAATCATCCAGGTTGGCTCGTTTAGGCCTGATCCAAATAAGATTGATATTCAAAGGCGGATATATCGCCCGCAAACCGCCGCATTTCCTGTGCCTTGCAGTCAAGTAGCATATGCCGGAATACATCAGGCAACAGATCGCCCAAAACCGGCGCCGCGGCAAAAGCATCAAACGCCGTTTGCCACGTCACCGGCAAAGATGGCAATTTGGCATCATAGGCACTGCCCTCAATTGGCGGCGGTGGCGGCGCGGCACGGTCAAGCCCGGCAAGCACCCCGGCCAAAATGGTAGCAAGCACCAGATAGGGGTTAGTGTCAGCCCCGGCCACCCGGTGTTCAATACGTCGCTGTTGTGGTGGCCCTAATGGTATGCGCAAAGCGGCCGTTCGGTTTTCATAGCCCCAGCAGGCCGCCATTGGCGCATGCGACTCTATGGCGAAGCGGCGATAGGAATTATGATGCGGGGCAAAGATCAACATTGATTCCGGCAGTGCCGCCAGCAATCCAGCAACAGCATGTTGCATCAGCTGGCTTCCCAATTCACTGCCATCATCAAAGATATTTTGCCCCTGCTGATCAAGCACACTTAAATGCACATGCATGCCATTGCCCGGCCTGTCGGCATAGGGCTTGGCCATGAAGCTGGCAGCCAACCCATGTTTACGCGCAACACCTTTGGTGATTTGTTTGAACAGCACGGCGTCATCAGCGACTTTCAAACAATCTGGCCCATGCAACAAATTAATTTCAAACTGCCCAGACCCAGCTTCGCTAATAGCGGCATCGGCGGCAACATTTTGCACACTACAACAATCATAAATGTCATTCAGCAAGGCATCATGGTCATTTAAGTCGTCTACCGACAGCACCCCCTCGCGGATGTTCACAGCCCCGGTCAAAGGCGACGCCGCGGTTTCTGGTTCCGGCCCATCATGCCATGTGGGATCAGCCAGATAAAATTCCATTTCAAAGGCCGCCACTGGATTGAGGCCGCGGGCAGAAAATTGATCAAGAACTGCCGCCAGCACATTACGCGGGTCACCATCAAAAGGACGGCCATCATTATAGGTCAAGCATAAGGGTACCAGCGCCGCGTCACGATCAGTCCAGGTCATTGGCAAGGGGCCACGTCCAGTCCAACAACTGCCACCATCGGCGTCACCGCTTTCAAACACCCATTTGCTGTTGGCGATATCACGGCCCCAGATATCAAGATTGGCCGAAGATAACGGCATGCGTATGCCGCCATTTAAGGCCTTTTTTAATTGCCCAATCGGCAAACGTTTGCCGCGCATGACACCATTGATGTCAAAGGTGACAGCCCGCACATTATGAATGTCAGGATGATCCACAAGCCATTTGGCAATATCAAAATTATGCATAAGCAGTCCTGTTAGAAGATGCGACGGCATTCTGCCGCAAATGCGCTATCATAGACAAGCAAATTTGCCATCCTTTGGGTATTCGTTACCGCCCAGCCAAAACATTTTACCCGATCAATTTTGCGTACCAGCAAACACCAGCAACCAGTCGTACCACGCCAGCCAACAGCCATGCCAATGATGGCTTTACACTATGCGGCATAATCGTTATAAACGCGGCGGCTTGGCGCCGTTTTGTTGTGGCGCCTTTTACCTATTTCACGTTAAGCAAGAGGATCATTTCATGCTTTCAACCGCAATTTTGCCGATCAGCCTAGGTGTTCTCGGCATGATCGCTGCGTTTCTGGTTTATGCCAGAATTCTGCAGACTCCCTCTGGAGAGGGCAGGGTCAAAGAAATCGCCGACGAGATTCATCTCGGTGCCATGGTGTTCATGGCCAGCGAATATAAACGTCTGGCTGTGTTCTGCCTGATCTGTGTTGTCGCCCTTTATTTTGGTCTTGGTTGGCAAACCGCTGTGGCCTTTATCGTTGGTGCTGGTTGTTCTGGCATTGCTGGTTATATCGGCATGTACACCGCAACCCATGCCAATGTGCGCACGGCCGTTGCCGCCAACACCAAAGGGTCGGCCGAGGCGCTAAACATTGCGTTTTCGGGCGGCTCAATCATGGGCTTGACCGTGGCCTCTATGGGCTTGATCGGTATCGGTGGCCTATATCATTATTTCGGTGGCTCTATCGAAACCATGCATGCGATTGAGGGCTTTGCCATGGGTGGGTCATCAGTCGCGCTGTTCAGCCGCGTTGGTGGCGGCATCTTTACCAAAAGCGCCGATGTGGGTGCTGACCTTGTTGGTAAGGTTGAAGCTGGTATCCCCGAAGATGATCCACGTAACCCGGGTGTGATCGCCGATAATGTGGGCGATAATGTGGGTGACGTTGCTGGTATGGGTTCAGATATTTTTGAATCCTACTGCGGGTCTATGATCGCGTCGATGGCCTTGGCTGCCTCGATGAGCATGGTCGCTGTAGATGGGCTTGGCGGCAGCCGCGAAACGCTGCAATTCATGCCACTAGCCCTCGCATCAACTGGCCTGATTTGTTCATTGATTGGTATTTTGGCGGTGAAATTATTCTCTAACAAAAGCCCTGATGTGGCGCTTCGCATGGGCACCATTGGATCGTCTGTTCTGTTCATTGCCGCGGCCTATTTTGTGGTGACAATGAGCGGCACGGCATCAGGTGTTTGGTTTGCCGTTCTGGTCGGTGCGATCGGCGGGATTATTGTTGGTCTGGTCACTGAATATTACACCGGCGGCGCCCCAGTTCGTAAAATTGCCAAAGATGGTGAAACCGGTTCAGCCACCATTATGATTTCTGGTCTGGCCGTTGGTATGCAATCTGTGGCTATTCCAGTGCTGACAATCGCGGCGATTATTTTCCTCGCCAATATGTCAGCTGGCCTCTACGGCGTTGGTCTGGCGGCTGTTGGCATGCTCAGCACCGTTGGCATCACCATGGCGATTGACGCCTATGGCCCGGTGGCGGATAACGCTGGCGGTATTGCCGAAATGGCTGAAATGGGTAAAGAAACCCGTGCGATTACCGATGGGCTTGATGAAGTTGGCAACACCACTGCCGCGATTGGTAAAGGCTTTGCCATCAGCGCCGCCGCGCTGGCAGCGTTGGCCCTGATCAGTGCCTACATCGAAAAAGTGGCCCTGCATGATCCAAACTTTATTCTGGCGATCAATGATCCGCTGGTATTGTGCGGCATGTTCATTGGCGGCATCTTTCCGTTTATTGTCAGTTCAATGACAATGACAGCGGTGGGCGATGCAGCATTTGAGATGATTCAGGAAATTCGTCGTCAGTTTCGCGAAATCCCAGGTCTTCTTGAAGGCAAGGCCAAACCAGACACAGCCCGTTGCGTTGATATTGCAACACGTGCAGCCTTGCGCAAAATGGTTGCCCCGGGCGCGCTGGCCGTGCTGGCACCGGTTGTGGTCGGGTTCGGACTTGGGCCAAAGGCACTTGGCGGTATGCTAGGCGGCGCATTGATCTGTTGTGTGATGATGGCGCTGATGATGTCAAACGCCGGTGGCGCATGGGACAATGCCAAGAAATATGTCGAAAAAGGCAATCTTGGTGGCAAAGGTTCAGATGTGCATAAAGCCGCGGTTGTTGGCGATACTGTGGGTGATCCGCTGAAAGACACCTCTGGCCCGTCAATGAACATCCTGATCAATGTGATGGCGATTGTCAGCTTGGTGATTGCCGAACTGCTGGTCTAACAGATCTATCAAATAACAAGAAAGCCGGCCTATTTAGGCCGGCTTTTTTTATGGCGCGATTGGGGCGTTACCGACCACGCGCCCATCACCCAGACACTGCCAAAACACTGCCAAGACGCCGCTTAAACACCGCCTACACATCATATGAGTATTATAATACTCATGAGGCAGCTGCCATCCTGTGTCGGTTTTCTATTAGGTTTAGATCGCTGATTGCGTTTGGTCTTTTATTGTTTTAGATCAATGGCGACCTAAAAACCAACTGATCCACACTGTAATCAGCGGCCAAAAAGATGTCGTACCCCAGCAAAGATTTGCCGCAGTGCCTTTGAGGTTTTTATTGCTGTTGTCATTGCGCTACACGGCAAAGCACCACCACAAAAAACCATCGCCAACGTCACAACGCGCGGGCTGCCTAGTTCCAAACGGCCTACCCAAACGCCTAGTGCGTATCACCATAATAAAGCGTTACGCTATGTTTCGCTTCGGCAAAGAACAGCCAGCGTTCAACAAAAATCCCAGCCATATGCGCGATCACAGCCACGCCCAGAACCAGCGGCACTGGTGCCAATAAAAACAGCAATGCCATCGGCAAAACGCCGCCAACAAGCAAGGCCATCACCCGCAATTGTGCTGCATGTTTGCGCGCCACAACAAATCCCATTTCATGTTGCAGATAATTTTCTGATGTATGCGGCGGCATAATGCTACGCACCGTGCCAAGGCTGCCAAGACCAGTGGCGGTGGCCAGACTGCTGCCAGACCCACCTGCCCCGGCAAGCTGCCACCAGATGATTTTAATCCCCCATGCAGATGCCACCGCCAGCATCGCCGACAGCAACAAGGGCGGGCTGATCTGCTGGCCTAGAACCGCCAGCACCCATAATACCGCCACCAAGCCACTTGATGCGGCAAACATTAAATAACAAACCGGCGTTAATGGATGATGCCAACGTGCCACCGTGCGCAATGACGCATAGATCATCGAGGTGGCATAAACCGTGAGTGCCATCAGCGCCGCAATCAACCCATTGGCCCAAACTGGCGGCGCGCCATGCCGGGTGTAATACAGCCCCCAGACGGCCATTGCGATCAGCGCCAGCACCGCCAGCACCCCTTCGCGCGATAACCAGCTTGACCGCCATTGTGTCAATGCCCGCCATGCCCGTTCCGGATGACCAAGATGAAATGTTGAACTGAGCAAGCCAGCCACAATTAACGCCATGGTGGCGATCCCAGTGATGAGCAAATGTTGCGGATTGGCTAAATCGACAAACCCCAGAACGAGCCACGCCGCCAAACCAAACCCTAGGCCGGAAATTGATGTAAAAAATATAATTGACCAGGCTGGACGCATGTTAAATCACCCTAGCTTTTCCAAAGTTGAATCGACCCATTTCCAGAACCCAGATGGTGTTGCATCTTGGGCCATCGCC
>Ga0181607_10004288_pt1 | contig 12226 bp, 13 predicted proteins | sample 041ome_9_FD_132420 | JGI IMG/M metagenome (GOLD analysis project Ga0181607, IMG submission 132420) | Coastal salt marsh microbial communities from the Groves Creek Marsh, Skidaway Island, Georgia - 041413US metaG (megahit assembly) | ecosystem: Environmental > Aquatic > Marine > Intertidal zone...
GGAGTGAGTAAATGTATGTTTGCAGACCATTGATTTAATTCAGCATTCTTAATTGTTAAGTTAAGAGGCTGATGGTTGTAGGTCAACACCAGACTTTGTAGGTCTTCATAGCGTTTTTTAAACGCATCTAAACCTTGTCCTGATACAGTACTAAAACCATCAACCTTTTGCTTTATAAGCTTTATCTGAGCCTCATTCAACGCTAGAATTTTATCTTCTAGATTGATTTGCTGATGTTCATTTGTTGATAGTTTATTTAGTTTCTGATCAATTTTGTATAATAAACTATCTACAGGGATCATAATGCAGCTATTTTTTTACCTTTTAATTTACCTTCTAAAATCAACAGTTGATCTTGATTATCATCATCTGCTAAGAATTTAACTAAATCATCTTCATCCTTAGCTATTTCAAACTCACCTTCATAGATCTTACCATTTGGTTTAGCTCTATATACTGAGTGAGCAACTGCTTGTTTAACCAAGTCTTTAATATGGAGTAAGTTTTCCTTCATGTCTGCAAATCTGTTAAACACCTCAATTGGACTTAACCCTTGATATTTGCCATTCTTGAATTCTGTTTGTTTTAATAGGTTATCCACCTGATTGTATACAGATTCTTCTTTTGAATCATCTGATATTGGAAGACCAAGTAGACGAGCTACCTTCTTCTTCTTTTCAGGAGTCATATCATCAAACTTGATGATTGCTTTATTAATAAGTTGTTTCTTTTTAAAGATCACCTTACTTTCAATCTCATCATCAGCAACATAATATTGAACGTCTGCTGGATATTCACCACGCTCCCAAGCTTGATAGCTAGAAGCAATTGTTGGATGAACTCTTAACCATGAGAATGCTAATTCTTGTAATGGAATACTTAAGTCATAATAATTATCACCATCTGACAATTTAACTGGTTGCACGTGCAGAGAGTCATCAACAGAAGTTGATAAGCCATAATTCCAGAACTGAGCACGAGGATTTAAATCAACGTTCAAAGCATCTTCAAGCTTTTGTTTTAATTCTGTTACTCTTTCAATCTCCATCTCTCTTTCAAGAGGATCAGAGATTCTTCTGATGTAAGCAGCTTTAGGATCTAACCCTGTTCTATACTGACCATCTAACTCTTTGTAGGGATATTTAAAAACTCCTGTACCAGGAATTCTAGTGTATCCTTTCATTGCAAGTCCACCTTGCATTGTCTGCAATTGTGAATTATTGTACTCTTTCTTAATAGTAGAGATTTTTCCTATCTTACCCATAATGTAGTTGTTTTTTTTTGTTTGGTTTATTGCAGATGGTTCCCATTGAAGGGTCTGCGTTCAACATTAAGTTGAACCATCCATCTGTGTGAGAAGACTCCCCCACTGGGAGGAGTGGGGGGGAATTCTTCTCTGTATTTGTAGAGCGTAGTTCTAACCTTGCTCTAGATTTTTAGAATTGTGGTATTTCCTCAATCAAGACTGTACGAGACAAATCTTCAATGAACACATCACAACGATCTTTCATCCATAATTCATAACCAGGGAATTTGTTCGCAGAACTCATACCTTGAGACTTAGCAAAACCTAAGTGGTGACGAGTACCATCGATATAACCCCAAGTCATAGAAGGAGCACCCTTCATACGTACTTCACGAATGTTGTTGATCATTGAGCCATCGCTCATAGGAGATACATCAAACACCATGAATACAGGTGTGCTTTTCTTGTTTTGTCCAAATTCTAAGTTTGTTTGAGGAAGGTCTAATTCTTTTAAGTGAATTAACTCAACACGACCAGTCTCACGAGTAACCATTGCATCGAATGCAAAGTTGTATGTGATATGTTGGCCTTCTCCTTGCATATATCTGTTACCAGAATATGCCATGAAAGTCAAACCAGAATTTAAAGCATCTGTTTTTAAAGCTTGTTGGAATACGTCAAAGCCAGCTTCATTAGTGTACATTTTAACACGTCTGTCTTTAACATCCACACGTCTGTAGAATAAGTCACCAAATACAGAACGAATCAAGTTAGCTGTGAACTCACCACGATTGTATTGTACTAAGTTACCATTGTTACGCATTCTGTGATATACACCAGCAGAAGTACGCTTTAATTCTTGCTTAGAACCATTAGTCTTCACAGTTCCAGGACGAGCCCAGATCATACGCTTAACTTTTAATTCTAACATAGACTTACGCATCCAGAACTCAATAAATGGTTCCCATTTAACATCATTACGAGTTAAAGGTAATTGGTTACGTCTTTGAGGAGCATATACTAAGATATCTAATGCGTTACCTTTGCTATCTCTCATCATCTTATCATCAGCCCACTCAGTGATTTTGTGCTCATAACCATATGCAGAACCCAAAGATTCAAACATTGTGATTTGCTCACCTAAACGAGGAAGACCTAATAAGTCTTGGTCAAATTCACCAATAGCAGCATCAACCAATTCTAATTCGATACCAACTTGCAAGAAGGTAGAGCTTACGAAATCTACAGTTGGGTTGTCACTTACTAATGTGAAACTGTACAAGAAACCTACGTTCCAAGGAACTGGATCTTTTACTACGTAAAAACGTGGACCATATTGACGAGTACCTACAGAGATAATTGCGTTCTTAGAGAACTCATTAGTGTCAATCACTAATTGAAATTCTTGACCATCAATACCAGGCTTGTTTAATTCCTGTGTTGAAGTTGGGACGTCAATGATTTTTGGAAACTTGTAAGGTACTTGTACTTGCCACTTCCAAGCATCACTATTATTGTCAATGTAGTAAGGAGTAGACTTGTTGATCATGTCTAAGAAATCATTACTGTACAAAGAACTCTGAGTATACAAACTGATGATCTTTTTATCATAATCAGCAGGCTCAGTTGAGTGAAAGCTTTCCAAGTGGTTCGCATCAGTCAATTTACCTACTGCACGCTTGTCCATAGAAGCTACTCTAGCATAGGTAAAACCAGTTAAACCTGGGATTGTTTGAATTGCCATTTGTTATTCTTTTTTAATTTTTGTTATATAAAATTGTTATTGAAACCAAGAAGTGGATTTAGTTGATGGTTTAGATTTCACTGACCTCTTCTGGGCTTGTCTGGCAACCTCACCAAATAATTCATTTGACTTTTTGGTAATACCTGTCTTTTGAATAGTAGATAATGTAGGATCTTTCTCCATTATCTTCATGATCAACGCAAGCTTTACTTTTGTTGCATGATTCTCAGGACGTTTCAGCTCCAGAATAGTCTTATCAAAGTCTGTGAGAGTCTCACCAGAATTTGTTTTGTACTTGTCTGTTACTAGGAAATCTTGTAGTTCACCAGCTAGTTTAGGATTAATTGGTATGCCATCAAATTCTTTAGCTTTGATCTTCTCCTGTAAAACATTGTTTACATTTTGATAGTACTGCTGTTTGATAGCCTGTTGCTGTTGTAATTGAGATTCTTTTTGTTGCTCCATTTGTTGGAGCTTAGCAGCTTCTTTCTTTACTAATACTTTGTGGTGCTTGGTAGCAACGTTCTCAAGGTCACCATAATTTTTAAGTCTTTCAACTTCTGTATCTACATCTTCTTTTTCAAAACCTTGATCTGTAAGAGCTTGTCTTATAACAGATACTTGGTTACTTTCTTGGCTAAGATCCATCTCAGTGAAAGATTGAATCTGATTGTAGGCACCAAAGTAGTCTTTAGGATCTACACCTTTTACAAATATGGCATCAAATGCTTGTTGATAATCTTCTCCAAATTGACCAATGAAGTTGTTTACAATTTCAATAGCTCCTTTCTTCTTCTCTGCTTGGAACTTTTCCAAGAAAGCTTCTGGGGTTTCTATTGCTACATCTTCTTCTTCATCATCTTCTTTAGAGAAAACACCTAGTTTGAAAAGGTCTCTTGACAAAGCAGTGAATTGGTTTGCACCTTCTTCTTCACCTTCTTCATCACTATCTTCTTGATTATCAGTACCTTGTGCAGCTTTTTTAGCTGGTGCTGGTGCTGGTTTGTCATCATTATCTTCTTCATCTTCCTCATCATCTTCTCCATATAAGAAGTCTTGAATTCCTTTAATAGGTTCATCTTTCTTATCTTCTTCTGGAGCAGGCTCTGAAGCAGCTGGTTGTTTAGAAGTAGTTTTCTTAGTTGGAGTGGGAGGAGCAGGATCATCTTTGATATCCTGAATATCATCAGGATTAGATGTTGCACTATCAGGGCTCAATAAGTCATTTAATAACTCTTGGCTACCCATACCCATGTCCATAGTATCTTGAATACTAAAGTTACCCAATTGGGGCATATCTAGATTTTCAGCCATATGTAGTTGTATTTATTTGGTTTTCAAGGTGTAAAAGTATATTAAGTTAATGTAATAGCAAAGAGACAAGGCTCTATATAGGCTATTATTCAGCATAATATAGCATTAATATTTTTTACTCTAATCTAATTTGTTAGTGAAATTGTCATTTATTAGTCTATAGCTTCTAATTGGGGCAAGATCTGTAAGTGTAACTTGCTGAACCTCAACCCCCCATTTTCTTGCTTCCACTCTAACTTTCTTGCTGAGAGTGTTGTCAAGTTCTGTATCTGTACATTCCTCTAAGGTCATAGACATAATAACGTTTTTAATTATGCTTTGAGACATGTCTGACAAAGCGTCCTGAGCATCATACACTTCAAGTAAAAATGTCTTGACATCTGCTATCTTATATTTAATAAGTCCCTTCACTACAATATTCTGTTTGTCCTTTGTGTATAGAGACTGAGCATCTAGACTTAGGGTGGTAACTACCACGTGTTGATCTATCACCTCATCAAATAAAGGGAGTTTTAAATGCAGTCCTGGTTTGAGCACTGAATGAAATCTTCCAAACCTAAGTAACACACCTTCCTCATAATCTCTGACTATGATGAAAGGAACTATCTGATACCACCAGTGTGATAAGATTTCAATCAGTTTATCAAACATAATTATTTAGTTTTCTTAGCTCTTCCCTTGGCATTTTCCTTGGCAATAGCAAGATCATTTGCTTGGTTCTCTCTGCTCACTTTAATCTTCTCTTTTTCTACGTTAAGTTTTTCCATTGCCATGGCATTTTTGTTTTGAATATCAGACAACTTAGTTTGATAATCTCTTTGAGCTTTGGTTTGCTCTAGAGCTAACTTGCTGATTTCCAATACATCAGGAGTTCCTGACGAATCAATATCTGATAATGGACCACTCTTAGACTCTGCTGCAATAAGAGCAATCTCCTTCTTATTGATTCTATCCATCTCAGCATTATAGTTTTCATTAGCAATCTTCTCTTGTTGTTGCTGTTGTTGCAATTGTAACTGAGCTTGACCAAGTTGTTGTTTTTGCTCAAGTTCTTGTTGCTTTTGTTGTAATTGCTGATTTTGTATTTCTTCTTGTCTTTCTTTAAGAGTCTTAAATACCTTCTTCATTTGTCTGATTGAATTGGTACTGTAAAGCTCAATTACATCATGTAAAGATCCACCATTCTGAATAACAGCTTGAGACAATCCTCTGATTTCATTGAATGCTTCTCTATCTTCAGGTCTGTTAGTTAAGTAAACTTTTAAATCTCTGAATCTAAGATCTGTACCATTTACAGATACAAATGCAGATTCACCTTCATTAGTAATATAAGAAATAGTTGATTGTGGCTTCTTAGCTTCTACATACAAAGCTGCATCAATGATGGCTTGGTAAAGCTGACCCATAATATATTCATGTGCCACAAACAAAGGTTCTGTCTGAGCATAAGATTGTGTAATAGCTGCATTAGTACCTGTAGCTGATTCGCTAGCAGATACAGATCCAAGTCTTTGTCTTGACATACCTATTAGTTCCCAACACTCATTCTTTATTTGTTGTGCTAGAGTATACCTTGCTTGGATCTCCTGTGTACGTGTAAGGTCAAGGCTGGTAAATTGGTTGAAGCTAGAAGGACTCTTTAAGTTCTCTGGGCTGTCATCCACAAATACCACACCTCTATTACGTGCTTCCATTTCCCAAACATCAAGAGCATCTTGTGCATCTCCATCCTTAGGAATAGGAATGTGTCTAATAGACATCAATTGCACCTTACCCACTTCCTTCTCAAGAAGTTTATATAACTGGTTCATACAAACATTGTATATCACCTGAAAAGGTTTCATCATGTCCACTAAGCTCTTAGCTTCTGTATTCTTCACCTCAAAGGTTTGACCAATGATAGGACAGTAAGGTAATAACTTATATGGTTTAATATGGTAGATGTCTGGTCCAATTTTAATACCTTGGTACCATTGATTAATCCAACCCCACTCTAACGATTCTTGTGTAGGAATAGTTCCAGATTTATAGTTTTCATCAACAAGCATAGATTGCTCATTGCCCATCTCATCTAAATATATAACCTTACCAATCTTCTTTTTAGAGATCCAATAAGCTCTCACAACAACATACTTGTAACCAAAGCTACTAACGTTAGATGTAAGACCTAAGAAATCTTTAAGTCCATCATTGTTCTCTTTCATCTCAGATTCAATGATCATTCTAGTTTGTAGAACAAGAGGATCATATGTATCATATTGTACAGAGTCTTGGCCTGGAATTGCGTTAGGGTTACCTAAGTTTGATTCACGTACGTTGATTAATCCATAGTCTTGTAATGAACTACGTAAGTGATCTATCTCTTCTTTAGTTAAATCAGGGATGGCTTCAATGATTTCTGAAAGCTCCATAACTTGCACAATACCAGCAGCATACGCTCCTTGTGCACGACCTGTAGGATCTGAAATCCACTTTCTATCAGGAGTGGTTAAGAACCAAGTGTTCTTGGGGTTAGCCACCTCAATATTAAATCCAAGCTTTGAGTTATCCTCATATATATGGAAGAACTCTCTAGCAGAGATTAATAAGTCTCTGAATGAATCTTCTCCTTTCTCCTTTATATTAAACTCAACTTTCTGTGATGTAAGGATATGGTTTGCCCACTTCTCTGCTGTAGATGTATAACTATCTAGTTCATCCTTCACCTCATCAAGAGTCATTTGAGTTAGGTCATCATCTTCAATCTCTTGACCTTCAGCCATGGCTTTTTCCTGTATCTTCATCTTAGCTTGACTGATGATGTAGTTGTTCAACATCTCAGTTTTAAACTCTAGCTCCTCAGATTTACTATCATCATCAAATGCTTTGACACGAAATGCATCTGGTCGTTTGCTGATCTCTCCTACTAGTTCATTGATAGGAGTGGTCATTATAGAATAGTGTTTTACATAGGCAGGTAGCTCTAAGTCTGATGTAAGTACATCTGTAAAACTTCTAACCTCTGGTTCTTGATAAAAATCCTCTCTTCTTAAAATACCTTTAACAAGATCATAGTTCTTTACAAACGTGTCTCTGCTCTTAACATATTCAGCATAAGCTTTGTTTGCAAAGTAGTCCATTGTGTTCTTCACCCAACTCTCATCTTGCTTTTCCTTATCAGTTTTGAACTGATCTGGAAATATGTTTAAATAGGCATACCTTATGGTAGCGTCTTTCGTATATCTTATAATTGCCATTATGAAAACAATTTATTGCGTTTATATTTATTTTTTGATCTCCCAAACATATTTCCTCTAGCCTCAGTGAAAAGTATATTATTCTTTCTCTTATTAAACATAGATGCCACTCTCTCATCTGATGTACCTCCTATCTTACCCATTATTGGGTCCATCTTCAAAGCTTGTGCTATGGCTAATTCAGCAGCGATGATTCTATCAAAGTTACCTGAATCATTGTATTGTATAATCTCTTCTAGCAATACAGGATCAAATATCTTACTCACACCTAACACTTCTCTAATCACTTCACCAGCATCATTCTTCTCTTTGAATATGGCATTCTCCATATACTTCTTTAAGCAAGTGTGAAGGTACTCAATTATCTTATCACTTGAACGATGTATACCATAATCTCTTTTTACAGTGGTGTTTGGTACAATCTCCTTCAGCCATTCAGGTTGTTTCTCTAGATAGTGAGCATCTCCCTTAGCTTTCATATATTCAATAAAGGATATGTCATCATTCTCACACAGGGTTCTAGCATTGTAATACTTGATAAGAAGTCTAGCTTGTTCTTCCCATATTTCTTTCTTATCAGGTCTTGCACAATACGAAGCTACGAACATATCCTGATACTTCTCTCCACTAATTTCATGCATCCTCTTATATATGTATACAGATCCAAGTGAACTTGAATATGCAGACTTACCTTGTCTATATGGATCGACTCCAGCTACGTACAATCCATAAGGAGGATTATCTATAGGGAATTCATATATTACGACAGGTGCATCTTTCTGATCTGAGTTTTTAAGAGGGAAGTTTGTAATAGGAAGCTTATCTGTAAACTCATGCTTTATATTTCCATCATCATTAAATAATACAATAGGAGTTCCTGTTCTTTCTTGTTGTAACAATTTACTCTTCTGTCTCTTAGCTATCTCAATATCAAAGATGTTTGTATCCTCATTTAAAAAGATATCATCCACCTCCATTGGGTAGTACATCTTCTCTTTTAAATAGGCTATTCTATCTCCAGCTTTTTTAAGTCTGGTCAAGTTATCATTGGTTATTTGAAGAGCTTTCTCTTCATTACTAATAAGCATCTTCACCTGATGTAGGTCTGAACTCAATGGTTTATTTAAGTATGCTCCTAGTGTAGAATCCTCCTTTGCTTCCATTCTATACTTTGCTGGGATGAACAAGCCATGAATGCGTTTGTCATCTTTCTCATTATTATATGTAAGGAAGTTAAAGTTATCTACGTCAAACATCAAGGACTTAGCGTCCATGAATTTCTTCATGTCCCCACCAGTACCAGTGAGAATTGGAGAACATCCCCAGCCAAAGGGTGTAGTGAAACCAGGAATAGCTGCCTGTAAACCTCTAAGGAAATTCCCTTTACCAATCTCATCTATAATTAATTTACGTGGTTTTGTACCTGCAATTGCTTCTTCATTATTACCTTCATCAAGGTTACGTATTAGAATGGAAGAGAAAGGGATACGTTCACCAGACTTGGTCTTTATACCTAAAGTCACTTGGTTCTTCCAGTTATCCTCAATTCTCTGCCACCTCCAATATTCAGGAATGAAATTCAATCCTTTATCAATCTTATCAGTAATCAGTTTAATATCTGGGGCATTTAAGCCTGCAATAATATTTTGGCTGTTTTCATCAAAGGTCGCACCCCATGCTATATAGGATGCTTCTAAAACAGACTTGGCAAAACGTCTAATACCTAGAATGACTAAGCCTCTTTTATCTTTTTGAGCTCTGTCAATTTCGCTTGTCACAAGCCATTCATTATCTCTCAATAGGGGATTGGCATATTTCTGTGCAATCCTCCCATAACTATCAATTACATCCACTTCAGTGTGCCAGATGTTTAGGTGCCAATAAAGAAAGGGGTTAATATAAACCCCACCCATCATTGCACCATTCAAACAAAGATCCTTATGAAAATCATGAAAAGGTTTTGACTCTTCACTATTCTTATCAGGGATTCTTTTCTGGTTAATGAACCAATCCTTATAGTCTATAGTTTGTATGTTCATCGTCTATTTTTAAGGAACTCCTCAGCTGACCCAGATAACTCACCCTTACCTCTAATCTCCACCTTAGCTTCTTCAGCATTCCTTAATTTGTCTACCACCTCTACTAAGGCTAAGTAGTTTTTCATTGTCTCTTGTACAAACTTACCTTGTGCTTCAATAGATGCTATGACCATAGGTAGAAGTCCTCCTTTAGCTGTAGGTTTCCACTCAATCCTATCTTTCAATTCATGTAGTGGGTTTGCATTTACATAAGCTTTCCATGAAATAAGCTGTTGCTCAGCCCACTCAAGCTCTGTGTTTATGTATGTAGTTTTTTTAATAGTTGCCATCTTCTTCCTCCTCTTCTTTTAGAATGTTATCAAGATCCATTCCTTCTTTGATGATCTTTTCTAATTCAGACTCATCTGTATGAGGAACATCCATCTCTATCTCAGACTTATATTTGCTTAGAGCAAATGCAAGTTCTTTATCTGTTATGCCCCAAATGTCACCATATCCATCAAGAGCTGTAGCTAGATGTCTTCCAATGTTATATGTAGGAAAGCTCTTATTTAGTTCTTGTAGAATAGTAATGACTTCTATATATGGAGTCTTTTTACTCATATTAATTGGTTTAAATCCTCATCAGTTAGTTTTGGTTGTTTTATCTGTAAGTCTAATGTCTCCTCAAATTTATCAATAGTCTTTGCTCCTTCTTCTGTCATATAGTCTTTAGTGAATACAATAGCCATCCTATCAAACTCTTCACCAGGCACACCTGATATATCAATATAATCCACTCCCTGATTATACAGATCAACAAGCGTATCAATCAACCTGTCTAATGGTACCTTTTGAATCCTTATCTCTCTATTTGCCATAGATTTCTTTTTTGAGTGATTCCTCTTCTTCTCTGGAGCTCATTACAGCTTCCCATTTCTTAAGAGGACATTCACAAGATAAACATTTTGTTTTAGCAGATAGTGTACATCCACAATCTGTGCAATGAACGTCTGGTCTTTTTGTCTTATGTTTTGTAGATATCAAAGCACAATCTTCACATATAGACATTCTCTCATTACTAACATCCTTTATATAGCTTCTTAGTTCTTTGGCTGGAAAAAGGTTATTCTTCCAACCTTCATATATTTGGGAGAAGTTAATCTTCATTATCTGTAATCTTGGTTTTGAGAAAGTTTATTAATGTTTCTGTCTTCTCAAGTGTCACCTTAGCTGCATGTTTCTTCTGTTCTGTTGCATCTGGGTTAGCTAGATGTTTCTCCATCATTTGCTTTTTACCAATCAATGATAGAATTCTTTTCTTGGCCTTTTTATTGTTGAAGTAAAACTTCCCAAACCCAGAAATCTCAATGCTATTGTGGAGGTCCATTGCCTCATTGGCAGATTGGAACTGATGGTTGACAATGGTTTCAATCACCTTCTCAGAGACCATTATCTTCACTGCCAGGGTTCTGATAAGATAGTCTTTGACAGACATACTTATAGGCTTATCCATGTAGCAGCGTTATTTGTAATACAATATCCTTGTCAAAGTTAAGCAAGATGATAGGATTCACCTTCACCTTTGTCCCATCCTTTACAAAAACCCCCATCTTCTTTAGCTTGGAGATGATGTTATTTATAGCAGGAGCTGTACTCTCGTATCTTTCACAAAACTCCTTCCTTATGTTAGCATAACTAATGTTCCCCTTTATAGCTGTAAAAGCTATTAGCTGAACTTCCCTATTCGTAAGCTTCAAACTGTTCACAGCTGACAACAGCCTGTAATACTTCTCTGCCAGAGCATAGTTGTCTATCACTGATGTCTTCAGTCGCTGTACAATAGGTTTTGTTGAGTTGGTTTCCATAATTAGTTGACACACAAAGGTATGGATATCTTTACGATCTACAAATAACTATTTTAGTTATGAGGAAAGTTAATGCTATATTATGCATCAAATCTTCTGAATATGGCTATAAAGGAAAACAAAAGAAGCCCTATCCTCAGCTCCTGTTCAAGACCACCATCTGTAAGGGTGTAGTTTCTATTAGACACACCTAGCTCAAAGTTGTTGTAATCCTTAGGTAGGAATTCTATACCTATCTCCCACTCTTCAAAACATACAAACCCATAAGCTACAACAGCTATTATCAATATCAGCACAATCATCATAACTCCATAAAGTATCATCATATCTAAGCTTGTTTGACGAGGATTGGAGTTTATTCCCCACCCTCCACCCTCAAAGATACAGGTAAAAATAATTACCAACCAAATTTATTTTTGACAAGAGATTATAATCTTGGTACAGCAACATATTATAATATCCTTTATAAAGGACATTCTTAGGTTGAGGATGTCCCTTATATGACACATTATAACTATATGCAGAAAGATATAATATGTAAACTAAATCCATCATTATATGTAAACTCATATACCAATGATGGAAAAAGTCAACTTATAGCTTTACCCTAGGGGATGTTTAGTAAAGGTATAGCTTGACACTTTTGGCAGAATATAGACTTGTTATAACTTGCCAAATCAGGAAGTAAAACACAGCCAAACCTGGAAGTCTTTGTTACCTATATGTATAAATCTGTAACAAATACTTATATAAATGTGTCACAAATATTTGAAAAACTGTGACATAATCTGCATGAAGAA
>Ga0181607_10004294_pt1 | contig 12203 bp, 9 predicted proteins | sample 041ome_9_FD_132420 | JGI IMG/M metagenome (GOLD analysis project Ga0181607, IMG submission 132420) | Coastal salt marsh microbial communities from the Groves Creek Marsh, Skidaway Island, Georgia - 041413US metaG (megahit assembly) | ecosystem: Environmental > Aquatic > Marine > Intertidal zone...
AGGTGTTTTCATGCGATAATTTAGGTATTTTTAGCGCGTTTGATTTCTAATTGTTTGGAAATTTCATTGGCACGCTCTTCCGTAATAGTGTAAGATCGCATGATGTACATGGCGGTTAAGGTCTGTTTTTTCTACCAGCAGTTAAACCTCCATTACTTGAGATAAACATCCAATGATTAGAGTCGCTAACAATACTCATTAAGAAAGGGCGCATGTTATCAACGTTTGAAATTTTAGCATACATTTCATCATCGATTAGCACTTGTTCACTTTGTGTATTTCTTTCCCTTAACAGAGATTTGTTTAATTCAACGTTGATTTTTTTCGTCATCTTAAGTTAAATAAGGACATGTTGTTTTAGAATAAGAGAAATCTAGCTCTCTTATTCATAATTAAAATTGAAGCGATCCTTATTTATTGATAAAAACGGACGTAATCGATTTCCATAATGTCTTGGTTAAACGAATCAGGGATGTTCCCGCCTAAGCTTCCTCCCATAGCAACATTTAACAAGAGATAATGAGGATTATCAAAAGGATTATTTGCGTTATTAGACATATTAACAATAAGAATGTCATCAATGTAAATTCGCATTGCATTTGTGTTCCATACCAAAGAGTATAAATGAAAATCATTGGTGAGATTTTCCACCCCAATATCTTGGGTGGATACTACTTCTCCATAGCTATGGTACTCTGTGCTGCTTGTATCTGCCCAATGAAAATATCCTTGCACTTTGTTTTTATCCCAACCATTTTGTTCCATTATATCAATTTCACCACATGCAGGCCATCCAACACTTCCAGCACTATCACCGTAGTAATTGCCCCGTTCATTAATATTTGTCCCTAAGGTCCAAATTGCAGGCCATGTACCCGCTTGTTGTGGTAATTTTGCACGTACGTCAATACGCCCATACTGCATGTCATATTTTGAATTTAATCGAGCAGAGGTATAATTTTTCTGGCTACCATCGAAGGTATAACTTTCTCGTTTAGCCACGATTTTTAGCGTTCCATCACTTACATAGGAATTGTCTAATCTAGCAGTATAATGTTGTTTTTCATCATTTGCCCAACCTCCTCCGTTAATAGGAATATATTGGTGATGCCACTTGGCATCTGAAGGGGCGCCATCATAATTAAATTCATCATTCCATACCAAAGAATAATTACTATAGGCAGTAACTGTTTCACTCGTATCAATATTTCCAGTATTAGATACAGTCGATCCATCAGCATTAGTTATTTCAACTTCAATTGTAGTGTATGAGTAATCTTGGTTTGCGGAATCAAAAAAGGCCCAAACACCTATGGTAAACTGGCCTTTATTTGAATATTGATATTCAACTTGTCCAGTGGTATTATCTATAACGGTAGTACTATTAAAGGAAAATCTGTAATTCACAGCACCATCAGCACTTGCTTGAATACTGATTCTACCATTTTCACCAAGATTATAGTCAACATTTAACACACCTTTATTGTCTTTCGAACAAGATGGATAAATGCTGTTCAAGCATATAAGAAAAAGGAAGTATTTAAAATTCATATTATATGCATTAGTTATAATATACTATCCTGCTAGAGCAGGATAGTATATTAAAGAATAATCAACTTTAGTCGAATGAAGTTATTACAAAGTCAGTAATTGTGACATTCGCATCTCTTGTCACTACATAAAAAAGTGCTGAGCTATAAGTGTTAGCTGCATCTTGAGGAGGAATTTCTACTGTATATCCAGTAAGCGTTGTTCCGGATATGGTAGTTTTAGGTAAATCAAATGCTGGATCTACATCAGGGAAAGGAAGACGCTCGAATCTAAAGTAAACTTCTACATCTATTCCCTCTGTTGCAGCATTGAACGCTATTCTTCCTCCATTAGGGAAGGATAACGGGTAAATACTTTCTGATTCATTTGCAAAACCAGCCCAACTTTCTGCACTTACGGGTACATTATATGTTCCAGAAGCGGTTACAGATGCACCACCAAACGTTCCAGTGTAAGTTGGTGTATAATTTGTTCCAGAACGAGGAGCATCATATTCTCTAATTACAGTATTTGTAATTGTGACCTCTGCATCTCTAGTTACTAAATACATAAGTGCTGAACTAAATGTATTGGCAGCATCTTGAGGTGGAATTTCAACCGTGTATTCTTTTGCATCCCCTGTGTTAATAGTAACCTCTGCTGTACTAAACGCTGGATCTACATCCGGGAAAGGAAGGCGTTCGAATCTGAAGTAAGCTAATACATTTGTAGTTGCCGCAGAAGCTGTAAATGTGATTCTACCACCATGAGGGAAAGATAGTGGATATATTGCTGAAGCTTCATTAGCAAATCCAGCCCAACTTTCAGCACCAACAGGTACACTATAGGTAGTTTCAGATAAAAGGGCTCCTCCAAATGTACCTGTGTATTCAGCAACATTGTCTGTTCCTGAATCAGAACCACCTCCGTAAAAATAGATATTATCGAAGTAAACTGTTCCGTTTCCTTCTACCTTCAATTGGAATATAGATGATAAATCAACGGTTCCACTAAAGTGGGTTAGGTCAATATCAACACTATTCCATTCCCCTGGGTTAGATGTTACATCGAGTGTGTATGGAACTTCTGAACTAGTAGTACCATCAGTACTAATTAAGAAGAACTTCAATGTTGTAGCATTGCCAGTGAAATAGTCAAGGTGAACTCTAGCTTTTTCTGAAACGTCAATACTAGGCGTGATTTCTGTTCCTTGGTAATTGAGGTTTTCATATTTTAATACTGTATTATCCGCAATAGTTTCAGTAGAAACAGATGTAGATTGCCCCCAGTTAGGATTTAAATTAGCTGCAACATCATCATATTGATCACTAAAAATTGAAATGACCGTCGTTGGACTATATGTTGGTGGGTTAGGTGCGGTAGTAGGCGCATCTGGGATTACAACTTCTACAGGTGTGGCAAAGGTAAAGTTATCGACATAATAAGAAACTTCAGCAGAATTTGTTATAGAGTATCCTAAAATCATAGTTATGGTATTATAAATACCGCTTCTTTCACCATTTTTTTCTGGGACATTAAAAACAAGGGTTTCCCATCCAGTACCTGTTGTAATTGCAAATAAATCTCCTGTTGATTTTTTGCCATCTGAACCATTTGCAAGTCCATCTTCTAATTTTAATAACACGTTGTGTCCAGGTCCAGGAGAATAAAATTGTAAAGCGATGGCTTCCTCTCCAGTTGGGAAAATGATGTTGTTTTCAAGCATAAAGTAAAAACCAGCCCAAGATTCAACTCCTACAGGCTCTATAACTTGAATTACTCTATCCGAGGTATTAATTCCCGTAGCGTCTGGATTTACAGAATAAGATACTGTAATACTATTTTCGCCAACGGCACCAAAAGACCCCCAGTTTCCTTGACTTCTGTCATCTGGTTGTTTGTTTGATAAATCAAAGCTTGGTCCAGTTTCTTCAAATGTAATTACCCCATCATTGATGTCTGGATCTGCTGCAATAAATACAGGGGTTTCATCCTCATCAGGGGGTGTGATTACTATTGTCCCTGTGTCATCGTCATTTTTACCGCATGAGACGATAAAAAGTATTGCTATAAAAGCAAAGAAAGAATAAAATTTAGTTTTCATTAGAGTTAGATTTAATTTATTTAGTTATTAAAATAGCCCTCATTCTGAGGATATCCTGCCCCTAGAAGGTCTAAAACACCTTGAGGAATAGGAAGATTAACCATGTGAGGTCTATAAACTTCAATAGGGTTAACATGGTTTCTTGCGTAATATTTGTTGAGCAATGGAGAATTCATATGGTCTATCAAATAGTCGAATAACAAACCTTTTCGTTTAAGGCTATACCAACGTTGCCCTTCAAAGGCTAATTCTCTTGCTCTTTCTTCAAAAATATTGACTATGGTTGCTGAACTTGCTTGAGGAATACCAGCTCTTGTTCGAACTTGATTAAGATAGTTTAGTGCTTTTGCTGCATTTCCTGCTTCAAGATGTGCTTCAGCCCCGATTAAGAGTGTTTCAGCATAGCGATATATCATGATGTTTTTAAAGTGCATTCGATCAGTCGGATCAATTTCTTTATCTAAGAATTTAATAACACCTGGGTTTTGTCTTTTGTAATAGAAAAAGAAGTCATCATTCGCTTCAACATCTTGATATACATCTAAAGGAGTACCTAAGGTTTTTCCTGGGGGAAGTGTGGCTTCATCGTTGTATAAATATTCGAAAATATAATAATTCCCTTTTCTTAGGTCGTTTGTATTTTCGTTAAGTAAACCAATCACATAAGGATTAAGTGAAATAAAACCAAATCCGTCTCCACCATTTTCTACAGATTGTTTAAGTCCTGGCAGGGCTGAGTAATGGGAAACTGTTTGCCAGTTCATTTGATGCCAAGCACCACCTCCGATAGCATTCTTTTCAAAATTAATTGCAAATAGCGTTTCGCTATGATTTAACTCTCCTTCAAAAACGGTGTTAACATTTACTAAAGAATATGGGCCATTATTGACAATATCATCGACAATTTGAGCAGCCTCAGAATAGTTTTCATCCCACATCTCAACTTTTGCGCGAACGTGGTCAACAGCTCCTTTTGTCCAACGACCAAATTGAGAGGTAGTATAATTTAGATTTTGACTAGCGAAAGCTAAATCTTCTCGAATTAAAGCAAAAATTTCTTCTTGACTTGATTTATCTGTGGGTCTGTCAAAAGCTGTTTCTGGTGTTGTTGGTTTGGTTTTTATATAGATATTTTTGAAAAGCCTATATAGGGTAAAGTATGCGTGTGCTCTAAACGCTCTTGCTTCTGCTAGGTCTTTAGTTAAGTTGGCATTGTTATTTCCATTGGCGATCAATTCGTCACCACCTTGTATAATTGAGTTGGTAATATCAATTATTCTATAGTTGTGTGCCCATAAATAACCAAAGGCGGCTTCTGTCCCGTAGTCACCATCAAGACCACATCCCCAGAAACAGTTTCCAAAGAGCGAGATTTCACCATCAATACTTGCAGCAATATCACTTTTTGCTTGTAAAATCAAAGGGATTGCTCCATTAAACCAATCGCGTTGATAGGGCTCTCTATTGAGTGAATATAAGCCTACCACAGCATTGGCAATGCCATCCTCGCTTGAATATAAAAAATCAACTGAATTGTTTGATAATAGTTCATCCTTAAGAAAGTCTTCCTGAAAACAAGAAGAAAAAGTGAGAACAATTGTCGTTAGTAAGAAGATATTTAGTTTTTTCATTTTTTTATTATAAGGTTAGTTTCAGCCCAAGGGTCATGTTCAATGTCTCAGGGAATATACCTGCATTTAAGTCTTGCTCTGGTGAATAAGACAAGAAATCAGTAAACGTAAAAAGGTTTGTTCCAGTGAAATAAATGCGTCCAGATTTAATGTTTAAGTAATTTTTTATTTGCTCCCCGAAGTTGTATCCTACCGTTAGTGTTCTGAGACGAATGTAAGAAGCGTCTTGAGCAGCGAATGAGTTAAGGTGTTTTAACCATGCTGCATTTGCATTAGCCATAGGCCAATTTGTAGAAGGTCTATCAGAGGTGTAATAAGGTACTTTTGGTCCATTGATTGAAGCTTTCCAAAATTCTCCATTCGCTAGTATAGAATTAATTCTTGTTGCTCCTTCTAAGAAATACCAATCAAAAAATAAATCAACGTTTTTGTAACGAATCGTTGTGTTGATTGATCCATACCAATCAGGATCTGCATTTACAAAAACATTATCTTCAATATCAATTAAGCCATCACCGTTTTGATCAATTACTCGAACATGACCAGCACGTGCACCTACTTCAGGTGTGATAGGACTTCCTGCTAAGAAATCTGCTTCTTGGTAAATCCCAGCATATTCAGGCTGCCACAAACTGTTGATGGATTCCCCTATTGAGAGTCTTCTTCCCTCAGTATCGGTTATATCAATAAAATAAGATTCTCCAGTATTTGGATCTACTTGAGTTTCGCCAGTAAGTGCGATAATTTCATTTTGATTACTAGACCATACTAGACCTAAATCAATGGAGAAATCATTTTTACTTAATACTGTACTGTTTATTGTAGCTTCTAATCCACTATTTTGTAATTCTCCAACATTAAATCGCGTTACGGTATATCCTGTAGAGGAGGCTAATTGTCTATCTAAGAGTAAATCTGTTGTATTAGCCTTGTAATACTCGAACGTACCTCGAAGGCGGTTGTTGAATAAGCCAAAGTCCAAACCAACATTTAAAGTTGTTGTTGTTTCCCATTTTAAGCCTGGATTTCTTAATCGCGAAGAGGCGGTCGAACCGCTAACAACATTGTTTTCAAAAATGTAGGGATTATAGTCCGCCACACCTAGAGATTCTAGGGGATTAATTCCTTGATTCCCTGTTGCACCATAACTGACGCGAAACTTTAGTTGTTCTATATAATCAAGGTTTAAATCTTCTTCTGCTTTGTAAGCAGCAGATATAGCCGGGAAGTATCCCCATTTATTATCTTCAGCAAAAACAGAAGCACCATCTGCCCGTGTAGTTATTTCTACAAGGTATTTATCGTTAAAGGAATAGCGAAGACGTCCCATAAAAGATAATATGCGTCTTCTCCATACATCTCTACCATTACTTAAAAGCTCTGAGGCGAGCCCATTATACCCAAGTGCATCATTGACAAAATCAGATTTGTCTAACTGGTTATACTTGAAGTTTTGTTCATCAAAAGCGTGTACCCCTGTAAAATCAAGTTTATGAACTTCATTGTCTAATACATCATAATTAACGATATGCTCTATTAATTTTTGTTTGTATTGGGTGTCAATTAATACACCTATACCGTTGTTTCCTTCGTCACCAGCAGAATGAAGAGAGCTCCTATAAATACCTTGATCAGTATTACGATTTCTGTAAAAGGTTTTTAAAGAATAGGAAAGTTTTGGGGTTATTTGATAGTTAAAACGTAGACTAATGTCTGTTAAATTTATATCAGATTCATCTTCAGATTCACGCTGATCCCATAATGGGTTGATCGCGTTTGCATTTTCAGTACCAAAATAATATTTAACTAAATTTCCATTTTCGTCATAAGGTTCTGCAATGGGGCTTAAACTAGCTAGAAAAATCCCTCCAGTTTCCTTGTTTTGTTGTGCATTTTGTATGTTGATTACTCCATCTAAACTCAATTTATCTGTCAACTGATACGTGTAATTTAACTTAAATTGTAAACGATCAAAACTTGAATTAGGGATGATCCCATCTTGTGTAAAATAATTTAAACTAGAATACACAGTAGATTTATCAGTGCCAGAAGAATAACTCATGGAATGACTGGTTAATAGAGCATCATTTAGAGCAAGATTTTCCCAATTAACAAAACGTTGATTTTCGATAAGATCTAATTCGAATTCACTCCAAACAAAGCTTAACGGTGGATTTGTTACACCGGTTCGAGTGCGCCATGCATCTAAGCGGTAATTAAAGAAGCCTGGAGCATTGTAAATATCAAAATTACGTGTAATCGCTTGCGTAGTTACATAACCAGCATAATTAAAATTGGTATACCCACTTTTAGCTCGTTTTGTAGTAACTAAAATTACTCCATTTGAGGCTCTTGCACCATAAATGGCTGTAGAGGCTGCATCTTTAAGTACCTCAACACTTTGTATATCATCAGGTGAAATATCATTGAGATTATCAAATGGAAGTCCATCAACAATTATTAATGGGCTATTTCCACCTGCAACAGATACATTCCCGCGAATAACAATGTTAGAAGATCCACCAGGGCGAGCATCTGAAAGGTTCACTTGCACTCCTGCTGCTCTGCCTCGTAATAACTCAGAGACATTTGTCGTTGGAACTTGAGTGGCTTGTTTTACGTCTACTGTGGCTACAGACCCTACAACATTACTCCTCTTTTGCGTACCATATCCTACAACTATGATTTCATCCAGAAGGTCAAGCTCACTTTCTAAATAAATTTCCAATTCAGAATTATCATCTACAGTAATGAGTTGTGTCTTAAAACCTAAATATGATACCTCAATTTGGTTTTCTCGTTCAACCGAGATCTGAAAGAAACCATCAAAGTCTGTAGTCGTCCCTTCGTTTGTTCCTTTAACAAGTATTGTTACCCCAGGGAGCGGTTCTCCTGTGGCTTGTTCAATGACTTTTCCTGATATTTTATTTTGCCCCCGCAATTGTGCAGAAAAACTAAAAATTAGAATAGTTATAAAAAAGAAGTAGCTTTTTTTCATTTATTTACAATTTAACGGAAACAATAATATGAAATTATTGTGATGATTGCATCAAAAAAAACTATACAAAAAATATACAAGTGTGATTTTACAAGCTGTAAAACCAACTATAAATTTTGTTTAACCTTTCTTAAACAAATTGATTTTCAGTTTATTGTATAAAGATGAAATAACACGAGGACAAAAGAACTCCAATGACATTAAACTATACAAAGACTAAAACAGCATGATGTACTCTACAATCCCTTGACTTCTTTCTAGCTTCATTTTTTTCCGCAATCGATAGCGCTTGATCTCTACACTATGGACAGAAATGTTTAGTAAAGGGGCAATTTCTTTGGAGGACAGATTCAATCGCAGATAGGCACAAAGCTTTAAATCATTTTTAGTCAACGAGGGATGGGCTTGTTTCAATTTGCTAAAAAGTGGCTGGTCGGTTGTATCAAACGCTTTTTTAAAATATTCCCAATCATCGTTGCTATTGAGCTTTGCGTTGATGCTTTTAATCAATTGTTTTGCCTTTGACTCTCCTTTGACTGTTTCAAGTTCTGCTTTGATATTTTTTAAGAATTCATTGCGTTTCAATGTACTCATAGTTGCAACGGCAAGTTCTCTACTTTTAGCCTCAATGTCTTTTTTTAATTGTTCGTTACGCAAACGCACGATCTCTTGCTGTGCCTCTAACTCTTGAATTTCTAATAAACGCTTGTTTTCTTTTTCTAGTTGTTTACGTTGATTTTTGAGTTTACGTTTATAAAAAGCATTGTACCCTATCATTAATAAAGCCAATAAAGCAGCGTAAACAGAGATGGCAATTCGATTGAGGTACCAAGGGGGGTTAATGTATATAAGGGGAGATGTGATTACATCTGTTAGCTGACTTTCTTTTTGACTTCGCAACTTTAAACGATAGCTACCATAGTTTAGGTTGGCATAATTTACCGTGGTGTTTTCTGTCCATTCACTCCATTTTTTGTCTTCTCCTTCTAGCAGGTATTGATAACGTGTTTTCCCATAACGATTAAAATCAAAGCCTGTAAAACTAAAATTAAGGTTATTGAACTGGTTGGGTAAATTGGTTTCTTCTTTTAGGCTGAGTTGTTTTGTTTTTTCTTTGTTGTCGACAGTGATTGAGGTGAAATCAATTCTGCCTGTAGTTTTCTTAAGTTTATTAAGGCTTACGGTTAAATACCCCTTATTGGTACCGATTAAATATTGGTCTTTTTCCAGTGGGTTGATGTGTTCAAAACCTGAAACATTTTTACGGTCATTATCATTGAGCGAAAATTCACGGATGGCTAGTTTATTTTGACTTTTACCCAATAAATACAGCTTTTTTTTCGAGAACAACCATAACTGGCCCAGTGGGTCATTAAGGAGTTTACCATTGATAAAATCAGTTCTAGCATCGATCCCATACAAAAGAGAATCCTTTATAAAAGTACCTTTCCTTGGGTCGTGTTTAAAGAGTTGATTTTTGGCCTGATAATAAATGCCCTGATCAAAATTGACCAGACTTGAATTACAGCCAAAACAGCTAACCTCTTCAAGGTTAACCTTGAGGGCATTTCGATTATCTTCATCAATTTTAACGGTATAAATTCCCTTGTATTCGTGATTTACGACCACTTGAGATGGGGATATAAATTCAAAAAAGCGGGAAGAAATATCAAAACCTTCTATTTTGTTGCGATAGACCCACTCTTTCCCCTTTTTTTCTAAGAGGTATAAGCCCGTAAAGTTTCCCATAAAAATGATGTTTTGCTTTACAGGATGCTTTTTAAAAAGCCAAGTACCCATAACCGTTGAAATTAATTTTGCGCGCTTTCCCGCTATCTTAAAAGCCCCCTTATTGTGTCCACAAAAAAGTTCCCCATCAATAACAGAAAGGGTCCACACTTGTCCTTGTGTGCCGGGGATTAATTCAAATTCTTCATTGCTTAATCGCCGCTTTACAAAGAGCCCTTGATTTGTTCCCAGATACAAGTATCCTTGATGTAAAGATGAAGTGTATATCGAGCCTAACTGTCCTGTGACATCAATGTATTCTTTGAATGCAGAGGATCGATTGATGAGGTTAATGCCATTATCTAAACCTAACCAAAGGTTTGCATCATCGTCTTCAAAAAGCGAAAGAACGGTGTTATTAGAAAGCCCTTTCTCTTGGGTAAGGGTTTGCTCTATTGAACCATCTTCAGCCATTAAAAGCAGTCCTTTCCCAACAGTTCCCAGTGCATATCCCTTATTCTTTAGGGCTAAAGCAGTGTACAAGGTGTATTTTTTAAGAAATAAATTGGGTTTTTCCCATGGTATTAGACGATTGTTTTTCCAAAAATAAAGTCCTTGATCTTGTGTAAAAACAAGAAGATCTCGCCCATGCTTAGTGAGATTTGCTAAACGCTGTTCTTTAAAAATGGGGTTTGCAGAGAGCAAGCGAGTACTTGTTCCATGGACTTGATAAAGTCCCTCGTCTTGCACTTGAATGTACAGTTCCCCGGCTAGATGGAATGATTTTAAAAGGGTATTTGTCGTTTGAATTACCTCAAAGGTATCTTTTTCGATGGCTACAAAAATTAATCGGTTAAGAGATTGAAAAACCACCTGTTTTTCAAAGGTGAAAATGTTCCAAAATTGTTCATCTTCTAAAATGGGTAACGCGAGTTGCTGGCTAAGAGAAGTATAGGTCAAATTTCCCGTAGTGTCTTTTTCCCAAAAACCAAAATCGCGATAACTACTGCTGTATATTCTATCCCCTATAACTTTAACCGATCGAACAATGGAATTATCTTTTGCAGCATAGCGTTTCCATTGCGCTCCATTATAACTTAATAAACCTTGATTATTCCCAAAATAAAGGTTTTGATCCTCTGCTTGATCAATCATCCAGTTTTGATTCCCCGAGGCGGTCTGTTGTGGGGTGAAAATCTGGATTGGGGAGATCTCCTGACTGTTCAACATTTTAACGGACCCTGTGGTCACTAAAACATTTAGCACGAAATAAAAAAAAGTTTTCATTTGCCTAGATCATAACTATCAAAGATCATTAATTTTATGAAAACCACAGATTTATTTCAAAAATATATACGATTAGCCCCGCATTAGTTCGTTCAAAACATCTCTCGCTGTCATGAACTTAATCTTGTGTACAGTATCTTTGACATCGTTGTCGTCTATGCGTTTTTGTATGTACTCAATAGCTTCTTGTAAAGGTGTATCTTTTGATATCATATTAAAATTTTAGGGGCACATCAATCAATAAGAGGCGCGTGTTTTTTTCTATATTAAATGCTATAGAAGGGGTATCCCATACCCCTAAAGCATCTCTTTTTGTTAAGGTTTGATCTCCTATTTTCACCTTTCCTTCAAGCACAAAAACGTAAACCCCATTTGAAGGCTGGCCTAAGGAATAGCGGGTAGAAGTTGTTTTAGAAAAATCGCCTAAATGCATCCACACATCTTGATAAATCCAGGAACCTCCATCTTTGGGATCTGGGGAGAGGATTTGATAAAAAGCGTTTTCTTTTTTTAAATCACGAATAGAAATTTGATCATAACGAGGTGTTACGTCTTTCTGGTTTGGGAAAAACCATAATTGGAGGAGTTCTACTGCGCTATCCTCTCGTTGATTTTGTTCGCTGTGGTAAATCCCCGAGCTTTTTTAATAAATCATAGCCTACTCTTTTTTGCATCAACGCTTCAAATAATTCCTGCTTCATTTTTTTGAATTTTAACTGTTAAAAAAAAACCCAGGGGGATTTTAATCGTCACTACTTTTTAGGTTTAAAATTGTTTTTCCATTATGGAAGCTACCCATATTGATAAATTGCTAGTTTCCAGGTGATTTAATATATTTGGAATAGCGTTTTTAATTGCTAAAAGATCAGTGGAACTTTGTAAATGAATGATTGATGAAAGATTTGAAATACTTAATGTCCTACAC
>Ga0181607_10004297_pt1 | contig 12200 bp, 18 predicted proteins | sample 041ome_9_FD_132420 | JGI IMG/M metagenome (GOLD analysis project Ga0181607, IMG submission 132420) | Coastal salt marsh microbial communities from the Groves Creek Marsh, Skidaway Island, Georgia - 041413US metaG (megahit assembly) | ecosystem: Environmental > Aquatic > Marine > Intertidal zone...
GGCCGACGCCCCCGAAATTGATGGCAATCTCTTTATCGATGACAACACCCAAGGGCTGGCCCCCGGCGATATCGTGACCGTCGAGGTAGACGAAGCCGGCGAATACGACCTGTGGGGGCGCAGACTGTAACGCCCAAGCTGTGGCAGAGGGTTCGCACACAACTACCACTTGAAATTCAGCCCTGAAGGCGGCTACCATTTCTTTGATTTGTAAGAGGAATGGTGATGGATTTTGAAAGGCAAGTGCGCTACGCGATATGCTTGGCAACTACCTCCATAATTATCAACGTTCTTGTTCTTTTTGCTGTTCTTCTGGCGTGGAACACGCTGGACAGGGAAACAGATTTCAACGCGCTGGCCATTTCGATCACAACAGTCGAAATATTTTTGGTTTTGGCTGCCCTAATCAGCGTTGGTTTTTTCAAGTACCAGATAGATAAAATCACAGCACAAACCATCGAAGAAAAACTGCGCGGCTGGGAAGACAAAGCACAAGAAACCGCGCGCGAGATAGCCGAGCGGCGTGTAGAACAACTTGAAAAACGGCTTCTCGATGCAAACATGCTGCCCGAAGACGATGCCGATTATGCGAAGGCGATCACGTGATGACCAGTACCCAAGCCACAAAGGCACAATCTGAATTAGCGATGGTGCGCCAGTTCACCCAAACGCCGGGGCAGCCTTTGGTGAAACTGATCCGCACCCTAGGCCTGTCTTATGACGAGGTTGAAATGCCTGCAGGCCAATCAGGGGAAATCCGGTATGAAAACGGGCGCTATAAGATTCTGATCAACGCAACCGAAAGCCATGCACGCAGGCGCTTTACGGCTGCGCACGAGCTGGCGCATTACCTTTATCACCGTGATATGCTGGACGATGTCGGCAGTCTAAATCGCCATTCCGACTGGCTGTTTGGCACCCGCGAAAACGACGCGCGCCCCTTTAGCCCGCAGCACGAAACCGAAGCAAATCGCATCGCCGCGCAGATTTTGATGCCAGCCGAGCAGGTGCGCGCCGAATTCGAAAAAGCCAACGGCGATATCGAGCTTTTGGCAGATCGGTTTGACGTGTCGGAAGCCGCTATGAAAATTCGGCTGAAAGTGCTGAAGCTAGGCGACTAACCCCCCTTGACACCACGCCGCCCAGCCCCAGCTTTGCTGCATGGCAAAGCTGCGCATCCTTCACAATGAAACCTGCCCCATCTGCGCCCGCGAGGTGGGGATCTACCGCCGCCATGCGGCGCGTGCCGGGGTGGATATGCAGGTGGATGGCTTGGCCCAAGCGCCCGAATGGGGCCTTGCGGCCGACCGGGCCGCACAAAGCTTTCACGCCGAGCTGGATGGCCAGCGCTTGGAAGGGATGGCGGCGTTTCGCGCGCTTTGGGCCCAGCTGCCGGGCTGGCGCTGGTTGGCCTGGTGCATGGGCCTGCCCGGCGTTGCATGGCTGGCAGACCGCCTTTACCGGCACGCAGCCGCCCCCGCCCTTTATGCCCTGCATCGGCGGCGCCAACGCCGCACCAAGACACCCGTTAACCCAAACTAAAGGTTTCACCATGACAGACGCCCCCATCATCGCCCAAAAAGCCCCCTACCCAATCGAGGTTGAGGCCGGAAAAACCTATTTTTGGTGCGCTTGCGGAAAATCGGCCAAACAGCCCTTTTGCGATGGCAGCCACAAAGACACCGGAATCGCGCCGGTAAAGTTCACCGCCGAGGCCGATAAAAAGATGTTTTTTTGCGGCTGCAAACACAGCAGCAAAGCCCCGTTTTGCGACGGCGCGCATTCCAAGCTGTAAAACCACCCAAGCGGCGTGGCGCAGGTGCCGCCACGCCTTTTTACATAAGCAAACATCGCCCAAGGCAGATGGTGGGTGCCGCCGCGCGCAATCCACTTGACCGGCACAGGTTTCCACATCATATCGCCAGTTATGACCGATCTCGCCCATATCAGAAATTTCTCCATCGTTGCCCATATCGACCACGGGAAATCCACCCTGGCCGACCGGCTGATCCAATCCACCAACACGGTGGCCGAACGCGATATGAAAGCCCAGCTGCTGGACAGCATGGATATCGAACGCGAGCGGGGCATCACCATCAAGGCCAACACCGTGCGCATCGATTACGTGGCCGATAACGGCGAGGCCTATGTGCTGAACCTGATCGACACCCCCGGGCATGTGGATTTCGCCTACGAGGTCAGCCGCTCTATGCGCGCGGTCGAGGGCTCGCTTTTGGTGGTCGACAGCACCCAGGGCGTTGAGGCGCAAACATTGGCCAACGTGTATCAGGCCATTGATGCCAACCACGAAATCGTGCCGGTGCTAAACAAGATCGACCTGCCCGCCGCCGATTGTGCCCGCGTGGCCGAGCAGATCGAAGATGTCATCGGCATCGATGCCAGCGACGCAATCCAAGTCAGCGCCAAAACCGGCGTCGGCATCAAAGAAACGCTAGAGGCCATCGTACACCGCCTGCCCGCCCCCAAGGGCGATGAAACCGCACCGCTGACGGCGATGCTGGTGGACAGCTGGTATGACAGCTATCTGGGCGTTGTGGTATTGGTGCGCATCATGGATGGCCGGTTGAAAAAGGGCGACCAGATCAAGATGATGCAAACCGGCGCGCGCTATGGTGTTGACCGTATCGGCGTATTCCGCCCCAGCATGCAAACGGTCGAAAGCTTGGGACCGGGCGAGATTGGGTTTATCACCGCATCGATCAAACAGGTGCGCGACACCCGCGTGGGCGACACCATCACCCACGAGAAAAAGGGCACAGACAAACCGCTGCCGGGCTTCAAACCTGCCCAGCCGGTGGTGTTTTGTGGCCTGTTCCCAGTGGATTCTGCCGAATTCGAAGACCTGCGCGACGCGATCGAGAAATTGGCGTTGAACGATGCCTCGTTCAGCTTCGAGATGGAAACATCGGCGGCCTTGGGGTTTGGGTTTCGCTGCGGTTTCTTGGGGCTTTTGCACCTCGAGGTGATCCGCGACCGGATCGAGCGGGAATACGATATCGACCTGATCACAACCGCGCCTTCGGTGGTCTATCATGTCTATATGAAAGACGGCAGCATGATCGAGCTGCACAACCCCGCAGACATGCCCGACCTGACCTATGTAGACCATCTGCAAGAGCCGCGAATCAAAGCCACCATCATGGTGCCCGACGAATTTTTGGGCGATATCTTGAAACTGTGCCAAGACCGCCGCGGCATTCAGATGGATCTAACCTATGCGGGCGCGCGCGCCATGGTGGTGTATGATCTGCCGCTGAACGAAGTGGTTTTTGATTTCTACGATCGCCTGAAATCGGTGACCAAGGGCTATGCATCCTTCGACTACCAGCTGACGGGCTATCGCCAAGACACGTTGGTAAAGATGCAAATTCTGGTCAACGAAGAACCTGTTGATGCGCTCTCAACCATGGTGCACCGCGACCGCGCGGAAATGCGGGGCCGGGCGATGGTGGAAAAGCTCAAAGATCTGATCCCGCGCCATATGTTTAAAATCCCCATTCAGGCAGCCATTGGCGGCAAGGTGATCGCCCGCGAAACATTGGCGGCCCTGCGCAAGGACGTGACCGCCAAATGCTATGGCGGCGACGTGACGCGGAAAAAGAAACTGCTGGAAAAGCAAAAGGCTGGCAAAAAGAAAATGCGCCAGTTCGGCAAGGTGGATATTCCACAAGAGGCGTTTATCAACGCCTTGAAGATGGACAATTAAGCCACACAAAACGGGCCGCAGGGCCCGTTTTTTTTGGCCCACGCTTATGGGCTGACGCAGATCAAGGCGCCAAGGGCGCGCCGGGCCTATACTGGCCCTGAAACGCGCGCTTATCGTTGGAGGCCCATCATGATGCGCTTGGCATCCCTGCTTTATTCGTTGATCAGCACCACCTTGGCTGGTTCATTCGTCATTGCCGCGTTGGTCACAGGCTATGACACGTTGACGCCCATCTTGGTGGCGGCGCTGGCCGGGTTTTTGCTGGCCCTGCCCGTGGCATGGGCGGTGGCACGCCAGCTTTATTCCAACGCCTAAATCCCGTTTGCCGGGGTGGCGGCCAGCCAATGGCGCACCGCCGCCTCAAAGGCGCGTGGGCGCTCGGCGTGCAGCCAATGGCCCGCGCCCGGAATTTTGGCAAATTGCGCCTTGGGAAACAAAGCCTTGATCAGCGGGCGGTGGGCCGGTTGCACGTAATGGGAATTGGCCCCCGATAAAAACAGCACTGGCCCATCGAAACGGGCCTGCCCGAAATCGGGAAAGCCCAAGATATGGGGCATTTCCGTGGCCAGCACATCAAGGTTAAAGCGCCACGCTTTAGCCTGCACATCCAGCGACTGGGTAAAAAACACCGGCAATGTCGGGTCGTCGATATGCTGGCGCAGCTGCGCCTCGGCATCCGAGCGGCGGCTGACCTGCGACATATCCACCGCCTGCATCGCGGCGATGAATTGGCTTTGGTCATGATCATAAGCCACCGGCGCGATATCGGCCACAATCAGGCGGCGCACCAGATCTGGGCGCATCAGCGCGCAGGCCATGGCGGCTTTGCCCCCCATCGAATGGCCCAAAACATCCATCACACCGCCTTGGGCAGCAATCACTTCGGCCAAATCTTGGCCCAAATCGCGGTAGTTGTGGCTGGGCGCCCAAGGGCTGTGACCGTGGTTGCGCATATCAACCGCCGTCACCGCGCGCTGATCTGACAGGCGCTTGGCCACCACACCCCAATTGCGCCCCGAGCCAAACAAGCCATGGGCAATCAACAACCCCGGCCCCGGTTCTGGGCTGGGAAAAGAAAGCGTGTTCAGGTGCATCACTCGTGCCGCTCCGTATTTGCCAAGGCCAGCTGGCTGCGCTAGCCTGCGCCGAAACAAGATGATGGCCATGACCCAAGAAGAGCTGGCGCAGAAAACGGCGCATTTAAACGACTTGCTGGAGGAAAAACTGGGCCTGCGCAAGGGCCCATTGGCCCGGCGTGCCGCACGCGCGGGCCGCCGCCTGCCGGCTTATGTGCGCAAATCACTGCACAGGCTATCACAGGCACAGGCGCTGATGGCCCATCCCAAACTGGCCCAGCAGGTAAATACCGCCGAGCTGCAGCGCAGCTACGCACAGGCCTGCGCGCATTTGCAGGCCATTGATCCGGGCGCAAGGCGCAAAACCGCCGCGTTGCGCTTGGCGGCGGGGCTGGCGTTTAACATTTTGGCACTGGGCGCGTTGGTGCTGGCGCTGCTGCACTGGCGCGGGTTGTTGTAAGCGCCCCAAAAGAAAACCGCCGCAGGGCTGGCCCGCGGCGGCATATTTCCCAAATGGGGCGATTTACAGGTTGGGGTAAATCGGGAAGCGTGCGCACATTGCCTCGACGCTGGCACGCACGCGCGCCTCGACCTCGGCATTGCCGTCTTCACCATTGGCGGCCAAACCATCGACCACCTCAACAATCCAATCCGCGATCTGGCGGAACTCGGCCTCGCCAAAGCCGCGCGTCGTGCCGGCTGGGGTGCCAAGGCGCACGCCGCTGGTGACGGTGGGTTTTTCGGGGTCAAACGGGATGCCGTTTTTGTTGCAGGTGATATGGGCGCGGCCCAGTGCCTTTTCGGTGGCATTGCCCTTCACGCCTTTGGGGCGCAGGTCCACCAGCATCACATGGGTGTCGGTGCCGCCGGTCACGATATCTAGCCCGCCTTTCATCAGCTGATCAGCCAAGGCTTGGGCGTTTTTGATCACTTGCGCCTGATAGTCTTTGAAATCGGGGCGCAGCGCCTCGCCAAAGGCCACGGCCTTGCCCGCGATCACATGCATCAGCGGGCCACCCTGAATGCCGGGGAAAATGGCCGAATTGAATTTCTTCGCCAGATCCTCGTCATTGGTCAAAATCATGCCGCCACGTGGGCCACGCAGGGTTTTATGCGTGGTGGTGGTGGCCACATGCGCATGCGGGAAGGGGCTGGGGTATAGCCCTGCCGCGATCAGACCGGCAAAATGCGCCACATCGGCCAAAACCAAGGCGCCAACAGTATCGGCAATCTCGCGGATGCGGGCAAAATCGATGACGCGCGGAATGGCCGAGCCGCCCGCGATAATCATCTTGGGCTTGTGTTCGGCGGTCAGCGCGGCGATTTGTTCGTAATCGATCTGGCTGTCTTGCTGGCGCACGCCATATTGCACCGCGTTGAACCATTTGCCCGATTGGTTGGGCTTGGCGCCATGGGTAAGGTGGCCACCGGCATCTAGGCTCATGCCCAAAATCGTATCGCCCGGCTGCAACAGCGCGGTGAACACGCCTTGGTTGGCTTGGCTGCCCGAATTGGGCTGCACATTGGCAAAAGCGCAGTTGAACAGCTGGCAGGCGCGTTCGATCGCCAGATTTTCCGCCACATCAACAAACTGGCACCCGCCATAATAGCGCCGCCCAGCATAGCCTTCGGCATATTTGTTCGTCATCACCGAACCCTGTGCCTCCATCACCGCGGCAGACACGATGTTTTCCGAGGCGATCAGCTCGATCTCGTTGCGCTGGCGTCCCAGCTCGTCGGTGATCGACTGGTAAAGGGCGGGGTCGCGCGTTGCGAGGGATTCGGTAAAGAAACCGGGATTAGACATCAGGCGCTCCGTTTTCCATTCAGGTTGCGTTGGCGTTGTCCTAGGGGAAAACGCCGCCGACAGGAAGTGTTGAATGCGACGCAGCACCCCCGCAAGGCGGCAGGGCTGGCACAATCGCGCCAGTTATGCTTTTTTCAACCCCAAGACGCCCCCGACACCCAATCAAAAGGCCAGACATGCCCATCGCGATAGCATTTGCCGCCTCTGAGGCGCCGCTGGCCCAAACTGCGCGCGCCGCACTGGTCGGCCAATATGGCAATGTGCCCGAAGATCAGGCCGATGTGATCGTGGCGCTGGGGGGCGATGGGTTTATGCTGCAAACGCTGCATCGCACCCAAGAATTGGACCTGCCCGTTTACGGCATGAACCGCGGCACGGTGGGTTTTTTGATGAATGCCTATTCCGAAAGCAATTTGGTGCACCGCTTAAAGGCCGCCCAAGAAGAGGTGCTAAACCCGCTGCGCATGCATGCACAATGCGCCGATGGCAGCCATCACAATGCCTTGGCCATCAACGAAGTGTCGCTGCTGCGCCAAGGGCCGCAGGCCGCCAAGCTGCGCATCACCGTCGATGGCCGGTTGCGGATGGAGGAATTGGTTTGCGACGGTGCGCTGGTTTCTACGCCCGCAGGCTCGACCGCGTATAACTATTCCGCCCACGGGCCAATTTTGCCCATTGGATCGGATGTTTTGGCATTAACCGCGATTGCGCCCTTCCGGCCAAGGCGCTGGCGCGGGGCGTTGCTGCCCAAAAATGCCAAGGTGCGCATAGATGTGACCGAGCCCGAAAAGCGCCCGGTGATGGCCGATGCCGATTCGCGCTCGGTGCGCGATGTGGTGTCAGTGGAAATCAGCAGCGCCCCTGAAATTGCCCATCGCATTCTGTTTGACCCGGGCCATGGGCTGGAAGAGCGGCTGATCCGCGAACAATTCGCCTAAACGCCTGCCCCAAGCTCGGCAAACAGCTGTCTATTCTCACAGCCCGCCAAGGCCTGTTCTTCTTTGCGCCTGTTGCCTTTCAAAAACGCTTTGCATGGCTGCACATGCTCGCAGCTGCGGCAACGGGTCAGCAAAGCGGACCAATCATCCAAGCTTAGCGCGCCACTGCGCCGCGCGGCCACCAGATCGGCCCCTTGGGCGCGGGCCATATCCTGTACCAGCCAGAAATGGGTAACGGCATCGCCCAAGGGCTTTGGGCGCGTGGGTGAGGATGGTTTGGCATAAATCGTCATCAAAACACCTCTCGATGATGGCTGGCACCAGACTGGGCCAGCGCGGCGAAGGGGGCTTTGATCTTGATCAAGGCGGCGAAGTTAGATGCTTGGGTGCTGGGCCAGAAAGTCCTCGACGCAGGTTTGCACATGGCGAAACCTGTCGCCGCCCAGATGTTTGCCGCCATACCAACGCGTCACCACCACCAGCAGATTGCGCCGCTCGGCGCGCTCTAGCATGCGCAAAATCACCATGCCGGCGCCCGCCTCGCCATCGTCGTTTTTCAGCTGGGTGCCATCGGCCAACACCGCCGCCCATGTGTTATGCGTGGCCTTGGCGAATTTCTTGTTGCGCTTCAACGCTTTCAGAAAATCGGCAATCTCTGCCTCGGTTTCTACCCCCTGCCCCGATACGGCATAACGCGAGCCGCGGTCGGTTAACACATGGGCAATCTGAAACATGGCTACAGCCCCGCGGCCACACGGCGCACGGTTTCAATGCGCTGCGCATTCGGGGGGTGGGTGCCCAAAAAGCGGTTTCCGGGGTCTGGAATGCGGGTGAAAAACGCAGCACCACGAATCGGGTCAAACCCTGCGCGCATGGAAATAACCGTGCCCAGCGCATCTGCCTCTAGCTCGAAATCCTTGGAATAGGTGCGCGCGCCCACCGTGGCCCCCAGCTCTTGGGCCGAGCGGATACCGTTCGAATCGGCCCCTGTCAGGCTGGCAAGCCCTGCAAAAATGACCGCCCCTGCAGTGGCTGCCTCGCGCTGGCGGGCCAGATGCCCTGCAATATGGTGCGCCGCCTCGTGGCCCATCACAAAGGCCAGCTCGTCGGCATTTTGGACCGTGGCAATCAAGCCCAAGTTGAAGGCCAGCACCGGGCGCCCCTGCGCATCCAGCGTTTGAAAGGCGTTGGGGGGCTGGCCGGGGCGGTCATCGACCACGATCTTGAAATCGCAATTGGCGCTTGGCAAACGCAGGCGGCATTCTGCCTCGGCCACGGGTTCTACCTGCTGGACCACGCGGATAAATTGCTGCGCGGCCTGATCTGGGGGCAAGCTGGGCGCCAAGGCCGGGCGCGGCTGCGGCGCGGGGGTGGGGGCTGTGCCCATACAGGCCGAAAGAACGGCCATCAGGGCCAAAGATGTCAGCAAACGCAGCATGCGTGATCCTTGTACCAAAGCAAAAACCATGGCCCACACTTAGCACCCTTTGCGCCCAGCGCCATACCAAGCAGCACCAAAGCGCTTGCAGTGGCAAAAAAGGGCCGTAACATGGGGCTATGTTCAGCATCGAGCACGATTTTGACGCCACAGTGATCACCCTGATCGACGAGGGGCAAGCCCCCTTGGCCGAAGACATTACCATCAACGCCTTTGCCGAATGCATCACCCTAGAACAATACGACCCGCGCAGCGATAGCGTGCAAAAAATCACCCTGTCGATCACCCAACTCAATGAGCTGGCATTGGCGCTGAACCTGCCCGAGGGGCTGTATTCGCGCCTGCAGCGCTAGGGCTGGTAGCGAAACACCTTATCGCGCGCGGTTGCGCCGCGTATCAAAACCAGCTGGGTTTTTGCCACCCCCATGGCGCGGGCCAATAATTTGCGCACGGCTTCATTGGCTTTGCCATCTTCGGGGGGCGCGGTGACATAGGCACGCAACTGCCCCTCTTGCCACAGCAGCCTTTCACGGCTGGCTTTTGGGGTGACGCGCAGCGCGATTTCGGTGCCACTAACGGCAAGCTGGGATAAATTGATATGTTTCGGTGCCATGCCAAAGCATGGACAATTCCGCCGCCGAATTGAATAGTCTGCACACAAAGGAAAGCGGAGGCGGACAGATGGCGACAGGCTTTTTTCATGACGAGCGTTGCTTTTGGCACTCGGGCGGGAACTACGCCCTAACCCTGCCAGTGGGTGATCTGGTGCAGCCCTTGGCGGCAGGCGGGCTGCCAGAAAGCCCCGAAACCAAGCGGCGGCTGAAGAATTTGGCCGAGGTCACAGGCCTGTTGTCGACGCTGCAGGTGCAAAGCGCGCCCCCCGCCACATGGGAAGATCTGGCACGCGTGCACCCAGAAACCTATTTGCAGGCTTTCAAAGACCTCTCCGATGCGGGGGGCGGCGAATTGGGGCTGCGCACCCCTTTTGGCAAGGGCGGGTTTGAAATTGCGGCCCTTTCCGCGGGGCTGGCCAAGGCTGCACTGCATGCGGTGGCCACCGGGCAGCTGGAAAATGCCTATGCGCTGTCGCGCCCGCCGGGCCACCATTGCCTGCCCGATTGGCCCAACGGGTTTTGCCTGATGGCCAATATCCCCGTCGCGATCGAGGCCGCCCGCGCCGCCGGCTTGCTGGGGCGTGTGGCCGTGGTGGATTGGGATGTGCACCACGGCAATGGCACCGAAGCCATCTATTACGAGCGCGCCGATACTTTAACCATTTCGGTGCACCAAGAGCGGAATTACCCCTTGGATACCGGCGATATCGCCGACCGCGGGCGCGGGGCTGGGCTGGGCACGAATATGAATATCCCCCTGCCCCCCGGCGCCGGGCACGACACCTATATGCAGGTGATGCGCCGCATTATTCGCCCCGCGCTGCAGGCTTTCCAGCCCGATGCCATTGTCGTGGCCTGTGGCTATGATGCCAGCGCCTTTGATCCGTTGGCGCGTATGCTGGCCAGCGCCCAAACATTCCGCGATATGACCGCCGAGATCAAAGAAGCTGCAACACAGCTGTGCCAAGGCCGTTTGCTGCTGGTGCACGAGGGTGGCTATTCCGAGGCCTATGTGCCCTTTTGCGGCCATGCGGTGCTAGAGGCGCTATCAGGCAGCCCCATCACCGCGCCCGACCCAATGGCCACCGCCGTGGCCGCGCGCCAGCCAAACGCGCGCATGCAGGCATTCTATGCGCAGCTGGTCGAAGAGATGGCACAGGAACTGGGGCTTTAAGCCCAGCCAAAAGCGTTTGTTTTAGAAAGGATTTTTATGCCCACCCCCAACCCCGCCGCGTTAGAGTTTTTGCTCAGCCGCCGCTCGCGCCCGGCAAAAACATTGACCACCCCCGTGCCCAGCCGCGAGGCGCTGTTGCCTTTACTGACCGCCGCCGCGCGCACCCCCGACCATGGCAAGCTAGAGCCATGGCGCTTTGTGGTGCTAGAGCGGCCCGCCTTGGCACGGCTGGGCCAAATCGCCCGCCAGCGCGCCCAAGATCTGGGCTATGATGCGGAAAAGGCCGACAAGGGCGCCAACCAGTTTGAAACCGGCACGCTGGCCGTGGCGGTGATCGAGGTGCAGCGCGACAGCGCCAAAATACCGCCGCTGGAAATGACCTATTCTGCCGGTGCTGCCTGCCTTGCCCTGCTCAACGCCGCCTTGGCCGCAGGCTGGGGGGCCAATTGGCTATCTGGCTGGCCCAGCCATGATGCGGGCTTTGGGCAGGCCGCCTTGGGCCTGGCCCCGAACGAGCGTATCGCGGGCTTTATCCATATTGGCACCGAAACCGCCGCCCCGCCCGAACGCCCCCGGCCCGATTTGGAAAAGATCGTGACATGGCTATCGGACTGATCTTCAAAAGCTTTGGCAAAACCTTGGGTCAAATCACCGACCCACGGTTTTCGCGTGTGCTGCTGTTGGGGTTGGCGCTGACGGTGGCGCTGTTGGTGGGCGCCTATGCGCTGGTTTTGTGGCTGGTTCAAACGCTGGTGGGCGACACGCTGACATTGCCATGGATTGGCACAATCAGCGGGCTGGATACCCTGTTGGGCTGGTCTAGCCTGTTGCTGATGATGGTTTTATCGGTGTTTTTGATGGTGCCTGTCGCCTCGGCCATTACCTCGATGTTTCTCGATACGGTGGCCGACGCCGTCGAGCAGCGCCATTACCCCGGCCTGCCACCTGCCACCCCCCTGCCCGCGGGCGAGGCGGTGAAAGACACGATCAATTTCTTGGGCCTGCTGGTGGCTGCCAATATCTTGGCGCTGGTGGTCTATCTGTTCGTGTTCTGGATCCCGTTTGCCCCGGCCTTGGTGTTTTGGGGCCTGAACGGGGTGCTTTTGGGGCGCGAATATTTCACCCTTGCCGCCGCGCGCCGCCATGGCCGCGCAGGCGCGCGCCAGCTGCGCAAGCGCTATCGCGGCACCATTTGGTTGGCTGGTTTTTTTATGGCCATCCCGCTAAGCGTGCCCTTGATGAACCTTGTCATCCCAATTTTGGGCGCTGCCACCTTTACCCATATTTATCATGGTCTTATAAAAAAGGGCTGATAAAAAGGCGGGCCGCAACGCCCGCCTTTTGCAATGCCACCCATGTGCAATGGCTTAGCCCGCCTGCGGGCCCATGCGGTGGAACAGGTCAATATCGCGCACCGTGACGAAAC
>Ga0181607_10004317_pt1 | contig 12167 bp, 7 predicted proteins | sample 041ome_9_FD_132420 | JGI IMG/M metagenome (GOLD analysis project Ga0181607, IMG submission 132420) | Coastal salt marsh microbial communities from the Groves Creek Marsh, Skidaway Island, Georgia - 041413US metaG (megahit assembly) | ecosystem: Environmental > Aquatic > Marine > Intertidal zone...
CCGCGTCGTCGTCGAGTTCCGCGTCTCCGACCCCAGGGGACACCCGGGGCGTTCTCCCATACTCGAGCCCTTCTTCAACCCATCATGTCGAGAGTCGAGAGACGAGAGACGAGCGTCGTCGATACAAGATCCAATGTCGGACACGCGGCACGTATACGACACCACACACGGCCCGTGTGCAAGGTTTTTTTACACACGCACCGCGCAAAAGGCATACACGGTGTGTGCGCCGGCTAAATACGTAGGGTTTAAGCCATGTTTGTCGAGGTCCATCGAGGTCGAGGTCGAGGATCGACCTATAGTGTTCGTCATTCGGCTGCGCGACGACGACTCTCGACGACGACGACGAGCATGGATGCGCAACTCCTCGCGCTCGCCAAGGCGCAAGACGATTTCCGACAACAAGTCGCGGTTGGATTGACCGATCTGAAATCCATCGCCGATGCGTGCGCGCGCGAACACGCGGGCGAGGTGAAACACCACGCGAGCGAACAGGAGCGCGCGCGAATCGCGATCGAGGGCGCGAACGCGGAGCGGGATAGGCTCGAACAAAAGCTGATGCAATGCGAACATGCGTTGAGCGAGACGAAGCATGCGTTGATGGAGATGAAGGAGAAGGCGAAAGATGTGCGTGTGTGCGATGCGTGCGTTGGGCGAGGCGGGAATTTCGAACACGATGTGGATTATCCGGCCCGCGACGCGGTTTGAGGGTGATATCTAGCGCCGAGTCGTCGCATGGCGTGTTCGCGGATGTCAAATACGCGTGCGTGTGTTTATTTTGTGTAGATCTGTCTCATGGTTTCGTGTGCGCGGGGAAACGTATGGGAGTGTGAACTCGCGTACGCGTCTCGCGCGCGATCGAAAGCCACTCTGGAGGGCTCCCTCGCGCGTGAAACTCGCGCTGACAATAGTATTACGTTTCGTTTATGAAAACCATACAGGCGAGCGTGGCCAACGCTGCGGAGAAAAAAGATTTATTAGCCAAGCTCGAGAGCGTGGTTGAAGATAAGAAGAAGAACGAAGACGCGTTGAAATCACACGCGCAAGAGCTCAAGCAACAGTTGATCCTGATGCAAACCAAGCTCGACCGCGCCGGCGAGTTGGACAAGGATTTGCATGAAAAACTGAAGCTTGCCGAGATCGCGCACCGCGAAAAAGTGGAAGAATTCAAGAAGATCATCGATGGCTTGAAGAGCGAAATCCAAGATCGAGACGCCAAGATTGAAGCTGCGAGCAAGGAGACGAAGCAGCACGAACGCGAGTCGTTGAAACAACACGACGCCATTAACCGTCTCGAGGCGAAGGTCGACGCTTTGAACAACGAATTGGAGTCTTCTAAGAACCAATGCGTTCAATGGCAACGCGAGTGCGACATGGCCAAGGCTTCTGAGCAAAACTCTCGAAATGAAGCCGAAGCGGCCAAGGAGGAACGCATGAGAGAAGAAAAGGCGCGTTCTTTGAGCGAACAAGCCGCCGCCGACGCCCGACGCAAGTGCGAAGAAGCGCTCGCAGAAGCCGCGGAAAACAAGCAAAACAAAAAGCTCGCCGAGCAAGCGCTCGAAGTCAAGGAGACGGAACTGAAGGATGTCACGCACAAGGCTCAGCTCATGGAGAAGGACTTCAGAGAGGCGCTCAAGCACGAAAAGGAGGAGCACGCCGCCACCGAGGACCGTCTCGAAAAGTTGAAGCAGCAATCCTTCGATTTGTACAACGCGTACACCACCACGATGCAGCAACTCGAAGAATACCGTGCCGCCCTCGAGCGAGAATCCCAAGAATCCGCCAACTTGCACGCCGCACTCGCCAAGCAAAAGGAGGAAGCCGCCCGCGACGCCTTGCGCACGCGCTCCTCCAAGTTCATCGCCCCGCCCCCGGGCTACTCCGGCTCCCCATCCCCGAACCGCCGCCCAGGCGTATCCATCAACGACATGGATGATCTTCGATCTCCCCCATCGTTCGACTAGTCCCATTCACGCATTTAATATTGCATATTAACATTTCGCATTAAACAATCGTCGTCGGCGGCGGCTGAAAACTGTTGAACACTTTTCAAAAAAAACAAAGCCCTGTCCCTGTCTGATTACTCGATGTGTTCACTTCTCGACGCACGCGTGGACGCAAACCGGCGCCGTGCGACGACGAGCGACGCGTGTCTCGCGTGTTGCGACTCGACGAACGACGACGACGACGACGACGACGACGACATGTCGCCCGCGGCGCGCGACGTGACGAATGAAGACGCGGGACGATCGCCGACCGGTGCAACGTCGGCAAAGAGCACGCTGTCGCGCTACGTGGGGACACCGCTGAGGAGCGCGGGTAAGGTGGCGAGCGCGCTGGTGGGAGGGTTTTTCTTTGCCGCGCCCGAGACGGAGGAGAAGGACGCGAGAGCGGCGGGGGAGGCGGCACAGGCGAGAGCGGCGTCGCGAGGGCGCGGGCTGGAGACGGATGGCGCGGTTCGTCGACTCGCGGTGGGTGATGAGAACGGCAGTGGTCGAACGCGTATGGGTGTAGAGGCTATGGATATTGGTGCAGAGCGCGCGAGACCGACGACGACGACGGCGATGGCGGTGCAGACGTCGACGCTGGGTACAGATTCACCGACGCCGTTTACTGAGATTAAAGAGTTTTTGAGACGCGGACAAATGGATAGAGAGCGTTTGACTCGACCGGTGATGGCGAGTGCGGTCAAACCGGTATCGCCGTTTGAGCGTGCGCCGGCTTTCGAGGCGCAGGTGACGCCGGTGCGAGAACGCGCGGCGACGACGGCGGCGACGACGCCGAACGCAGGGTCGCCAGGGTACTCTTCGATGCGCCGTTCTTACGTTGCCTCGGGCACGCCCTCGCTCTTGGGTGCGCGTGGGCGCACGACAGTGCCTAAACCAGCGATATTGGAGCCGCCAGTTGAGACGGCGGCGTTGACGCCGACGCGAATGAGCTTGAAACGTGAGCGCGAGGTGACATTTTTGGATCTTGAGCGCGAACGTGCGCGCAATACAACGCCACGTCGACTCGAATCTAGCGCTGGCCCGGGGGCCGAAGCACGTGCACCAGAGTATGGTAGCCCAGCGTATCAAACACCGATTGCGAAAACTGTGACTAGCGCGGTGACGACGGACACGGCGAAGCGTATCTTACAAACGTTGGATCGATTAGCGAGCACGAGAACAGCGACGCCAATGGGTGGTTCAACCGCCGGTCGCACGCCCGGCTTTGCGGCACGTCCCGCGCCGCAGGTCCAAGCACCGTCGCCAATCGGTAGCGCGTTTGAAAACGAAGCATCGGCCGCCAAATTGACGCCAACGTCTGCGACGTTCGTGCAAACGCCCAAGTCTGGAGTGTCTTTCGCGGCGTCGCCCATGCCGTTTGTTAGCTCTTCGGCTTCAGGACGTGCGCCACCAACGCCATATCCGACAAGTGCGGGCGAGGAACATGAAGAGGAAATCGAGGCACGCGTCTTTGACTTTGGTACTGATGAGATTCGATACTCCAAAGGTCACAAGGCACCAGCTGGACCAGTCGCATCAGTCTCTGTGGATTTTCAGTTTGGCACTGATGACAAGAAGGGCATGCCCACACCTGGACCGGAAAAGACAAAACTTTTGTTCACAAAGCCGACTTCTGCAAAGGCGCCAGTGCCGTCATTCACGGCGCCCCCACCTGTGGTGACAAAGAAGGTTGAAGAAGCACAAGCGCAAGCGCCTAAGGCGGACAAGCCCGTGATGAATCTTTGGAGCGCCGACTTCTTGGCTAAAAATCAAGAGCATCAAAAGAAGGTCCAAGCGGCGATTGAAGAAGAAGAAAATGCCGGGGCTGCTGCGCCTGCTAAGCCGTCTCCATTCGCCCCTGCTCCAGCAGCTGGTGACAAGCCCGCGTTTTCATTCGGCATTCCCGCGGCTGGCGCGAGCAGCGGCGCGGCCTTCTCATTTGGATCTACTGCGCCTGTTCCGGCGCCATCTACTGGTGCTGCGCCGTTTTCTTTCGGCGTGACTGCTCCGGCAAAGCCAGCTGAACCGGCAAAGCCCGCGGGCGAATCTGGACTGCTTGCGTTCTTAGGAGGGTCTTCGCAAGAGAAAAAGGCTTCAGATGCTCCTGCGAGCGCACCGACGTTCACGTTTGGTGCCCCGCCCAAGTCGCCCGAGAATGTTCCTGTGAAGGCGCCTGAGCCAGCGCCTGCGTTCACGTTTGGCGGGTCCACGGTCACTAGTGAGACTACGAAACCTGCTAGTGGTGGCTTTACGTTTGGCGGCGCTGCATCTACAGCAGCGACATCAACGACGCCAGCGGCTCCCTTCAGCTTTGGTGCAAAGCCGGTAGAGAAAGCGCCAGAGTTATCTACGTCCAAATCTGAGTTGTCTGCCTCAGCGCCTGCGTTCACGTTTGGTGCTAAGGCAGAAGCGCCAGCCGCATCGACACCAGCGACCACGGCACCGTTCACTTTTGGTGGCGCAAAGGCGGGAGATGCCGCCCCCAAGCCGGCGGCCTTTACTTTTGGTGCCACGGCTACGAAAGCGGACGATGCAAAAGAAAGCAATGAATCCGCTAAACCTGCCGCGGCGGGTTTTAGTTTTGGTGGTGCGTCAGCACCGGCGTTCGGTACGTCGACAGGTGCCGCGAGCGACAACAAACCAGAGAGCGCGCCCGCGTTCAAGTTTGGTGCAAGCGCACCAGCGAGCAGCGGTGCAGCGAGTGGTGGTTTTTCGTTTGGCGCTAGTGCTCCAGCTGCGGCAAGTAGCGGTGGATTCGTATTTGGTGCGAGTAGCGATGCGGCTAAGCCAGCGAGTGCGAACCCCTTTGGTGGTGGATTGAGCGTGAACACGAAGTCAACGCCGAGCGTTTTTGGCAACGCGTCAAAAGCAGATGAACAACCGAACACACCTGAACCGATGAGTCCGTTCGAAACTAGCAAATCGCCCACTGTCGCGGGGGCGTCATTATTCGGTAGTGCGGCTACAAGTGCATTTCCGGCGAGTAGCGCGCCGTCAGCGAACCCATTTGGTGGTAGCTCGAGCTTTGGCGCGAGCGCTGGAGCCAATCCTTTCGGTGGCCCGAGCTCAACACCAGCATTCGGCGCGCCAGCTGCGCCTGCGAGTGGTGTAGCAAATCCTTTCGGTAGTACTAGTGCTGCAGCGCCCGCTTTCGGTGGGGTTGCTGCGAATCCATTCGGGGCAAGCACCGCACCCGCGCCCGTGGCGAATCCGTTCGGCGCCAATCCAGCGCCGAGCGGTGGTTTTAGCATGGGTGGTGGCGACGCTGCCGCCGGGCAGGGTGGACGTAAACCGACGAAAAAGTTTAAACGCCCGCCAAAGCGTAACTGATGCGCAGACGTTGATGATTTCGCAAGAGACGGATAAAAACATCAAATTGATATTGAAATAACACCTGATAAGTTGTAGCACTTCTCAACCGCTCGCCTCACTTTGCGATGCTCTGCACCGCGGTCACCGCAACCGGCGGCGCACATCGTTACCATCCATGTGTGACAGATACTCGTCGTGTTCGCACACACGCATCTGCGTCTTCGTCGACATCATCCGATGAAGTCAAACGAACCGTCGCAAACGACCCTTCGCTGTGGCGAGAGGCTTGGTTTGCGTGCGAGAACCCCCAAGCCCTGCGCGTGCTCGCCGTCATGCCCGTGGCTAAAGTCGACGCTCGTCGCATTGGGCAGGTCGATACCAAGACCAAGGAATGGATCTCAGGAGGCGCGACGAGTGGAATACTCGCCGCGCAACGAGGAGACGTCGCGTTTATCCGCGAGCTCGCGCGCATCGCGGGCGTCAAGCACTTCGAAATTGGCGACGACGATGGGCGACGAGCGTTACACCACGCCGCGGCGTATGGAAAGACAGATGCTGTGCGCGCACTGGTTGAATTAGGGTGCGATATCGATGCTGTTGACGACTGCGACGGGTCGACTGCGGCGATGTTGAGCGCGTGCTTTGAACGCCGCGAAACGCTCGATGCGTTGCTAGACCTTGGTGCAGACGTGCGTATACGCGACCGAGGAAACGCAACAATTGGTGGACATTTGGCGCAGCGCGCGCCGCGTATGAATGCACAGCTTCTACGCGCTCTAGTAATCGCTGGACCGGGCGGGACGTCGAGCTTGAGGCGAGGCGAAAAAACGTACCTCGCCAAGCGCGCGGCATTGAAGAACCAGCTCACGTCGTTGCGCTTAGAAGATTTGGTACAACTCGCTAAATCGTGGCGCGCGAACGTGCGCGGTACAGATGTGGCGAGCGATAAGGGTAAATTAATTGACACTTTGCTCGCGACGACGCCGTAGTTGACGACGCAAACATTGCAAGCGCTTCAGCCTCGAACGGCGCACGCTCACTTTAGCACTCTCTCTATGTATAGCTAGCTAGCAAACAATCGTATTTGAGCATGTTTGTAATTCCGAATCGTGTTGAACACCCCACGAGCGCACATTTCATAAAATCAACCGGTCCGTGTTTGAAGTCAACCGACAGCTTAACAGACAGCACGGCACAACTGCGCGACGCCGCGTCGCGACGTTCGTCGCCCGTCGCCTGAGCTTGTCAATACCTCGAGACACGCGCATTATGCACGGTGTGTCGCAGTCCAAACGCCTCGTGGTGCTCTACGCGCTCGTCGTGCACCTCATCTTTGTCTACGCCACGTTCGATGTGTACTTTCAGTCTCCATTGGTTTCTGGCGTCGAGCGCGCGAGCACGACGATACGAGCGCCAGCGAAACGTTTAGTTGTCATAGTTGCCGATGGTGCCAGGGCAGATGCGGCGTTTACGCGCGATTCGACGCCGCACATACAAAAGATTGCAAGAGAGTTGGGACGGTGGGGCGTTTCGCACGCGCGCGCACCGACAGAGTCGCGACCAGGGCACGTCGCTCTCCTAGGAGGATTCTACGAAGATCCGAGTAATATTATGAAAGGTTGGCAGGCGAATGCAGTGGAGTTTGATCATTTATTGAATCAAAGCACGAATGCTTGGGCGTTTGGAGCGCCAAGCGTTGTGCCGTTGTTTAGCGACGGTATTGAACATGTGCGAGAGTTTATGTACGATGAAGCATTGGAGGACTTTGCCGCGGCAAACGATCACGGCGCGGTGGATACTTGGGTATTCGATGCGGTGTGCGAGGTGCTGAAGACGCCAAACGCGAGCGAGGTGCGAGCGCTGCACAAGGATGGCAATGTGTTTCTGTTGCACTTGCTTGGACTAGATTCCAGTGGTCACGCGCACAAGCCGCACGCAAAAGAGTATTTCGATAATTTAAAAATAGTTGATGATGGTGTCAAGCGCATCGAAGCAGCTTTCGCTGAGGCATTTGATGATGATGGGAAAACAGCCTTTATATTCACGGCGGATCATGGAATGTCGAATAAAGGCGCGCACGGAGACGGTGATCCAGGTTGCACGGAAACGCCGCTCGTGGTATGGGGAGCTGGAGTTTCAGAACCAGTATCCAAACTTTCGCATTCATGTCGAGGTAGCCCAGATACGCCGAAAGAGTGGGGCGTTGACGCCTCTACGCGTTGCGATGTAGACCAAGCCGACATCGCCCCGCTCGGCGCAGCACTCCTCGGCTTTCCCCCACCTCGTCACAACTCTGGCTTACTTCCGAGTACCTATTTAAGTGCGGAACCAAGTGATTTGAGATCTTCTGCGGCGATTGCGAACGCGGAACAGCTCTTGGCTCTGCACGAGTTGAAAGCCGAGCGCACGGCAAAGCAAGCGCTGAGCGCTCTATTTTCTCTCAAGCTCCATTCTGATATGGTGAGCGTGCCACAACTTGTCGCTACATACAAGCGATACGCTGAAAACGGTGCGCATGCATCAGCGACTAATGTCGCTGGAATTGTTTCACGAGCTTGTCTGCGTGGGCTGACGCATTTGCACAAATACGACGAGAAACTTTTACAGTTCGTCGTCGTCGCATGCTTCGCGTCGTGGATGATTTTACTCGCAGTGAACTTACTCCCACGACGCAAGTATGATGTTGAGGTAGATTCGCCAAGGGGACCGGCTTTACTGTGCGCACTAATATATGGCGCTGTCATGGGCGCGATTCTCATCGTGCGCCGTGCGCCGCCGACGTACTTTTTGTATTTTGGCTTGCCCGCCTACTTCGCAGTCGGCATCGCAAACACTCTCTCGGTCGCAAAACTCGAAAATATGAGTAAACAAGGTTTGTTTGCGACAGTTCTAGGCGCAATCAGCGCATTTATTGTCGCCGAAACAATTTGCGCAGGCTTCCATGACAGGATTGTATTTGCGTTTGCGTTTGCATTTGGCGCAATTTTACTTGCGTGCTTCTCCATTGTATTACTCGTACGTCAAGAGTTTATCAATGCGTTGCTCGCATTTATCGCTGCCGTTAGCACGGGCATAATGGCGCCATTCACGACATTTTCGGTCGAATTGGAATCGAATACAACAATGGTAATTGCAGGTTTGCTTGCGAGCGTACTGCTGAGCTCCACGACTCATTTCTTGCTTCGGCCGTTAGATGTATTCCAAGACGATCGCAAGGAGAAGAAGCGGCGCTGGCAACCTGGCCAGTTGGTATTTTTAATCCAAACGTCTATTGCATGCGTGACGAGCGTGTTAGTATACGTCGTGGATAAGTATCAAAGCGATAAATTGGCCATTCCAAAAGCAGTGCACGCGTGCGCGTGGATCGTGGCGTTAGTATCACCGATACTCCCAGTGTTCTCACCAGCGAGAACTTTACCGCGCATGGTGAGCGTGTTTTTAGGTTTCGCGTCACCCTACGCATTATTCTCCATCTCCTACGAGTCGTTATTTTACGCCTCTCTCGGTTTGTGCCTCATGAGCTGGATGGCTCTCGAGCGCGGATTGCAACAACCGACGTCTGTCAATTCAAAAATGTACGCTCGCGCCGTCGCGCCCGGTGACATACGGCACGCCGCTGTATTTTTATTTTTGATTGATGCCGCATTCTTCGGCACTGGTAATATTGCATCGATTGCATCGTTTGATTTGAGCAGTGTCTACAGGTTGACGACGCGTTTCAATCCCTTCTTGATGGGCGGTTTACTCATGCTTAAAGTCTTAATTCCAATGATCACCGTCGCCGCGGCGTTTCTAGCCATGCTCAAGCTCCAGCGCGTGCCCGCGTTCGAGTCATACCTCATGTTTCTCATCTTGAGCGACATCATGGCTGTTCGGTTCTTCTTTCAAGTGACGACTGTCGGGAGCTGGCTGGACATTGGCTCGTCAGTGAGTCGGTACGCGTTGATGACGACGCAAGTGGTGACGATTCTCCCCTTTCTCGCGCTCGCGGATGTGTACACCGCGAGTTTACCCATTAATGGACGAGCGTTAAAAGCCAAGCGCGCATAGTCATAGCAGCAATAATAAGAATTGTATATACTACAGTACTATAGGTCTATTACGTTTTTTTCTTCTGTCATAAAGGCGCATAAGTCAATGTCCAACAGCGTCACGTCAAATCGCACACGTCGACATTCGCTACTCGTTTTTGTTCCGCTATGCGCACATCATCATCGTCAGCTTTGGTACTTTTAGTCTCAGCTGAGCGGAATATCGCCGGTACCGCTCCCGCCGCGCCCTTTTCAGGCATGGTAAAAATCTCACGTTTTAAAAACTCCAACCGTTGCGCAAATGCGTCAAAGACTATATCCGCTCGGTCTGGAGCTAAATCCCCGCGATATTCCTCGCTACGCGCTATCGTCCCTATTTCATCCGCTAGTTTTTCAAAGTACGCAATTACCTCAGCTTTGAACGTGCTAAACCACACCCCACATTTACGCTCAATGTCCAAAAACTCGATAACCGTCTCTCTTCGTTTCGACGCTTCATCATCATCATCCGCGTCCTCCCGAGCCGGAAACAAAATCTCCATCATCGCCTCCGAACACGACGCAATAAACCTGGAACTATCGCCATAATAAGATAACGGGTCGCGTAATTTCCATTCCTCTCGCGCTCGTTCGTCGTGTTGTTTATCCTCCTCCGCGTTCCGTAACGACTCAGCCATGGCGTCCCGAAGATGCTTTTCCTCCAGCGCGCGCGCGGCGAGCTCCAGCGCACGCGCCGCATCTCCTCTCGCGCTCACAGCGATGCCATCGACAACATCTACAGGCAAGTCATGCTCGAGTAACAACGCGCGAATCTCGGCGGTATCGACGGCGTCGGCGTTGTCTTCATCGTCGTCGCTCACCAAGTCAACCACTTGGTCATCATCGACTTCATGACCACGACCCGCACCGCTGTCGTCGGTTTTCGTGGACGCCGACCCAGCGTGCATCGAATTTGCGTCGCGCCCCGCCGTCGCCGTCTTCGCGCGCTTACTCGGCGACGCCACGGACGACGACATTTCGTTCGATTGTCCCGTCATAAAGTGGCGCTCCATTCGGCATGAGCTACACGAATCCCGTGCTCGAGGACGCGCCGCCCGACGCGGGTAAACCTAAAACCAACGCAGATTTTCGCGCGCTGCTCGCTCGCGCGCCGCCCGCGCGCGCGTCGGACGACAAGAAACCGCACCGGGGGAAGACAAAGTCTGCAAAGCCACGCAAGCCGCGAACGAATGATGAGGATGAAGATGACGACGGTGCGCGCTATCGCGATCGCGCGCGCGAGCGTCGTGAGCGCCAAGACGACGATGATGATAGCAATGACGTACCTCGCGCGAGTGTGGTGTCGCGTGGGGTGTTTGAGCGACGCGGTGACGACGTGAATAACGCCGAGCAAGTGGAGGATGACTTTGCGCGACGTAAAGCCATCGAGGAGAGTAAATACCTCGGTGGCGACGTCGAACGGACGCATTTAGTAAAGGGTTTAGATTTTGCACTTTTACGTAAAGTTCAGAGCGAGTTGGAGGATGGTGAGGCGTTGAAGAGGCTGGAGCAATCGGCGAGGGAGGACGCGGGGGCGAGCCGAGCTGAGCCGACGTTTTCGTCTTCGCGCGCTCGAGCGGTGTTTGAATACGTGACATCGTCGGTTAATAAAGCCGCACACGCACAAGGGAAAGGACGTGGTCGGCATGTGCATGAGTTTGCGTCTGGTGCAGTGAGCTATAGTTTTAATCTCTCGTCAAACGGGAGGGGCGGAGACGTACCGACGACGACGCGTCGAGCGACGGATGACGACGGCGTCGCCGGCGTTCGCGCGCTTCGAGCGTATGTTGATCCGAAACGCGATGCATCGCTGCTCACGCGTCTCGGAAAGCTCATGCATTATTTGACTTTAGGTTCGGAGAAGGCGATTAAGAAGTTTAGGCGCGAAGAACGGCGAGCGGCGCACGAAGCCAAGGAGGCGGAGCGACGCAAAGCGAGCGCCGGGACGAAGAGCGGCGACGCGCCCGTCGTCAATGACGACTCGGATGAGGATATTTTCGCCGATGCTGGCAAGGATTACGACCCAACCGTGGCGCCAGCACCGCAAAGAGACCATGACAAGTCCGCCAAGTCATACTTTGGCGACGACGTCGCGGGAGGCGAGGCGAGCAAGGCGGCGCCCAAGGCGAAAACCATCGCCGCCGAAGACTACGTCGAAGACGACGGCGCCGACGACGACACTCGAGCGAACGCGTTTGGTATCTCGGGCGATTACGATGAATGTTATCCTGGATACGACGTCGATGTCGACGACGTCGCCACCTTTGATAAAAAGCTCCATCGCGAAGACGAAGACGAAGACGCGAAAACCGCGCGAGAGCGCAAGGAGAGCATTCGGAAAAAGCGCGCCGAAGGCAACGAGTTTAGCAAGATTCGATCGATGATGAAGGACAAGTTTGGCGGTAAAAACGACGTTGCGTTCGAAGAGAAACAAAAATCCACCAAAACCACGCCCGCGCCTGCGCAGTCGAAACGACAAGGCGACGCGGAAAAGCATAGCGAGGCGGACGCGTCGTCTGGACGACACAAACGCCTTCGTTTGTAACAACCACAGAGCGCGACTGAGCTCAAGCGAAACCAATGCACAGATCATCACCGCCTGCGTCGACGACGAATGCGATGCATGCGGTGATGACGATGACATCGAAAGCGACATCGAAAGCGTCGCACCGCGTGGGGCGAGCGACGCAGACGCGCGCTTCGACGTCGCGCTCGAGCCCAACCGTCGTGGCTTTGGAGATGCAAAAGTGCTATGACCTCGTCGAAGAGCTCGGTCGCGGCGTCGTCTACCTAGGCA
>Ga0181607_10004320_pt1 | contig 12163 bp, 14 predicted proteins | sample 041ome_9_FD_132420 | JGI IMG/M metagenome (GOLD analysis project Ga0181607, IMG submission 132420) | Coastal salt marsh microbial communities from the Groves Creek Marsh, Skidaway Island, Georgia - 041413US metaG (megahit assembly) | ecosystem: Environmental > Aquatic > Marine > Intertidal zone...
CCAAAGAAATACTACCCAAAAAAATAATTAAATTTGTAAGGCGAAATGGATGCCCGTTCACAGGGCATCCTTACACTAAGTTGACCGCTTTTAGACTATGGAAGCAGTTTCGCGGCAAAAACTCCCCATATCTTGTTGTTCAAATTTTGACCTAATGTTACTATTGAGCAAACTTTAATTGGATATACAAAATGGCGAAAACCAAAAAATTAAAAAAAATTAAGGCCTTCGATCACAACGATTTAGTCAAGTGGAAAAAGACATTACTGGCAAAACAAACGCATGAACCAGCTAAATTAGATCCAACCTCAAGCAAGGGCACTTGCTGCAAGTTACATACTTTATTTAGATGCCTTTTGGGTTCAGCATTTTATATTGCTGGAACACTGGCTTTTATTAAATATATTCTTTCGTAAAGCCATTCATTTCAATTCACATGACAATATCTTGTAAAGTTTTCAAAATAAATTGTTTTGGGTGCCCCTAATCCTCTTTCTTCCTTATATAGGCATGGTGGATATTAGCTAAACATTTTACTTTCAGAGCTCTAAGACTGTAATCCAAAATGCTTAATTCATTTGAGTTGTTTGACTATTTGACGAACCATCTGAATTCACTTGCCCAAAAGCAGCGAGGTAAATGGCAACTACCTAGAAGCAACCAAAAAGCAAGCAGCAGTAATAAATAAGCCTTGTTATTTAAAAACAAAAGTGCAGACTAATGTAACGTGTTAGTTAAAGTTAAATTTCCATTCAAATCAAACCCTATAACTTGAGTTTTTTTCATTTTGGATCAACCAAATCAAGCATTCGGTTGTAAATAGAATATGCTAGATTTGATTGCCTTTTTTTTAAAAATTTAAGCAAATTAATTATTACAGTAAAATTAATATGAACAAATAAAGATAAAAATAAAAAAAAGTAAATTATGAAAAAAAATTTAAATTTAGAGCAATTCAAATTAAATCAAAAAAAAAGAGCTCAAATCAAAAATCAGATCCCAATGTGTCTATGGTTGACTGGTCTTTCTGGATCAGGGAAGTCTTCATTAGCGAATAAGCTTGAACAAAAACTCTACCAATTGGGTAAACATACTTATATCCTTGATGGAGATAATTTACGTCACGGACTCAATTTGGATTTGGGGTTTACCATAGATGACCGTAATGAAAATGTTCGTCGGACAGCAGAAATGGCAAAGTTGATGGTCGATGCGGGATTAATTGTTATTGTTGCAATAATTTCCCCTTTTAAAAAAGAAAGAGAATGGGCGAATAGTTTGTTTAAAAAAAATCAATTCAAAGAAATTTATGTATCAACCGCACTGGCAGAATGCGAAAATCGTGACGTAAAAGGTTTATATAAAAAAGCCAGACGCGGTGATATAAAAGATTTTACTGGTATTGATTCGCCTTATGAGCCTCCCGAAAATCCAACGGTAAGTATCGATACGAAAGATAAATCGGTGGAGGATTGTGTAAAATATATTCTCCAAAAAGTTTATACTGAATAAAAAAATGTTTAGTAATAAATAAGCATTATTTAAAACTAATAGTATCAATGCCTTTTTTAGATTGCTGACCAAGTGATTATTTAAAGTGTCAATTTGATAAGAAAAAAGTCATTGGGGGGTATGAGTAGCAAATGCCAAAGTACTTACAAATATACTTACATATTGCTAATTTCGGTCTAGATAAAAGAAAAAACCTAGATTAATCAAGGATTTAGATCGATAAAACTGGTGGAGCTGGGGTAAACCCTAACCCCTCTGAAACTCCTTATATAATTGTAAATACATCAGAATGTCTTTTTTTACCCACAATCATACCCAAATAACCTAGACTAAATGCAATAAGTTTTTGACGCTTCTTAATTTTTTTGTAGGGCATAGTAACCACAAAAGTTTTATGAAGTTTTAAATGTAATATTGTTATATAAGAATACTACAATAAAAGTATGGTAAAAAATCAGCAAAAGTATTAATTTTAAATGTCACTTAACAACAAACCATCCAAAAACTCGAGTATAAAAATAATAGATTTATTTGCAGGCATAGGTGGTATTCGTCTTGGGTTTGAAAAATATGGTTGTGAAACTGTTTTTTCTTCAGAATGGGATGCATATGCACAAAAAATGTATGAAGAAAATTTTGGAGAGAAGCCTTTTGGTGATATTAATATGATTAAGCCTATTGATATTCCGGATCACGATATTTTACTTTAAGGGCTGTAATCCGAAAATTCATAATTTATTTAAGGCGTTTGTTTATTTGGCGGTCTATATGAATTCACTTGCCCAAGCACAGCGAAGAAAATGGCAACTAGGAGTATTAGAAGTCCAAAGAACTGAAATAAAGCTGAACTCATCAGTATCCCAATAGGCTCAATACCCCCTAGTTTTACAAATACATTACAAATAATTGGCACTGATGAAACCAACATACTTAAAACTATCACTCTGACTGCTCTAAGTAATGATCCTCCAAAAATCCATAAATAAAAATAGCCAAACAATATTGCAACTGGGAAATCATAAACCATCATTCTTGGATTTATAAAAATAATAAAAATAATAATTAATGGGATGAAATGGTTGGAGCGCCAATCTAGGCCAGATTTTCTTGCATACAAATGCAGAAGTGAAAGATAGCTAAGCATGATTACTGAATGAAAAAATATCCCATAGGCTATTCCAGTTTTATTTTGAATTAAACCAAAAATTGAATATCCAAGATCACCTTTAGCAATTGTTTGATAATGAAGGGCTCCCATAAAACTTGCATACAAGTCTGGCATTATTATCGTAGCAGACAACCAAACCAAAAAGCTAACAAAGCAAGTTAGCGAAATAATATATAACACAGATATTTGGTGCATTAAATAAGGCATAAGCAGAACATAAGCTAAAAAATAGGGTTTTATAACTGATGCAACTATAATAAGGAATGTATATGTAAATGGAATCTCACCAAATTTTTCTCGATATGAATAAAAAAAAGCTGCCAATAAAAGGAAGTGTAAAAATATTGTAATATTTCCAGTTTTTAATGCTAGCAGTCCAGTACCTCCAAAACAAAGTGCGGCTAACAATAGCAAAACAATTGACAAATTTTGATCTTTGACCACTGCTTCTTTTTGTAACCTCGAAAATATTAAAAATTCACGAATAAAAAAAGCGCCTGAGACAAAATAGAGGCAAACAAGCCATAACTTAATACTGAAGAAGTAATTTAAAAATACAAAAGTTTTCAATACATATGGATGATAGATGAATAAAAATGAAACGTTATATCTATATGGGTCATTGTCTTGCACATAATCACTAACGGCTCTAGTGTATACGTTTAAATCCCAAAGCAAATGGTTTAAATCGAGAGAGAGGAGGTTCATAACTATGCATGAACAAGCGATGATAAAAATAACCATCCAGTATTTCTTTAATGGGTCATAAACCATAATTAAAGTTTCATTTTATTGAAGATTTTACTTGGGAGCATCGCAATCGCTCGCATTATTAACCACCAAAAAGCTGGAACATAAACTTCTGCACTCTTACTGTCGATTGCCTTCAAAATCTTTGCAGCAACATCGTTAGGTTTAGCCCAAAGAAATCCCTTTTTAAAATCAGAAGTCATCGGCGTATCAACAAATCCTGGCTTGATAGTAACCACAGCGACATTTGATTTATAAAGCCGCTGCCGTAAACCAGACGTAAATGTGCTCACCATTGCTTTAGATGATCCATAAACATAGTTACTAGCTCGCCCTCTATCACCTGCAACCGATGAGATCACGCAAATTGTTCCATTTTTTTTAGCCTCAAATCTGTTCGCAATAAGTGTTAATAAGCTGATAGTAGACATTGCATTTGTTTGTATTTCCGCAAACGTTTTCATAACACTTAATTCAGACTCTTTTTGATTTGATAGTGTGCCGTGAGCAATTAAAACTATGTCTACACTACTCAAAGCATCATCTGCTTTATCAAGTAGTTCATCATGTTTTTCTATATCATTTAAATCAATGCAATATGTCTTAACATCTGAGGCTCCCCTTATTTTTAGGTCAGCCGCAATTGTTTGAACGCGCTGATCATTTCTGGCTACTAAGTACAATGCATCACCTTTTGCAGCCCAAATCCTTGCGCAGTGCTCAGCAATTGCTGAAGTTGCACCAATAATTAAAACTCTCTTCATGCCAATCCTAATCTTTTAGACTGCGAAGAACTGAACTTACCTATCGCACCATATTTTTCTCGCACAGCCTCAAACTTTTCCCAATTTGGATATGTAGTTTTAAAGGTCTTTTCTTTCATTACCGCATCTTTCGTTAAGTAAATTCTTCCACCCATATCTATCACCATCTCCTCGAGTCTACCTAACGTCTGTAGTGTTGATGAAATTAACTTAAAGTCCAAAGCTAATGTGTAACCCTCAGTTGGAAAAGAAAGAAGATTATCATTGGAAGCTCCAAACTGCTTTAGCACAGCAAGTAAAGAGCCTTCTCCACTTTTTGAAATCTCTGTTAAAAGCTTCCGCATGTTTGCGATGCCATCTATCTTAGGTAACACACATTGAAATTGTAGAAACCCTTGTTTACCATACAAATTATTCCACCCACCTACAGCATCTAAGGGATAAAAGTAGGACATCATTGATATTGTCTGGTTTTTATTATGTTTTGATTTATGCCAATAAGCATTGTTAAAAGCCTTCATTGTTAAACTATTAAGTAATGCAGATGGTGTAGCAAAAGGAATAAATACTCTCTGTTTAAAATCGATCTCCAACTCACCTTGCTCTGCATGCTCCCCAAGCACAAGCACACTTCGTCCAAGGCTTTTTCTTTTGCTAAGACAATCTATCCACGCAACGCTGTAACTGGCATTGCTGTTATTATTGAAAGCTTCGCATGCAGTTTCTATGCAATCTACCTTGATTGTTTTTTGATTGATAAAAGATGATCGAATTGGAAATAACTGAATGGTTGCGCTAATGATTACGCCAGTTAGACCCATACCACCACATGTAGCATGAAACAAATCAGCATGATCGTGTGGTGATATTGTTATAACTTCACCCGTGCCAAGCAATATAGTTAAGGATATGACATGCTTCCCAAATGTCCCAGCAATATGATGATTTTTTCCATGCACATCACTTGCTATTGCGCCGCCTAAAGTTACATAGCTTGTTCCAGGCGTAACAGGTAAAAACCAACCTTTAGGCACAATCACTCTCAATATTTCTCTAAGAGTAATTCCAGCCTCAGCAGTAAGCTTGCCAGTAATTTCGTCAAATTTAATAAACCGATCGATGTATATGGTCTGTAGCACTTTTGGCGCATTAGCACTGTCTCCGTAACTACGGCCCATACCACGAGCTATAAAACTATTCTCTTGCCTTGCGATTTCTTCCAATGATTCAGATGATGATGGTGCTAGCAATTGCGCATCTTGTTGAGGATAGTTTCCCCAGCCACTAATAGTTGTTTTAGCAGTCAAAATAAAACCTTATTATCGCTATTCACAAATACATATTTTTTATCCAGTTGATATTTTATGAAGAAGCCAATGGCAAGCCCAATTATACCCCCCAGGTACCGCATTAAATCGGAATCAAAGATAAAATGAAATACATACTCAGTACCCCAAAAGATAAAAGTTGTAATCACGCTCATAGCGCTGTACAAAAGAAATAATTTACCATCGTGCGCTATATTTATACTAGTGAAGGTAAAGATGTGGCGTTTATCTAAAAAGTATCGTAGCGGCATGCCAGTGGCAGTGCCGACTAATATGGAAACTTCAATAGCAAAAGGCCCTGTGTAAGCCCAAATAGATACCATCTGAGACACAATATTAATGATGGTAGATAAAACCGCAAAAAACGTATATAAAAGTACAATGTTAGCCGCTATCTTAACCATTTATGTGTATTCCAACAGAAGCATATAAAAAAATAACAGCTGTTAGCATTGCAACTAAATGGCTTACTTTATCCTTAATAGCAAAAACGATAGGGTCATCATTCATCTCGCCCCTGGTGGCTTTTAACCAAACCCAACTAATCCAAAACAAAATTATTGGGAGCATAAACCAGATCGCAATTGGATGTGTATATAAAGATATGATGTCTTCAGTTTGTATATATAATGCTATGATAAATGCAGAGATATATCCAGAAGATACTCCCAATGCCTGCAATAGAGGTGCATCAGAAACTGCATAACCTCGTCCTTGTACAAAACATTTAGCTTCTTTTGCATGAACTAAGAGCTCTACATAACGCTTAACAAATGCCAACGATAAAAAGATAAAGATTGAAAACGCCAGCAACCAAAAAGAAATTGACAAGGATATTGCAGCTGCGCCAGCAATAATTCGAATAGTATAAAGTGTTGCTAGCGTTACACAGTCCACCAAAACAAGCCGTTTAAGCACTAATGAATATGTGGCAGTTAAAAGAAAATATAACAACAACACAATTAAAAACTCTATGCTGACCATCACTCCCAATGCAACGCTTAAGCCAATTAATAATGGGGCGATAGCTACGCCTGCTATGATTGGTAACTTTGCTGAGGCAAACGGTCTATTCTTCTTACGAGGATGACTCCGATCACTTTCTAAATCCAAAAGATCATTTATTATGTAGACCGACGAAGCACACAAGCTGAATGAGAAAAAAGCGATTATCAATAAACCGAGAAAATCTATATTACCTAGTTGATGTGCTGCTAATAAAGGCACGAATAACAATAAATTCTTTATCCATTGATGAACTCGTAAAGCTTTCAACCATAATTCAATGCCAGATCCGCCTGAGGAAAATGTTTGTTTAATAGAAGCGAGTTTTGATACCTTCTTTAAAATGCGCTCACCAGCATTAACTAAAATGGCGTTAGAAGCGCCAGCCCAGACTTCTATGTCATCACTGCTATTACCGGCATAATCGTAACCCTTAATTCCATACCTTTCTTGCAATGCATGCCGCTTAAGAGCACTCTTCAGATTAATCTTGGAATCGCTTGCAATAAACTCATCAAAAAGATCAAAACTATTTACCACCGCTAGTGCCACTTGTTCATTTGCAGCGGTACTTAAAACGATTTTTTTTCCATTCAACTTTTCCTCTCTCAACCAATCAATAAGAGGCTGATTATATGGTAGCGTTGTTACATCTAACTCGGAATGTTCTGAAACCTTCAGCTTGAAATAAGCAATACCTTGAAATAGCCAAAATGGAAGCAGAAGAAATAAATAAGGCTTGTTACGCAATAACGAAAGTACGGACTCATGTAACGTATCAGTTAAAGTCAAAGTGCCGTCCAGATCAACTGCGATGACTTGTGTTTCTTTCATTTTGGGCCAGCAACTTGAGTAGAATAATTTGCAATCATTGAGGGTTTAAGAAAGTTTTTTTAGCTTTCTGCCTCCTGCTAGCGAAAACTTTAGTATGCCAAAAGGAAAACCAAAGTCTTTGCAAAGACGCTTTGCTTTTTCCAGTAAGTTAGCACTTTCTTTATTCTTAGCTTCAAACATCTGCTGCTGAATTTCTTTCATTCCAGCTCTCAACTCGTAAGTAGTAATGCCTAAATCCTCGATATATCAATGATTTAAGATTACTACGAAACATTGTGAAACACAATATTGGTGGAGCTGGGGGACTCCCTCCCACTGTTTTATATAGTCTCTAGTCATTCTTTAGTACCCCCAAAACCCTTATAGTAAAACACTTTAGTGTCCTCTAGTGTCCGTAGTTGTTTTTATTTATCCAACTCCAAAGTGCATGTTAAAGTGCATGTTAAACTGCATAATTAATTTTATTTAAGCTATTACTAAATATTCAAAGATGAAAAAAATTCTACTTTTATTGTTATTAATTCCAAATTTATCATTTGCTTTTGGTGGAAATCAATCACCATCTCACACTCCTGACAAAAATCAAACTGGAAATGAAAAAGGTAAAATAGTAGAAATTTTCAAAGAAATAAAATTCAATCCATCCATTGGTGAACCAATGTCTGTAGAGACTGGCGAAAGTATTTTCACAGAAGGAACATTTATAGAGGGGAAAAAAATTAATATTCCACTCGATTTAGATTTTATGATGCCAGGAGCTTTTTTTATACCATTTCCTGTAGAAATACAATCTGGTGATATTTATTTAACAGAAATTTATTTAAAATATAGCTACTTTTGCTCACCTCTTAATAAAGCAAATGCTTCTTTTCCTGGCTTAGGAAGTGTAGTAGTAAGTGGAGACTGTATTGGAATGAGATTAAATAATTCCACAAGCGAATTAGAATGGTTAGTTGATAATAGCATTAGAAATGGAATGACAAGTATTTGGACTAAAAGCTTATCTCAAGAAGAGAGGGAAATATACAAAGTAAAAAAAACAAATAGGCCTTTCAAAGTTAGAAATCTTAAAACTATAGAATTTGACGGATATTATGGGGAGCAACTTCATTTTACCTTTACAGAAAGTCAGGGATCTCAAAAAGAATCGAAAGAGTATACTTTTGACTATGATAAGAAACCGACTATTGTTGGTATAAAAGGTAATATTTTTAAAATTTTAAATGCTTCAAATATTGAATTAGTTTATGAGTGGGTTAAATTAAGGAAATAAGTAAAGAGGCTTGGTTTATGAAGAAGGTATTTCTGATATTACTAATGACTCCCATTATATGCATTGCTGAGGACCCTACAATTTGTCAAGGTCGGATCCCCTCAAAAATAAAAAAAGCACTCATTTAAACATTTATCAAAATAATTAATGCTTAAGTGCATGTCAAAGTGCATGTTTGTTAATTTTAATGAAGCAATCTATTTCTCAAAACCCTCTGATAGCAAGCGCTACAGGGGTTTTAAAATATTTAGTGATGGTTCTGAAGTTGATTTTGGATTAGAAGAAGAGCCAGCAAAAGTTCAGTACGAAGATCCAAAAAAATATTACCCTAAAAAGTAATTTAGATATAAAAGATTTATGTAAAAAAGGGCCTGTCAGGCTCTTTTTTTTTATTTTTAAATCACAAATTTTTTTTGTTAAATTTGCTGGAGCTGGAGTGCACTTTACTTATCTCTTATAATTTTAAAAGTAATTATTAAATTCTTCATTATTCTTTAAAAAAAGCTATTTTGTATATAAAATATATTAATGAATAAATATATCTTCTTGTTTTTTTCTTTAATTTTTTCCACCTTTAGTGTTTTTTCAGATCAAGTTGATGCAATTGACTATAAAAATTATAAAAGCCCATATTATAATTTTTTTGTAGAAATCCCTGCTGGAACAAAAGAAAAATGGGAAGTTAATAAAACTAATGGAAAGCTTGAGGTTCAAAAAAACAGAAAGGGTAAAAGAATTATTAATTTTATTAGTTATCCTGGCAATTATGGATTTATACATCAAACAATTGCTGATGATGGTGACCCGCTTGATGTAATTGATCTTGAGCCATCTGCTGCTAGAGGATCAACTACTCCAGTAAATATTATTGGTGGTCTATATTTTAAAGACAAGAAAGAAGTTGATATAAAGTTAATTGCAATTAATCCGACTGGGAGCTTCCAGAATATTAAAAATATTGATGATCTTTTATATGAGCATTCTTCAATTACAGAAATTTTGAAGCTCTGGTTTTTGAATTATAAGAAGCCGGGAAAGATGGTTTTTATAAAATATCTCAATAAGGCTGATTCAAAGGATATCATCGAACAAGCTCATTTAAAGTGGAGAGAAAATTTTAATACTAAGTAATTTTAACAATACCTCATTGTATTTTGAGATCCTTATTATCATATCGCCACGGATTGTTGGAAAATAAAAATCCTTATTAAATTAGGGGCTTATCTTAATTAAAATGATAGAGCTGAGCTTATTCGGAGGTATGTTCTGATGTCAATAATTTTTATCAGCGTGACTTAGAGGTGCTGCCTTGGCCTATTTAGAAAGTATGACCCGCCTATTAGGAGGGGCGCTTTATCGGGTTGAATTAATAAATATCACTGATATAATTTTCCATAAAATTTTCGAACTAAAGCTACAAGTTTTTATAACTATTTATATAGGTCTAAAATTTAATGCTTGGAAAATATAAAATATAATGTTTAATTCTTTTATGAATAATAGATTCTCAAAATGCTCAAGTGTTGACAAATGCGTATAGAGTATAAATATTTTGTACCTTGTCAAATAAAAGGTCAATTGCTTCGAGATATAAAGTTATTTGTAGATAATGACCATAACATCAATTCGGATAGAGAATCGTATACCGTAGCTTCGATTTATTTTGATAACATTTTTTACAAGTGCTATGATGATAAAGAGGCTGGGCTTCAAAGTAGGAATAAGGTGCGAATCAGATTTTACCCTGACTCGGAAGGCAATTTTTTTGCCAACCTAGAGATTAAAGGCAAGCGATTTGATAAAGGGTTTAAAGTTAAACACTTACTCAACCTAGAATTAGTCAAGTTAATTCTTGCAAACCGAAATATTTCGGAAATTGAACGTGCAAACGTCAGTGATGACGGTTTGATTGATACCATCAAATATTTTAGATCCGAAAATATGTTTCCGGTGGTTAGGATAGATTATCAGAGATTTGCCTTTACTGGCCGAGCTGATAAAGAAATCAGGGTTACGATCGATCAAGATATCAAATGCTGCGCTTCCACTTGTCTTGATGATAAAGCCATTCTCCCTATTCCAATGAATGGTAACCTGTTATCAATTTTAGAAATTAAGAGTAGAGACTATATCCCTTTTTGGCTAAATAGTATTTTAGATAAATATGGATGCCAAAGGATGGCGATAAGTAAGTATGGAATGGCGATAGAGCGTCTCTCTCAATTCGATCAATTATTTAATAGGGCAACTAACACGAAATGGACATAATGGACTTAACAGCTTTAAATGCAATTGGTAATAACTCTTCAATCGATCTTGCTCCCATCTTAATAGATATATTTTTAGCGCTGATTCTGGGTGCTTATATTTCTTGGATCCATCGGAAGCTTAATCAAGGTTTTTCATACGAACGAGGTTTTTCTATAACTTTAATTATGCTTACTTTGATCGCGACGTGCGTTATGGTAGCGATCGGTAGTAACATAGCACTATCGTTAGGTTTAATTGGAGCTCTGTCAATTGTCCGCTTCAGGGCTGTTCTAAAGAACACCTTAGATATGGCGTACCTGTTTTGGAGCATTTCCATCGGAATAGCAATCGGGTCAGAGACCTATATGTTAGCCATTGTTTTTTCTTTGATCATGGGATTGTGCCTTTGGGCTATTAACAGGTATAACTTAATCAACAAGCGGAACGAAGATTATATTGTTATTATTTCCGCATCGATTAACGCAGATACCCCTAAAATAGAAGGTGTAATCAACAGCTACGGTGACTTTGTAGATTTGAGATCAGCGTCAACGGATCACAAGACAGGTAAGACTGAGTACGTTTATGCTTTCACTCAATCAAAAACAGTAACATCATTTTCTCTGATGCTTGATAAACTCAGGGAACTAGACCACGTCCTAGAAGTTTCAATTTTTTCGCCAAATACTAACATCAACGTTTAGGTGATTGTTATGACAAATTACGAATATTGTTATTTTTGAACTATAAAACTAATGAGTTAACTGTGAGAGTTGGGATCCGTCTAGTAGTTATATTCTTGGCTATGATTAGCTGGTCATTTTCTGTGATGGCGAAAGAAGTCGACGTACACGAATCATTTGAAAATGGATTAAATGGATGGAAATCGTTAGCTTCGAGTAAACTGGTGAGGCCGCTTCCCTTCACCAACGGAATGCTTATCACTGGAGGGGCTACACGCGAGTTCCCTGTCGCAAAACATCTAATAAATAGTGAAATCAATCTTGAGGTAAAGGCTTTTGAATTAGATCCTAGCTTTAAAAGGTTAGTTGTCTCAGTAGACTACTATTCAGACGGTGAAATAAAACATACTGTTCGTCACGTTTTCGAAAAGAAATCTGTATCTATCTTGAAAGAAATTAGTTGGATATTGGATAAATTTAGTCTGAATACATTTACTATTCACCACAAGATAAAGAAAAAAACAGTCTCAGAAATACAGATGAGTCCATCAATGAAATCATTGATGGACAAATTCCTAGAAATTTGTAAAAGCTGG
>Ga0181607_10004324_pt1 | contig 12156 bp, 10 predicted proteins | sample 041ome_9_FD_132420 | JGI IMG/M metagenome (GOLD analysis project Ga0181607, IMG submission 132420) | Coastal salt marsh microbial communities from the Groves Creek Marsh, Skidaway Island, Georgia - 041413US metaG (megahit assembly) | ecosystem: Environmental > Aquatic > Marine > Intertidal zone...
ATAACACATCTGCCGCGTCTTCTTCCTGACCGAAAATAGGCAGGCTTTCGATGTCAATTAGGGCATGACCCAGCTCATGGTAAAACACCGAAAGCAAATTACTTTCGACATAACCTTGCAAGTCTTCATCACCATAACGAAACTCGGCGTGGGCTGGCAAAGCGGTGGTCAGGGCCAAAACGGATGCGAATATTCTCTGTCTCATGCCGCGATTGAGACAGAGGATTTCGATTCCCACAAGGGAAACCCACACTTTCATCTTTCCAAAAATACTCCGGGGGGAATGCCGAAGGCAGGGGGGCAGAGCCCCCTCACTGTCAGAGCCGCGAGGCTCTGAACCCTAGATCGGCATCAACGCCCAGTAATCTAGATCCAGCAGAACGCCGGGCAGATATTTCCCATCTTCGCCCTTCAATTCAAACACTTTGCCCGACTTATAAGCCACCAAACGCAACCGAACGACGCCAACACCCGGGGCGGCTGTCTCCGCCTTGTCCAGCACCTCGGTCCACGCCCGCACCGTGTCACCGCTGAAACACGGGTTTGCATGTGCCCCGCCGTTTAACCCCACGATCATTTGCGCATTCGCAAGACCGTTAAACGACAAAGCCCGCGCCATCGAAATTACATGCCCGCCGTAAATCAGCCGCTTGCCATCTTCCCGGTTGGTCGCATCAAAATGCACCTTCGCGGTGTTCTGCCAAAGACGGGTCGCCATCATGTGCTCGGCCTCTTCAATGGTCACCCCGTCCACGTGGTCAATCTTCTCGCCGATCACATAGTCCCCCCAGCGATGCGGCTCGCCCGCCAAGGTGAAGTCGTAGTTCGAGAAGTCCAACCCTTCCGGAATTACCAGATCACCCGCGTCCACCACTTTTGGCAACTCGGGGATCACCGTCTCAGGCGCGGGCGCATCCAGATCGCGCTTGCGCACCATCACCCAGCGCACATAGTCCAGCACCACCTCGTCGCGCTGGTTCCATCCGCGAGTCCGGACATAGACAACACCCGACTTGCCGTTGGAATTCTGCTTCACCCCAATCACTTCAGAGGTCGAACGCAGCGTATCGCCCGAATAAACCGGCTTCAGCCACCGCCCCTGCGCATAGCCCAGATTGGCCACCGCATTCAGAGATACATCGGGCACCGTCTTGCCAAATACCACATGAAACGCAGCCAGGTCATCCAAAGGGCTTTGCGGCAAACCACATCCAAGGGCAAACTCATCCGAGGAATACAGCGCATGCCGCGCCGGATAGAGCGCGTGATAGAGCGCCCGCTCGCCTCCCGACACAGTCCGCGGCACTGCGTGGTCAATCACCTGACCGACTGAGTAATCCTCAAAAAACCGGCCTGGATTGATTTTCGCCATGGTTTGTTCTCCTAAAAGTCTAGCCGAACGTCGGCAAGCCAAGCGCATAGTGTGCGCCCGCGATTACAGCATATGTGACCGCGGTCGCCACGACCCCTATCACTTCTTTTTTCATAGGTTTTGCTGCGGGCCTCTCCCGATCCGGCTGCGCTGCGTTGATCATCTTCATGCTTGCGATTGCCCAAACCCAGAGCCCGCCAAACAGTATGATAGATTCCAAGTCACCATTGACCAGCAAGTGCCCAAGCGACCACAGACCTACGCCGGCCAACATCGGGTGTCGCATCAGGCGGGCAATGCCCAGCTTCATCCCCGACGCTGCAAAAAGATAAACCGACAGCAGCATCAGCAAGTTGTTGATCCCCACCAACATCGGGCTTCGGTCCCAGAAAACAGGTCCTTCAGCGGCGCGATAGCCAATCACCATCAGGACAATCCCGGCAAGACTGCCTATTGCCACTAGGCCTTTGCCCTTTTCGCCCATACCCTCGCGCACTGAGGGCATCAGGCGTTTGAACAGGTGGGCGAGGCTCCACAACAGAAGTCCGAGGATCAATAGGGTCATGGTGGAAGTTCCTTATCCGAGGTTTGCGATTGCCTCGGACTTTGCCAGTATTTGTCGCGCCGTGGCAACGTGAAGTTTTTCGACGATTTTGCCGTCAACAACCGCAACACCGCCTCCGGCGGCTTCGACCTCCTCGAATTCCGCTATCTGGCGCTTAGCCAGATCAATCTCGGCCGCGGACGGCGCGAAGGCTTCGTTGCACACCGCAACCTGCGCCGGATGGATCAATGTCTTGCCGTCAAATCCCATGTCACGGCCCTGATCGCATTCCACCTTCAGGCCTTCGTCATCCTTGAAGGCGTTATAGACGCCATCGACGATCACCAGACCTTCAGCACGCGCTGCCAACAGGCAGATCGACAAAGACGAAATCATCGGCAAACGATCCGCGCGAAACCGCGTTTGCAGCTCTTTCGCCAGATCGTTGGTGCCCATCACAAACCCCGCCATCCGTGGGTGCGCGGCAATCGCCGCGGCATTCAACATACCGCGCGGGGTTTCCATCATCGCCCAGATCGGCAGGTCATCAGGGATCAGAGCCGCCAGAGCATCTACGTCCGCAGGACTACCCACTTTCGGCAACAAAATCGCATCTGCGTTCATTTCAGCAACCGCGCGGGCATCATCAGCCCCCCATTCGGTGTCCAGCCCGTTGATCCGCACGATTTTGACACGCGAACCATACCCGTCTTCATCTAAAGCCGCTTTCAAGGTCGTCCGCGCGTTGACCTTTTCATCGACCGCCACCGCATCTTCGAGGTCAAAGATGATCGCATCTACGGGCAGTGTTCGGGCCTTTTCCAGCGCCCGCTCCTTTGAGCCAGGAATGTACAGAACCGAGCGATAGGGGCGCGTGTCTTGGGTCATGGATTCTTCTCCGCAATAATATTGCGCCACACAGACCAAATTCGAACAATAACTTCAACCACAAAATTGCCGCAACGCAGCGTCGATTTTTTTGACTCACAGTTTGAGTTGGCAAGCCGTTTGCATTTGTAGCGCAGTATCCAGTTCCAAGGACCCAACTTTATGACCTATCACTCTAAGACACTCAGCACTGCACTCACCGATCTCGTCGCACAAGGTCATCCGGTCAATCCGGATCCCAAAAGCGTTTGGGTACCGTACGAATGCCTCGTTGCGGATCTGCATGACAAATTCAACCAGTTCCCTGTCGTAGACGGCGAAACCGAAGATGGTCACGCCATCGAGGTTTTCACCTCGATGAAACCCGGCGAGTGGACCATTGTGATGAAACTGGGCAACGGAATGGCCTGCGAAGTTGCCAAAAGCCGAACCCAAATTTCGACTGTCACTGATATAGCGGAACACGCCTAAACTGTTAGCTCAGCGCGTCCCAGATCAGTTTTATGCCTGTCAGGGTAAGCAGAACATAGGTCACGTTGAAGTAAAGGCGCTCTGACAACATGTCGTGGGCCTTTACCCCCAACCAGACGCCGATAAAGGCGAAAGGCACCAATATGACATCCGCCATCAGCGTTTGTGGCGTGAAAATGCCGATAAATGCATACGGCACCGCCTTTAGCATATTGATGACCCAGAAAATTAGGACCGTTGAAGCCTGATAACTGGTCTTTGTCACTGGATGGCTCAGTAAGTACACAGCCACAGGCGGCCCCCCTGCGTGACTGACAAAACTTGTGAAACCTCCGGTTGCTCCGGCGGCCAATCCCCCAACCGTGCCGATTGGGTTTTTGACTTTAACGAACCACCCTTTTGCGCTCACAACGCTCCAGATCACAAATAGAATGCTGATCGCGCCGATTAGAAACCGCAGAAGGTCCGGATTTGCATCTTTGTAGAGCAAGGCCCCCAGTGCGACCCCGGGCAATGACCCGAAAATTACAATCCACGAAAGCTTCCAATCCCACTTGCGCCAATAAACTTTGAGCGCATGAACATCCATCACCATTAGAAGTGGCAGCATCAGTCCTACGGCTACGGTCGGTTCAAAAACCAATGCAAGAATCGACGCCGAGGCAAATGCCGCTCCCGATCCAAACCCACCCTTTGACGTACCCGCAAATATGACCGCTGGAATGGTTATGGCAAAAAAAGCCAAATCAAATTGCATTCCGTTCCTGCCCCCGTAAGTCAAAGAATTACGAGGCTTTTAGCGATAACAAAGCCAAACGTACAAGCTTCGCCTAACCATGCCGCAGCGCAGCGCTCTTGCTTTGAGCAACCGAAACGGCTAGCCATTGCGCGATTTCAACCCATTTGGAGTACATTTCCTATGGCCAGACCCAAGATCGCGCTTATCGGCGCAGGCAATATCGGCGGCACCCTTGCACATCTCGCAGCAGTAAAAGAACTCGGTGACGTCGTTCTTTTCGACATCGCAGACGGACTGCCGCAGGGCAAAGCTCTCGACATCGCAGAATCAGGCCCGTCGGAAGGTTTCGACGCCGACATGAAAGGCACCTCGGACTATGCCGACATCGCAGGCGCCGACGTTTGCATCGTGACCGCAGGTGTCGCCCGCAAGCCGGGCATGAGCCGCGATGACCTCCTTGGCATCAACCTCAAAGTCATGAAGTCGGTTGGCGAAGGCATTGCCGCCCACGCGCCAAACGCGTTTGTAATCTGTATCACCAACCCGCTGGACGCGATGGTTTGGGCGCTGCGCGAATTCTCGGGTCTGCCCCACAACATGGTCTGCGGCATGGCCGGCGTTCTGGACAGCGCGCGTTTCCGCCACTTCTTGGCCGAAGAGTTCAACGTCTCGATGCGCGACGTTACCGCATTCGTCCTGGGTGGCCACGGCGACACAATGGTTCCTTCGGTTCGATACTCGACCGTTGCAGGCATCCCTTTGCCTGACCTGATCGAAATGGGTTGGACAACCAAAGAAAAAATGGACGCAATGGTTCAGCGCACCCGTGACGGCGGCGCCGAAATCGTTGGTCTGTTGAAAACCGGCTCGGCCTACTACGCCCCGGCTACCAGCGCGATCGAAATGGCCGAGGCCTATTTGAAAGACCAAAAGCGCGTTCTGCCATGCGCCGCCTATTGCGACGGCGATCTAGGCGTCAAAGGCATGTACGTTGGCGTACCGACCGTAATCGGTGCTGGCGGCATCGAGCGTATCGTGAACATCAAACTCAACAAAGAAGAGCAGGAAGGCTTCGACACATCTGTCAAAGCCGTTCAGGGTCTGGTTGAGGCATGTAAAGCGATTGACCCCAGCCTCGCATAAGCAAAGCACCTACCCAATATAAAGCCCGCCGAGGAAACCGGCGGGCTTTTTTTATGCCGCTATATTATTCGAATCACTCGTAGCAATTTTGTGATCACACCCCTAAAAACTGTGATCACAAATGTCGCTTTTTTAACGCTAACACAACCAAAACGTAAAAAACCGCTTAGTCCTGCCGTTCTAACCTGCTTAGAACAATGCAAATGCAGCAATCAGGGACAGTTTCATGAATATCCATGAATACCAAGCCAAAGCCCTTCTGCGGACTTACGGAGCCCCCGTTTCGGATGGCCGCGTAGTCCTGAAGGCAGACGAAGCCAAAACAGCCGCTGGCGAATTGGACGGTCCACTCTGGGTCGTCAAAGCGCAAATCCACGCGGGTGGTCGCGGCAAGGGCTCTTTCAAGGAAGCAGATGCAGGCGGAAAAGGCGGTGTCCGCCTGACCAAATCGGTTGAAGAAGCCGCCGAGGAAGCCAAAAAGATGCTGGGCCGCACTCTTGTGACCCACCAGACTGGCCCTGCAGGCAAACAGGTCAACCGCATCTACATTGAAGCCGGTTCCGGCATCGAGCGTGAACTGTATCTTGCCCTTCTGGTTGATCGTCAGTCGTCGCGCATCAGCTTCGTTTGCTCGACCGAAGGCGGCATGGACATTGAAGAGGTCGCCGCGTCGACCCCTGAAAAAATTCTGTCGTTCAGCGTCGATCCGGCCACCGGCTACCAAGCTTACCACGGCCGTCGCATCGCCTTCTCGCTCGGTCTTGAGGGCCAGCAAGTAAAGCAGTGCGTCAAACTGATGGGCCAGCTCTACAAAGCCTTCACCGAGAAGGACATGGAGATGCTGGAAATCAACCCGCTGATCGTATCCGACAGCGGAGATCTGAAAGTACTCGACGCGAAGGTCGGCTTTGACGGCAACGCGGTCTATCGCCACGCCGATATCGCCGAACTGCGCGACACCACCGAAGAAGACCCGAAAGAGCTTGAGGCGTCGAAGTATGACCTCAACTATATCGCTCTGGACGGTGAAATCGGCTGCATGGTGAACGGCGCGGGCCTTGCAATGGCCACCATGGATATCATCAAGCTTTACGGTGCTGAACCGGCCAACTTCCTCGACGTAGGTGGCGGCGCCACGAAAGAGAAAGTGACCGAAGCGTTCAAGATCATCACCAGCGACCCGAACGTCAAAGGCATTCTGGTCAACATCTTCGGCGGTATCATGCGCTGCGACGTCATCGCCGAGGGCGTTGTCGCGGCAGTCAAAGAAGTGGGCCTTCAGGTCCCGCTGGTTGTGCGTCTCGAAGGCACCAACGTGGAAGCCGGCAAAGACATCATCAACAACTCTGGTCTTGATGTAATCGCAGCCGACAACTTGTCGGACGGCGCCGAGAAGATCGTTAAAGCGGTGAAAGGCTAAGACCCATGGCAATTCTTGTAGATGAAAATACCAAGGTTATCTGTCAGGGCTTCACCGGCTCGCAGGGTACCTTCCACTCTGAACAAGCCATTGCTTATGGCACCAAAATGGTCGGCGGCGTGACCCCCGGCAAAGGCGGTCAGGACCATCTCGGTCTGCCGGTCTTCAACTCGGTGCACGAAGCCAAGGCGAAAACCGAGGCGAATGCTTCTGTGATCTATGTTCCTCCGCCCTTCGCAGCGGACAGTATCCTCGAAGCGATCGACGCGGAAATGGAACTGATCGTTTGCATTACCGAAGGCATTCCTGTGCTGGACATGATGAAGGTCAAGCGCGCGCTGGAAGACAGCAAAAGCCGTCTGATCGGCCCCAACTGCCCCGGCATCATCACGCCGGACGCTTGCAAAATTGGCATCATGCCGGGTCACATTCACAAGCGCGGCAGCGTTGGTGTTGTGTCGCGTTCTGGTACCCTGACTTATGAAGCCGTCAAGCAAACCGCCGACATCGGTCTGGGCCAGTCGACAGCCGTCGGCATCGGTGGCGACCCGATCAAAGGCACCGAGCATATCGACGTGCTGGACATGTTCCTTGATGACGATGAAACCCAATCGATCATCATGATCGGTGAAATCGGTGGCTCGGCCGAAGAAGAAGCCGCGGAATTCCTTGCCAACGAGCGCAAGAAAGGCCGTTGGAAGCCAACGGCCGGTTTCATTGCTGGCCGCACGGCGCCTCCGGGCCGCCGCATGGGTCACGCGGGCGCGATTGTTGCCGGTGGCAAAGGCGGCGCAGAAGACAAGATCGAAGCCATGCGTTCAGCTGGCATCGTCGTTGCAGACAGCCCGGCGACACTGGGCGAAGCTGTACTCAAGGCGATTGGCTGATCTTGCAACGCGGTCTTTCATATATCGACGGGGGAAATCCCGTTTTTTCGGGGGGTGCATCGCATCCCCCAAAAGACCGTTTGGGGCTTCGCCTAGCGCCCCAGCGCCGCTGTCCAGCGATCCGTCGGAATAGCCGGATCTGCCACACAGGCGGCGATTTCATCTTTCAAAGCATGTCGCAGCAAATCAAACTCGGCCTCGCTAGGGCGATATTCTGTACGGTTCAACCGCGACAATACGCTCTGAATGCCTGCCCGAAACCCTTTGGGCACCAAAATCCGCATCAAAGACACCACCACATCGTTGGTCTGAATCGCGCGCAGAATGCCCGAACGGTATACAAAGCTTTTGTTCGTCGAAGCGACGCTCTCAACCTCGACTGGGGAAAGCCCCACATAGTCGGTAATCTGGTCCGCAACTTCGCGCCCATCCGCAAGCCGATGGTAGTCAAGGATCAGAAAATTATCCCCGAAAACCTCACGATAACGAGCGATCTGGCTGGCATAACTGCTTCGAAAAACGTGTCCGAACAGGGGGCTCATACCGCCTGCCAAACGCTTACTCTCAAGCTCCAGCGACTTCTTCAAAGATTTCGTTTCAAGCCCGTCACGGATAGTGTGCTGATACTCGGAAACCGCCCGCAAAACCGGATCGCGCAAAATCGCAACAATTCGAATTTCGCCAACATCTTCGCGTTTAGTGAAATCTGTAATGCGCTGGGCGGAAACGGAGCACGACAGATTATCCGTGCTGCCTTCAAGGCGCCAGGACGCGCTGCCCTCGTTCTCGTATTCCCACTCCAACGTGGTGTCGAAATCACCTGTCATTTCCTGAAAAAACTCCACGCCAGGGCCACTCCAGCGACGCTCGGCAAAGTCAGTGAACAACATGGTTTCTTTATTTTTCGCCCAAGCGATTTCAGGGTGGCGGTTGAGAGTCGCAGCCAGGCTGGTTGTCCCGCATTTCGGGGCGCCGATGATGAAAAGATAATTCTTTTTGCTGATCATATGCCTGTTCTTCCAACCGCTAAAATGCCCTTGGATAACGACTTACGGCACCGCGGGGCTAAATTGCAAGAACACACGAATTGGGGCCGCGCGTGCAACCCCAATAACTTAGGTCTCAACAAAAACGAGGCGTCGATATGACCGACCAATCCCCCAACGACCAGTTTCACGCGTCTAGCTTCATGCAGGGCCACAACGCGGAATACCTAGAACAGATGTATGCCCGTTACGCCAATGATCCCAATGCGGTCGATGAGGCGTGGCAAAGCTTCTTTCGACAGATGGGTGACGATGAAGTCAGCGTCAAACGCGAGGCTGCCGGACCAAGCTGGGCACGGACCGATTGGCCCCCTCAGCCGAATGATGACCTGACGGCTGCGCTTGACGGCATGTGGCCTATGCCATCCGAAGCAAAGGGGGCGGGCGAAAAAATCAAAGCCAAGGCTGCCACAGCGGGAATTGAGGTCAGTGAAGACGCCATCAAACGCGCCGTTCTCGACAGTATCCGTGCCCTGATGATCATCCGCGCTTACCGTATCCGCGGCCACTTGATCGCCGATGTTGATCCGCTGGGCATGCGCGATAAAACCCCGCATCCCGAGCTTGACCCGAAATCCTATGGTTTCACCGAAGCCGACATGGACCGTCCGATTTTCATCGACAATGTTCTGGGTCTTCAGGTTGCTTCGATGCGCCAGATTGTGGACATCGTAAAGCGCACCTATTGCGGTACCTTCGCACTGCAATACATGCACATTTCCGACCCCGAGCAATCTGCGTGGCTTAAAGAGCGGATCGAAGGTTATGGCAAGGAAATCAAATTCACTCGCGAAGGCCGCAAAGCGATCCTGAACAAGCTGGTCGAGGCAGAAGGCTTTGAAAAATTCCTTCATGTCAAATACATGGGCACCAAGCGTTTTGGTCTGGACGGTGGAGAAGCGCTGATCCCTGCCATGGAGCAGATCATCAAACGCGGTGGGGCCCTTGGTCTGAAAGAAATCGTCATCGGCATGCCGCACCGAGGCCGCCTGTCGGTTCTGGCGAACGTGATGGCCAAGCCTTACCGCGCGATCTTCAACGAATTTCAGGGCGGCAGCTTCAAACCCGAAGACGTCGATGGCTCGGGCGATGTGAAATACCACCTCGGCGCATCAAGCGACCGCGAGTTTGACGGCAACACAGTTCACCTGTCACTCACTGCGAACCCCTCTCACCTTGAAGCAGTGAACCCTGTAGTTCTGGGCAAAGTTCGTGCGAAACAGGAACAGCTGAACGATCACGATCGCGATCAGGTTCTGCCCGTACTTCTGCATGGCGACGCAGCTTTTGCCGGTCAAGGCGTCGTGGCCGAAGGTTTCGGTCTATCGGGGCTGGTCGGTCACAAGACCGGCGGCACGATGCATATCGTGGTCAACAACCAGATCGGGTTTACCACCGCTCCGCATTTCTCACGCAGCTCGCCCTACCCGACCGACATCGCATTGATGGTGGAAGCCCCGATTTTCCACGTGAACGGCGATGATCCAGAGGCGGTTGTTCATGCAGCCAAAGTTGCAACCGAATTCCGTCAGAAGTTCCACAAAGACGTAGTTCTAGACATCTTCTGCTATCGCCGCTTCGGACATAACGAAGGCGATGAGCCGATGTTCACGAACCCGATCATGTACAACAAGATCAAAAAGCATAAGACCACACTTAGCCTTTATACCGAGCGTCTGGTCAAGGACGGTCTGATCCCCGAAGGTGAGATTGAGGATATGAAAGCGCAGTTCCAAGCCTATCTGAACGACGAGTTCGAGGTCGGCAAGAACTACAAGCCGAACAAGGCCGACTGGCTGGATGGACGCTGGTCACACCTGAACCGTCAAGGTGAAAAATATCAGCGCGGCAAAACAGCGATCAAAGCCAAAACTATGGCCGAGATTGGCACCGCGCTTACCCGTGTTCCTGAAGGTTTCCCGCTCCACAAAACGGTAGGTCGCCTTTTGGAAACCAAAAAGCAGATGTTTGACAGCGGCACGGGGTTTGACTGGGCCACTGCCGAAGCTCTGGCATTCGGCTCGCTGATGACCGAAGGCTACCCGGTTCGTCTGTCCGGTCAGGACGCCACACGCGGCACATTCAGTCAGCGCCATTCAGGATTGATAAATCAAGATACAGAAGAGCGTTTCTACCCGCTGAACAACATCCGCGAAGGGCAAGCCCGCTACGAAGTCATCGACTCGATGCTGTCAGAATACGCGGTTCTGGGCTTTGAATATGGCTACTCATTGGCCGAGCCCAACGCGCTGGTCATGTGGGAAGCCCAGTTCGGCGATTTCGCTAATGGCGCGCAGATCATGTTCGATCAGTTCATCAGCTCTGGCGAAAGCAAATGGCTGCGCATGTCGGGTCTTGTAATGCTGCTGCCCCACGGGTTTGAGGGCCAAGGCCCCGAGCACAGCTCGGCCCGCCTGGAACGCTTCCTGCAAATGTGCGGCCAAGACAACTGGATCGTCGCCAACTGCTCGACTCCGGCGAACTACTTCCACATCCTACGTCGACAACTGCATCGAAGCTACCGAAAACCGCTGGTGCTGATGACGCCGAAATCACTTCTGCGTCACAAGCTTTGCATTTCGGACGCCGAAGATTTCACAACTGGATCCAGCTTCCACCGCGTTCTTTGGGATGACGCCCAAAAGGGACACTCGGACACGCAGCTGAAACCGGACGCCGAAATCAAACGTGTCGTCATGTGCTCGGGCAAGGTTTACTACGACCTGCTGGAAGAACGTGACGCCCGCGGTATCGACGACGTCTACCTGATGCGGATCGAACAGTTCTACCCGTTCCCAGCGCTGTCTCTGATCAAGGAACTTGAGCGTTTCAAAGATGCCGAAATGGTCTGGTGTCAGGAAGAACCCAAGAACCAAGGGGCCTGGGGTTTCATCGAACCCAACATCGAATGGGCCCTAACTCGCATCGGCGCGAAACACACACGTCCTGTCTATGCAGGCCGCGCCACCTCGGCTTCGCCAGCCACCGGTCTGGCCTCATCTCACAAAGCACAACAAGCCGCGCTCGTGAACGAAGCGCTGACCATCGAAGGGAAATAACCCATGACCGAATTACGCGTACCCACCCTGGGGGAATCCGTTACAGAAGCCACCGTTGCTACTTGGTTCAAGAAACCGGGCGACAGCGTGGCAGTAGACGAAATGCTCTGCGAACTGGAAACTGACAAAGTGACGGTTGAAGTTCCCTCGCCAGCCGCTGGCACATTAGGCGAAATTATCGCCGCCGAAGGCCAAACCGTCGGCGTGGATGCCCTGCTTGCCATAATTGGTGAAGCCGGAGCATCGGCAGCAGCCCCCGCCCAAGAGGCCACCCCTGCACCCGCAGCCGCTTCTGACACCATCGACGTCATGGTCCCTGCATTGGGCGAAAGCGTCAGCGAAGCGACCGTTTCAAGCTGGTTCAAGCAGGTCGGCGACACAGTCGCGCAAGACGAAATGCTGTGCGAGCTAGAGACCGACAAAGTCTCGGTCGAAGTGCCCGCCCCCGCCGCTGGCGTTCTGACTGAAATCCTCGCAGCCGACGGCGCTACCGTCGCCGCGGGCGGCAAGCTTGGCGTCATCTCGTCCAACGGAGCCGCCGCGGCCCCAGCCGCCGCACCTGCGGCAACCCCGACCCCTGCCGCCAA
>Ga0181607_10004330_pt1 | contig 12153 bp, 10 predicted proteins | sample 041ome_9_FD_132420 | JGI IMG/M metagenome (GOLD analysis project Ga0181607, IMG submission 132420) | Coastal salt marsh microbial communities from the Groves Creek Marsh, Skidaway Island, Georgia - 041413US metaG (megahit assembly) | ecosystem: Environmental > Aquatic > Marine > Intertidal zone...
AAAGGCGCAAGATTCCCCTTATGCACTCAAAGAAGCGGCAATTTTGTTTGAAACCGGAGGTGATCAGTTCCTCGATGGGACGGTAGTGGTACTTTCCCCCGACTCCCTGCGCATGGAACGTATTCAAAAACGCGATGGACTTAATCCTGATGAAATTAATTTGCGTTGGGCCCGCCAGTGGGATCAATCTAAATTGGCCGAGCGGGCAACTTTTTGCATTCAAAATAATGAACGAGACCTCTTAATTCCTCAAATTTTAACTATTCATGAACGTATACAGTCCGGAGGAGTTTAAAGAAATTGACGCATTCACCCTTCGCAAGAATAATTTGGATGAGTGGGAATTAATGGAACGCGCGGCGGTGGAGTGTGTGCTAGATCTCTTGCGCGATTTTTCGGTACCACAGCGGACGGTGGTATGGGTTGGGCCTGGCAACAATGGTGGTGATGGATTGGCTATTGCACGGCTCTTGAGAAATTTGCGCTGGCCGGTCCAAGTGGTTGCCCCGGGTAATTTGGGTTCGTCGGATGCAGTGATTCGCAATCGCACATTGTGGAGCCCTGAGGAAATCCATTTATTGGATTATTGGCTGGAACGGGATGATGCGCCCCAACTCATGATCGATGCGCTTTTCGGTGTGGGATTTAACCGAACTTTAGAAGGAAATTTTATCCGCGTTGTGGAACAAATTAACCGGTTTTCTGGCCCGGTGTATTCGGTTGATGTCCCCACTGGTTTGCCGCTAGAAGCCCGACTTATGCCAAGTACGGATCGCGTAGTGCGCGCGACCAAAACATGGACTTTTCAGTTTCCGAAAACACTTTTCTTTGTCCCTGGAAATGTCGATTTTCTTGGAAAATTACAGATTTTGGATGTGGGTTTAGATGAAGGTTGCATGCCCCCTACCACCTCTAGACCTCAGTTTATAACCCCCGAGGAGGTTCAGCCATTTCGAGTAGGGCGTGCTGCTTCCGCACACAAAGGTACAGCGGGGACTCTTTTGGCATTGGCTGGGCAATCCTCAATGTTGGGGGCAGGAGCGTGGTTGTGTCGCGGGGCACATCGCGCTGGAGTAGGCAGGGTTTGGTGGAGCCTCCCAGAGGATAATCATCCTCAAGGCGCTTTGTTATCTCCTGAATCGACCATGGTTTCATCTCGGGATGATGTGTGGACCAGCGCAGAAGTTGATGCCGTTGCCGTAGGACCGGGCTGGGGTACAGGTGAATCGTCTGAACACATACTCAAGAGGGTTTTACAAGAAGTTCAAGTTCCATTGGTGCTCGATGCGGACGCCACAACCATCCTAGCTGAGAATCCTACGTGGTTAGCATTTTTACCGCATCAAACCGTAATCACCCCGCATTTAAAAGAATTTCATCGCATGATTCAGCGGGAAACTCAACCGGATGAACGGCTCACAGTTCTTGCCGAAAGTGCGCAGAAGTGGAATTGCGTGATTGTGTTAAAAGGGCCTTTCACCGCAATTGCCACCCCTCAAAATCAACTGTTCTTTAATGCGAGTGGAAATCCGGCTTTAGCTACAGCTGGCACTGGGGATGTGCTCTCAGGGATGATCGGGGCGTATTTGGCTCAGGGAATGCCTTTGGTACACGCCGTGTTATACGCGGTGAGCATGCACGGTGCATCTGCAGATTGGTGGGTGGAAAATTATGCACAAGTAGCTTTTGGGCCTAAAGGCATTATAGATTTCCTAGAGTACATCCAGTGACCCTTTTCCCTCACGAATAACCTCGGGTTGCGGATGAGTGAGATCTATGATGGTACTTGCCGCATTATCCCCAAATCCACCATCGATCATTACATCGATACGGCTGTCATAGCGTTCTAAAATTAATTCCGGATCTGTAGTATACTCTATAATTTCGTCGTCATCATGTACCGATGTCGTAATCAGGGGTACTCCTAATTTTTCTACAATGGCTCGAGCAATTTCGTTATCGGGGATGCGAATCCCAATGCTCGATTTCTTGCGCTTAAATAACTTTGGTACTCGATTATTTGCGGCGAGCAGAAAGGTGTATGGGCCGGGTAATGCGCGCTTGAGCAGCTTGTAATGTGGCGTGCTTAATGGAAGTGCAAACTCAGAAAGCATACTCAAATCGTTGAATACTAAAGAGAAATCTGCTTTTTCCGGCTTTATACCCTTGATGCGCGCAATGCGTTCGAATCCTTTTGAACTCTGCAAACTACATCCCAACGCATACACGGTATCTGTGGGATAAACAATTACACCACCTCGCTCCAACCACGAGACCACCTCATTCAACTTTCGTTCATCGGTATTCTTCTCGTAAAGTCGAATGCGCTCGGCCATTATTTTGAACTGTTCCCCTTTTCGTAATCCGCGAGAAATTTAGCTAGACCAATATCTGTGAGCGGATGATTGAAGAGCGCTTCAATGGAGCTGAGGGGACCGGTCATTACATCGGCTCCCACCTCTGCACAAGAAATAATATGCATGGCATGACGTATTGAAGCCGCCAAAATTTGTGTTTCGAATCCGTAATTATCGTAAATGAGACGGATTTGATCGATTAGCTGAATGCCGTCTGTACTCACATCATCCAATCGACCTAAAAAAGGACTCACATAAGTCGCTCCTGCCTTCGCCGCGAGTAGCGCTTGTCCCGCTGAAAAAACGAGCGTGCAGTTTGTTCGAATTCCTTTTTGGGTAAAATGGTGAATTGCTTTAATGCCATCGCGGATCATAGGTACTTTAACCACAATTTGCTCGTGGAGGTCCGCTAATGCCTCTCCCTCAGCTATCATTTCATCGACGGTAGTGGAAATAACCTCTGCGCTCACATCTCCATCCACAATTTCGCATATGGCTCGATAGTGCGCTTCAATGTTCGCTTTTCCTGTTATTCCGGCCTTAGCCATTAAGCTGGGATTGGTCGTTACCCCATCGAGGATGCCCATGTCCTGGGCTTCGCGAATTTCTTGGAGATCTGCCGTGTCGATAAAAAATTTCATGCCTTGAATTTTTTAAATGTTTTCAAGTACAAAAATAGGGTAATCTATTCAGCTACACGACCGGTGCTGCCAGATGTTTTGAAAAGTTTTTAACCCCGTAATAAAAGAGAATCATCGCCCCTGCGATGAACAAGTGGTTCAGGTCGTTGCCGTTAAACCATGCGGTAGGATTGTACTGGATAAAATGAATCACCCCGGGAATAATCAACATACCAATACCCGCGAGAAACCAATCGGTCCAAACCTGTCCACCCGCAATGCGCTGGTTGAGAAGGCGAGGCGTAATGTACACCAGCATTCCCAGCGCAGTATTAATGGCTACGGGTAAAAAAGTGCTGTCCGTCTGCATGATAAAAAAGCAGTAAACCGCAAATTTTATTGAAGTAAGCGTCCGCCCCACGCGCCGAAAGGAGTCTTCTTGAAATGTTTTATCGATGCTCCATTCTAGCCTCAGCATAGCAAGTCCGGCTAGAAGCCATGCCACCTGATGCAATACGTGACCGCCAAAAGCGGGAAAGCCATGCGCCGTTCCACCCACTAGAGTAGACAGCCCTTGCAATATGAAAAACAAAATGAAACCCCAGCGAGCCGATTTAATCAACTTGAAAATCAACACGGCACAAACGGCGGTGATCAAGTAATCGGTAATTACTGTGGCCGGTTCAAAAAATTGAAATCCGCCAATTTCAATACTGTATGGAAGCGACTTGGGCATAATTAAAAATGGGCAAGCGATTTGCATCGCACCGCTACAACCGCCTACCCTTGCTACCTTCCAGTCCTGGGGGAGTTTAGCGGGAGCTGGTCGTACAAGACTTGCCCGGTGCAAAAGTACGACCAATTTTCCTTTTGTCCAACCTGCAAGAGCTCGCAGAAAATCGAATATATTTGCATAAATCCATTTGACTATGAATCCGACCGTAAAGAAAAACGCATTGAACTTTGGCCTGCTCATCGGGGGCATAAGTGTGCTGTATTATTTAATGGGCTATGTGTTGATGCCCAACTTATTCACGAGTATGAGTGGAGGGCTTGTGTTGATGCTGCTCGTGATCGTTATTAATATTTACGCTGTATTTCGCACGCGGAAAGATGAAGGGGGGTATCTCGTTTTCAAGGATGCTTTTACTACCTTTTTTCTCACTTGGTTTGGTGCGGGATTGATAGGGACCGTATTTAACTTGTTGCTTTTCAATGTGATTGATCCTGAATTTGGATCCTTCATTCAGGAGGAAGTAATTCGCACTACCATGCAAACCATGGAGCGATTTGGCGCGCCAGAGGAACAAATTGATGAAGTGTTGGAGCAATTAAAAAATCAAAACCAGTTCGGCTTAGCCACACAGGCCCGGGGGTTTATGTCCAATTCCATCATTGGTGCCATACTCGGCTTGATTGTTGCAGCGTTGGTAAAAAAGAACCCGCCGTTATTTAAGGAAGAAGCCTAATTAAATGGATTTAAGCATTTGCATACCGCTTTTTAATGAAGAAGAGTCGCTCCCCGAATTGCACGACTGGATTGTGCGCGTTGTGGAAGCAGGGAAATGGACTTACGAAATTGTTTTTATCAATGACGGGAGTACGGATGCCTCATGGGAGGTGATTCGCGGTTTACGCGCGAAAAATCCAAACGTAAAAGGGATTTGTTTTAGACGCAATTACGGCAAAAGCGCCGCGTTGAACGAAGGGTTTAAACTCGCGCAGGGCAATGTGGTGATTACCATGGATGCGGACTTACAGGATAGTCCCGATGAAATTCCAGGGCTTTATGCCATGATTGCTGAAGAGGGATATCACGTAATTTCTGGATGGAAAAAGAAGCGCTACGATCCCATCTCCAAGACCTTGCCCACAAAGTTGTTTAACTGGGCCACGCGAAAAATGTCCGGTATTAACCTAAACGATTTCAACTGTGGTCTAAAAGCGTACAAAGGAGAGGTTACCAAAAATGTGGAAGTTTCGGGCGAGTTGCATCGCTACATTCCGGTATTGGCTAAGAATGCCGGTTATCCCAAGATTGGCGAGCGGGTGGTGATTCATCAAGTTCGCAAGTATGGAACAACCAAGTTCGGTCTAGAGCGTTTTGTGAACGGATTTCTCGATTTAATAAGCCTTTATTTTGTTGGGCGTTTTGGCAAGCGGCCCATGCACTTTTTTGGTACACTCGGGGTGCTGATGCTTTTTACAGGAACTATTTCCGCAGCCTATTTGGGAATAAATAAACTATATTATCTATCCTCAGGGATAAAGGCTCCGTTGGTTACCTCAAATCCTTGGTTTTACATTTCATTGACCACTATGGTTATTGGAGTTCAATTGTTTTTAGCTGGATTCATCGCTGAGATGGTGTATCGAAACAACGGAGAGCGCAACCAATACCAAATTAGCGAAACCCTCTCATGAGCGCCGTCCATTCCATGTCGCGCGCGCAATGGAGATTTACGCTTCTCATGGTGGTTTCCGCTTGCACATGGGCATTTGGTCAGCCGGATTCGGTGAATGAAACGGATGCCAAGGGGTTCAAACAGGGTATTTGGGAAAAGTATTACAAGGAGGGAGGATTGCGTTACAGAGGGCAGTTTAAGGACGATTTGGAAATCGGAACCTTTTTATTCTACTATCCAGATGGCACCCTTGCCGCCCAGAAAATATTCCTCGGCACTACGGGCAATTGTGAGGCAAAACACTTTCACGTGAATAAAATTTTAGCGGCTCAAGGCTTCTACCGAGGCGCAGGGAAGGATAGCATTTGGAATTATTACAATCTCGAGGGTATTCATGTAGCCGAAGAGCACTACGCAAACGGGAAGCTAAATGGCCCCTATTTCAGCTATTTCGATACGGGCAAAATCGCTGAAGAATTACACTATGTAAATGGCAGCCGAGAGGGCGAAGCACGCGCTTTTTTTCCGAACGAGCAGCTCAAGAGTGAGGGGATGTATCGGGATGATGCGCCTCAGGGCGAGTGGATTCATTATCGGCCCGATGGGAAACTGCTTAGCAAGGGCAAATATACCGGTGGTTTGAAGCATGGGTGGTGGGTATTTTACGACGAAAGCGGACGTCCCGAGGAACGCAGGAGGTATGAATTTGGAGACGAAGAAGAAGTGGTCGATATGCGCACCGCTCAAAAAAAGTAACAGGTCATGGCGAGAATAGTGGTGGGATTATCGGGAGGTGTAGATAGCTCGGTAGCAGCACATCTTTTAGTGGAGCAGGGCCACGAGGTAATCGGTTTGTTCATGCGAAATTGGGTGGACGATTCAGTGATTATCGATGAGGAGTGTCCTTGGGTGGAGGACTCTACCGATGCCATGTTGGTGGCTGAAAAACTTGGAATTCCCTTTCAGGTGATCGATTTGAGCGAGGAATATAAAAATCGCATTGTCGATTATATGTTCGATGCCTATTCCCGCGGTATAACTCCGAATCCCGATGTGCTCTGTAACCGTGAAATCAAGCACGACGTATTCCTGGAAGCTGCGCTCAAACTTGGTGCGGATGGTGTAGCCACTGGACATTACTGCCAAAAGGCAGAAGTTGAAATTGGAGGACGAGCGCTATATCGATTGCTTGCAGGAGCTGACCTCAAAAAAGACCAAAGTTATTTTCTCTGCCAGTTAAATCAACATCAACTAAAGTACGCCCACTTTCCTATAGGCCATCTTCAAAAACCTGAAGTACGGGCAATTGCAGAGCGCGAGGGATTTGTAACCGCACATAAAAAGGACAGTCAAGGCTTGTGTTTTGTGGGAAAAGTTCGGCTGCCCGATTTCTTGCAGCAGCGCTTAGAGAAGAAGGAGGGCAGGGTTATCGAAATTCCGGCGGATGCATCTTGTTACGCGGAGCGAAAAACCCCTTTGGAGGCATACACCTATCATCCCGAAGACGGAAAAGAGGTGGGAATGCATCCCGGCGCGCACTATTTTACTATTGGTCAGCGCAAGGGGCTGCGAATTGGCGGGTATGCCAAGCCTCTTTTTGTAATTGCCACGGATACGCAAGAAAATGTTTTGTACGTAGGTCAAGGTGAGGATCATCCTGGATTGTGGCGAGAGGGATTGTTTATTGCCCAAAAGGACGTACATTGGATTCGCCCCGATTTGGCGCTTAGACCCGGTGAATCCGAGGCTTACCGCATTCGTATTCGCTATCGGCAGCCCCTGAGTGAGGCGCGATTGGAGTCGGTGGAGCACGGATTAAATATTTATTTTAACCAACCCTTGAGTGCTGTTACGCCTGGTCAGTTTGCCGCTTGGTATCGGGATGATGAGCTCGTGGGTTCAGGAGTTATAGCATGAAAATTAGAGTTGTAATTATTGCATGGTTAAGTACGTTCGCTGCATTGGCACAGGCACCCTATTGGGTGTATCTCAACGGAGGTAAAACCACAGATTGCGTTCAGTTGAGTCTCCATGCGCAGGCAAAGCGATACGAGCGCGGAATTGCGCTGGATGCCCGAGACTATCCCATTAATGCAGCGTGGGTTCGGCTCGTAGCAGAACGTGTGGATGCAGTTTACGGGCCCAGCAGATGGCTCAATGCCATTGCGGTTAGTGCCTACCCGGAGCAGGTGGCAGATCTTCTTAATTTATCTTTTGTCTCTCGAGTGGCCCCCATGCGAAAATATAATCTGGCCATTTCAGATGCACCCTTTGTGGCCGAAACGGATCCCGTTTCTCCATTAGGCGATGCCTACAGCGCGAATACGGCCGTCTTAGGCGCAGCTGCAGCACAGATGGAACAAATTGCTGCAGAATTCGCGTTTAACTCTGGTTTTCGGGGACAAGGCATGACTATAGCGGTATTCGATGGCGGGTTTAATCAGGTAGATCAAATGGGTGTATTCGATCATTTATTTGCCGATGGCCGCCTATTGGGAACTTGGGATTTGGTGGCGGATTCCACCGTGTTTGCATTCTCAAATCACGGTACCCACGTGCTGAGTATCATGGCCGCATTCGATTCCAGCATTTTTGTGGGCCCGGCGCCAGATGCCAACTACTATCTGTTCCGCACAGAGGATGTATCCAGCGAGACTCATTTGGAAGAATATAACTGGTTACGCGCTGCGGAAATGGCGGACAGCTTGGGGGTTGATGTAATTAATTCGAGCTTGGGCTACACGGTTTTCGATGAGGGCGAATTGGATTACGAGTACAGCAATATGGATGGCAATCAAACGGTGGTGACCCAAGCTGCCGATTGGGCCGCTTCCAAAGGGATATTGGTGGTTAATTCAAATGGGAATTACGCTCAAAATGGCTGGACTTATATGGGGGCGCCGGCCGATGGCGACAGCGTACTCGCTGTGGGGGCGGTCGATTCTCTTGGGATGATTGCCCCGTTTAGTTCTCTCGGACCAACCTATGATGGCCGAATTAAGCCGAATGTCTCTGCACGAGGAGCTGCGACGGCCTTAGTATCTGTATGGAATAATGTGCAGTATGGTAATGGTACTTCGTATTCGGGACCATTAATTGCCGCTGCATCAGCCAGTCTCTGGCAACAATTCCCAAATTTATCCAATATGGAAATTATTTCTGGGATTGAACAAAGCGCCCATCTCGCTCAAATTCCCAATAACACCTATGGGTACGGAATTCCAAATTATCAGTTGGCTGCTGGGCTATTTTCGGCAGGATTGGATGAATTACCAGAATCCACATGGACCATCTACCCGAATCCTGGAATTTCCGATCTGCATTTTTTTGTAAAGAATCCCGAACCTCGATCTTTCTACACTTTGCGATTGATAGACGTCGCGGGTAAACTGGTAGCGAGCTGGGAGAATCTGCGCGATGTATACATGAAGCTGGAGATGCCACCGCATTTGCCTGCGGGTCTTTACGTGGTCCAATTTGAACAAGGCCTGCAGGTCTCCACACAGAAATGGATTAAACTGCCTTAATTTCAAATATGAAAAACAGGATTACCGAACTTTTTAACATCGACTTTCCATTAATTCAAGCTGGGATGATTTGGTGTTCAGGTTGGGAACTGGCCTCGGCGGTAAGCGAGGAAGGCGGGCTGGGCATCATTGGCTCGGGAAGCATGTATCCTGATGTTTTGGATGCACAACTCACATCGATGCGCGCATCAACCCGTAAACCCTACGCGGTAAATCTTCCCCTTCTGTATCCCGAAGTTGAAAAACACATCGATACCATTATTAGTCGCAGGGTTCCCATTGTTTTTACATCGGCGGGTAGCCCGAGTAAGTGGACGGCCACGTTTAAGGAGGCTGGCATTGTGGTGGTGCACGTTGTCTCTAACCTCAAGTTTGCTCTAAAGGCTCAGGATGCAGGTGTAGATGCAGTGGTGGCAGAGGGATTTGAGGCTGGAGGTCATAATGGCCGGGAGGAAACTACCACATTCGTTTTAGTTCCGTTAATTGCAAAAGCACTCCAAATTCCTGTAATTGCCGCTGGAGGTATTGCCACGGGTGCAGCAATGGCAGCGGCTTTTGCGCTGGGGGCGGAAGGTGTGCAAATTGGGTCTCGATTTGTGGCATCCAATGAAAGCTCTGCCCATGCGCTGTTCAAGTCGGAAGTGGTTCGAGCTAAGGAAGGCGATACGACGCTAACCTTAAAAGAATTGGCACCAGTTCGCCTCTTGAAAAATGCTTTTTACCATAAAATTGCGGAAATGTATAGAACCCAGCCTACAGCGGAGCAGCTGGCGGCCTTGTTAGGGCGAGGACGTGCAAAAAAGGGCATGTTTGAGGGCGATTTAGTAGAAGGTGAGTTGGAGATTGGTCAAGTTTCTAGTCAAATTGATGAGGTTATGCCAGCGGCGGCTATATTTCGCGAAATAAAGAGCGACTTCTACCATACTTTAGAGGGGTTGTCAAACCTTCGAAATCATTAACTTTACCAAACGCAGCAGGCAAAAACGCCGTAAAAAGAATAACGAACCGACTGATAAAACCCCGAAAAATGAGGCGTCTCATCGTAATTATTACCGTAATTCTTGGTCTTTATAGTGTGCCATCAAAGGCCACACACATCATGGGGGGCGAGATTACCTGGAGATGTTCGGGGACCCAGTATATTTTTATGTTGAAAATCTATCGCGATTGCAATGGGTCTACAATAAGCACGGCTGGGCAGGTAATCGATGTATGGTATAATCCTATCCTGAGCAGTATTCCCACTACGTTGGTGGCTCAGAACGATATCTCCCCGCAGTGTTTCGATCCTTTGCTAAGCGCCACATGCGCCGATGGAAATGGATCGAATCCCATACCCGGTCTCGTTGAAGAATATATTTTTGAATCTGCACCTATCACCCTAAGCGGAACGCCTCCAGCAGCGACAGGATGGGTATTCACCTGGGATTTGTGTTGCAGGAATTCAGCCATCGACAATTTTTATGACTCGAGTGGATCTCCCATGACTGGTGGTAACGGTGGTCATACTTTGCGTTCGGTGATGTATCCCTACACCACGCCTGGAAACCCCACGCCCAACAACACCAATCCCTGTTACGATAACTCACCTGAGTTTGCGGAACGTCCCGCCACCGTGCTTTGTACGGGTTTCCCCTTTACCTACAATCACAATGCCCAAGATGCGGAGCAGGATTCGCTGGTTTATGCTTGGGACCAACCACTAGACGAAATTGGTACGTTCGGAAGCTATCCTCCCCCTCCCTTGGTAGCTGCGCCAGGGTATGCATTCAATAACCCATTTCCTGGGCCTGCCCAAAACCCCAACAATGTGCCCGCTACCCTCGATGCTCAAACCGGCGAAATTTCGCTGACCAACTATACGGCAGGTACTTTTGTTTCGGTTATTCGGGTTGATGCCTACAAATGCGGCCAATTAGTGGCCTCTATATTTCGAGATGTACAGGTGGTTTATCTGGCCAATTGCAATGTAAACACGCCTCCTGATCCTTCACTTTCGGGTGGATCCTTTCAGCTCAGTGGCGGGAATGTATATTCCGATACCGTTTATGCAGGGGATTTTGTACAATTTAACTTGCAAGCCTCTGATTTTGAATTTAATGATTTGGCAGGTACGGTTGCCCAAAATATTACGCTTGAGGCATCTGGTGGTCAATTTGGAGATCAGTTTACCAATGTAAATTTAGGCTGCCTTCAGCCGCCTTGCGCCACTTTGAATCCGGCTCCTCCATTAACGGTTGCGTTCGGTGTGGGAACTACATTTCAATGGCAAACAGATTGCGCGCATTTAAGTTATTCCGCAGGTTGTAATGCCACCTCAAATACGTACGTATTCCTGCTCAAGGCGAAGGATGATTTCTGTCCAGCGCCGGCTACTTTATTTTCCACCTTTGCCATAACCGTTTTACCGGGTACCGCTGAAAAGGTGTCGTTTAATTGTATTGATGCATCAACCACGGGCCAGTATGTGCTCACCTGGGCTGCCCCACAAGATACCGGGTTTGACTTCATTAATTACCAAGTATTTCAATCGAGTAACCCGAATGGACCGTTTTCTCCCATCGACAGTGTACTCGATTGGAATGTTACTACGTTCACACACATAGGGGCACCCTCTCCAAGTTATTATTACATCGCAGCAAAGGCCGGTTGTGGTTATTTGTCTGCATCCTCCGACACGCTTCGTCCCATCGTCCTAAGCGTGGCGCCCAATGCCTCAGGAGGGGTAGCAAACCTCTCATGGACACCGCACATTACGCCGCTCCCCGCCACATCAGGCACGCACTGGAAGATATTCCGAGAGTATCCTACAGGGACATGGACCTTATTGGATAGCACAACGGCTCTGAGTTATTCCGACACTATAGATGTCTGCGATGCGTTTATTAACTACCGCATTGAGATTTACGATTCGCTTGGTAATTGCTCATCCATTTCGAATGTCGCGGGGGCTCAGTTGGGGGATATCAATGCGCCAACCTTAGTTCCAGTAGATAGTGCCTCGGTGGATATAGATAATAATTTTGCTACGGTTTCCTATCCCATGTCCATTAATGGCGATTTTGAGGCCTACATTATTTATCTGTATGATGCCATTTCTGGAGCGTGGGTGTCTGTGGATACGGTGTTCGACATCAACCAAGTTCAATACATCAATATCAATTCCAATGCGGCTTCTGGACCTGAGACTTATGGGATTGCGGTGCTGGATAGTTGCGGCAATCGAAGTCCGATAAGCGCTGAA
>Ga0181607_10004340_pt1 | contig 12139 bp, 11 predicted proteins | sample 041ome_9_FD_132420 | JGI IMG/M metagenome (GOLD analysis project Ga0181607, IMG submission 132420) | Coastal salt marsh microbial communities from the Groves Creek Marsh, Skidaway Island, Georgia - 041413US metaG (megahit assembly) | ecosystem: Environmental > Aquatic > Marine > Intertidal zone...
CAATATGCTAGTTGTGAAGCTTGTGGTATTCCTCCAACAGCTACACCAGCTCCTACAGCACAGACTTGTTTTGAACGTCAATTAGTATCAACAGTAACTAACCCTGCAGTAGATCCATCGGTGATGTGTGAAGGAAATACTAGACCGGTATTCATCAACTCAAGTACATTATCTACAGCTACACAACATTATGCAAATTCTGATTGTAGTTCATTAAATACTGGAACAAGATATTTAAATGAATTAGGTAGTGGAGTATACTATATATCTAATAACGGAATTATATCAGGACCATATACATTAAATTGTCCATAAATAATAACAAATGGCATCAGTAACAATATATTTAACATCTTTTGAACCAGGAGCAGGTAACTTTACAATTTACCATAACTCTATTGACCCTGGTAATATAGTTGCTACCGGTGTCTCTACAGCTGCTTTAACTGCTGGTTATTGTACTGAACAAGTACATAATACGTATTGGGTAAAAAGTAACACAGAAGAATGTCAGAATTCAGTTAGTGTTGTTATTCCTGTAGTACCAACCCCTACTCCAACAAGTACTGCATTTCCAACAAGTACTCCTGGTCCTACTCAAACACCTACATCAACACCGGTTGTTTATCCAACACCTACACCGAGTTCAACAGGTCCTACTCCTACTCCATCTGGTACAGGACCAACTCCAACACCTACTACCAGTCCAACGGCTACACCTACACCAACAGTTAGCCCGACTCCAACTACAAGTCCAACACCTACTGCAACGTTACCTCCAGGTACACTTGCTTTACAAATATCAGCAGGTAATGTAGATTCAGATCAATGTGGAAGTTCATTTATACAAACAGTTTATACTGACACTGCAATGAGTAGTTGGACTGAATATGGTCAAAGAATTTACACCGATGTTAATTTAACAACAGAATTTAACGGTGGTAACCTATACTACAGAATTACAGACGGTGTAGCAAATAGTGTATGGTCGGTAAATGCAACAGGACTTGTATCAGTAGCTGGACCTGATTGTGTTGGATTATTCGAATTCTATTCTAATATTGGGTATACTACTGCAGGTAATGAATGTTTCGGTCAAACAAACACTGCAAGATACACATTTGACTTTAGTGATGTAGCAGATATACAAACAGGAGATAGAATTTATGCTGATTCTAGTTTAACTTATGAGTTATCTGATGATCATTGGTATGGAATTAGTAATACTAGTGGTAGTTTACCAGAAACTGCATTTGAATACTTCTTAGTAGCTGGAGCTACAAGAATAGGTAGTTGTGCTACAGGATTACCAGTTAGTATGTCAAGCTACCATCTAAACAGTACAGATGCTTGTAACGATACAACACCAGAATTTAGTGCATACATAACTAGATCACTTGATCCTCTTAATATGAGTGTAGGAGATAGATTCTATGCTAACCCACAACTAAGTACAGGATTTGGTGATAATAATGTATGGTATGGAGTTTATGATGGTACTCAAGCATCACCAGTAAAAGTTTATAAGTTGTCTGGAGCTATTCCTAACAATGGATATATTGCAGAAGTGTTTACTTGTGCTATACCTACAGCCACTCCAACACCTTCACCTTCTCCAACACCATTAATTTCTTATCCATTAGGAATTTCAGCAGGTAGTACTAGTCAAAACTTATGTGGTTCAGCATTAATTGATACAGTTTATACTGATACACCAATAGATACGTGGACAGCTAATAATAATGCAATCTGGACTGATCAAAACCTAACAACTAGATTTAGTGGTGGTAACCAATTCTATAGAATAGCAACAGGTTCAGTAGGAGGTCAAGTTTGGTCAGTAAATAACAGTGGGGTAATTGTAATAGAAGGACCTAATTGTGATGATATTTACGGATTCTATAGTAATGCAGGATTCCTTACAGCAGGTAATGAGTGTTTAGTTACTGCAAGTATAGACAGATATTCTGCAGACTTCCAAACTGTAGCTGATATAGCAGATGGAGATAGAATATATACAGATTCTTCTTTAACTACAGAATTATCTGATGGGTATTATTATGGAGTATCTGATACTTCAGGTCAATTACCAAGCAAAGCATTTGCATATTCTTTAATTGCAGGTGTAAATAATATTGGTAGTTGTGAAGGAGCAACAGCGTTTGATGTATCAAGTTACCATTTAAGTGTTGTTGATGCTTGTGGTGATACTACACCAGAGTTTACTGGATATGTTACTAGTTCTCTAGATCCATTTAACTTAAGTATAGGTGATATAATTTACGACAATCCTCAATTAACTAGTACATTTGGTCTTAACAATGTGTTCTATGGAGTATATAGTGGTAGTCAATCAACACCAGTAAAATCTTACAAACTTAATAGTGGAGCAGTAACACAAATTGATGTTTGTCTACCACCAACTCCAACTCCAACTCCAAGTAGTACACCAACACCTACTCCAACTCCAACACCTACAGTGTATGGATTGAATAAAACAACACCTCAAACAATTCAAGGTATAGTATGTGGTGCTACTGCAGCAGATGGTAAGATATACACATTAAGAAGTAGAGGATTAGATTTACAAAATGGTGATATAGTTTATGCTGATGGTAATTTAACAACACCGTTCAATGGAGGTAATGATTACTACGGTATAGCTACAGAAAATGGTTCAGATCCAGAAGTAGAAGTAAGAATAAATGCAGGTGGTGAAATATCTAGCAGAACAGTATGTCCTCCAGATCCAACACCTACACCGACTCCATCACCTACACCTGCAGCAGTACAAAACTATAGAAGTAATAGTGGGTATAATAACAGTAATGATGCTTGTGCAGATACTTCTCTTACAGTAATTTACGCACAGAAAGATGTATCACAGTTAGTTGCTAACGATTACATTTACACGAATGCATCACTAAGTACACCGTTTAACGGAGGAGGTCAGTATTGGGGACTTGAATCAGGTACCAGTTCGGTAAGAAAAGGAGCATTAATTGCTTCAGATGGTAGAATTCAATTCATAACCGGATGTTAACCATTACTACTTTAACAGTAATAGATATTTAATTATATGGCCACTAAAACTTACAAAGTTGAAATAGATGTCGAGAGTAAAACACTCGGTCAATTAGAAGATGAATTAGCTCAGATTAATGAAGAGTTAAAAGATGTTGATCGTAATAGTGAAGCTTTCAAAGAACTTGCTAAAAAATCTCAAGTTTTAAATGCAGAGTTAGAAAAAACTAACAATGCCATAGAAGGTCTTAAGTTAGAAGATAAGCTTATGGCTGCAGATGGTGCTGCAAAATTATTTGGTGGTTCTTTATCAGCTGCAGTAGGTACTTTAGGTGTATTAGGAGTAGAATCAGAAGCTTTTGGTGAGTTTGAAGAGAAAGCTGCCTCAGCTATTGCAGTAGGTTTAGGTATTAAAGATGTATCTGAAGGTTTCAGTCAATTTACTCAAGTAATGAAGAAATCTGGTATTGCTGCTAAATTATTCGGTAGCACAACCAGTAAGGCACTTATAGCTACAGGTATTGGAGCATTTGTAGTTGCTTTAGGTACTGTTATTGCTTATTGGGATGATATTACTAAAGCAGTTAAAAGATTTGCTAATAATGTACCTTTTGTAGGTAAAGCTATTGAAGGTATAAAACAAACGTTTAACGACTTATTTGATGCTGCCAGACCAGTATTAGAGTTCTTAGGTATTTTACCAGATGAAGCTGAAAGAGCACAAATGGCTATAGTAGAAGCTTCTGATGCAGCTATAACTCAACTAGAAAGAGAACTTGCAGTAGCTCAAGCAGCAGGAGAATCAGCAAAAGAATTATATGAGTTAAGAAAATCTCTTATTGAACAACAGCTTAAGAATTTACAAGCTGCTGGTGCAGAAGAAGCAGATATATATGCCAAGACAACTGAATTACTTGTATTAGAAGCAGCAGAACGTAAACGTAGAATGGATGAAGCTTCAGAAAATCCAGAACAAGTAAGAGAAAAATTAGAAACAGTAAATGCCATTACTCAAGAAGCCAAATTAAAACAATTTGAGTTTGATAAAGAGATAAAAGCAGAAACAGATATAGTAAACATTACTCAACAGCAATTGGATGATGAATTACTGGTAAGAAAAATAGAAAATCTTGCTAAGTTAGATGCTGCAAGACAAACGTCTTTGGATAGTGTTATTGCAATTGCAGGAGCAGAATCTAGAGTAGGTAGAGCAGCATTAATTGCCAAACAAATACTAATTGCCAAAGAATTAATTGCAGAAGCAAAGAAAACCATTACGTTCTCTACATTAAAAGCTTCAGAGGCTACAGTAGCAACGGCAACAGGAGCAGCTAAAACAGCAGCAATTGGTTTTCCTCAAAACATTCCTTTACTTATAGCTTATGCAGCACAGGCAGCAGGTATAATTGCAGCAGTAGTATCAGCAGTTAAAGGAGCCAAACAAGCAGCAGGAGGAGTAGGAGGACCTGCACCAAATATTGCATCACCTAGAGGAGCATCATTTACAGCACCACCGCCGGTACAGCAACAAATACCAACAACACCTTTAGAAAGTACACCCACACTACGAGCTTATGTATTAGCAGGAGATGCTAGAACAGCACAAGAAGCAGATGCTAAACTAAATGCTAGACGTAGTCTAGGATAATATTTATTTTTATGAAAATTTTAGAATTATTAATCGATAAATTAGATGAACTAACAGGAGTAGATGCAGTAGCGTTGGTAGAACAACCAGCTATACAGGCAGACTTTTTTGCTTTTAACGAAAAAGAAGTAGAAGATGCTATTGCGTTAAGTCTTATACAAAGTGCAGTTAAGGATTTGTTTGTAGAAAGATTACCTGGAGAATCTAGAGATGATTACCTAGGAAGATGTATTCCTAAACTAATATCAGAAGGATATGAAGAAGATCAAGCAGCAGCTATATGCTATGATACTTTTGACCTTGATGTTACCTCTCTTCCAGATTATTCTAATGAAATTAAGTTAGAGTCTATTAGAGAGGAGAACAATGCAGAGCAACTGTCTTTTACAAGGATAGAAGGTAAAATGAACTTTGCCATTGCCGAAGAACAGCAGATGGTAGTAGGTCCTTTAATGATACCTAATAAATTAATCCTAAGAATAGATCAAAATGGTGATCCTTATTATGTATACTTCAGTGAAGAAACTATTAAGAATGTTTCTGAAAAGATGATGAAGAATAAGTACATCGATAAAGTAAATTTAGAACATAACCCAGACCAAACTGTAGATGCTTATATGGTATCAACTTGGTTAGTAGAGGATGTTCAAAAAGATAAACAACAAGTATACGGATTTAACTTTCCAGTAGGTACTTTAATGGGTCAATATAAAATTGAAGATCCAAAAGTTTGGGATAAAGTAAAATCTGGTGAAATAAAAGGTTTTTCAGTAGAAGGTTTTTTCGGTGATCGTTTTGTACAAGCTAAACAAAACAATATATAAATATATATTATGGATATCGATACCTTAAGGATAAATCTTTTAAACATAACAGCATTAACACTTCAACTAATGCCTGTAGAAACGATAGTAGCTATTTTAGTAGGAGCAACTGCAATTACTATAAATGTGTTAAAAATTATCACTTGGTTTAGACATAATCGTCAAAAATAACCAAAATATTCTCTCCAACTACATTTTATTAAATGGTACCTGTCAGGATTTCGTAGATAGGTAATATCAAACATTTTTTCATCACTACCGATATAGTTATTTTTTAAACTATCGTCTATAGTGTATTCAACTTCGTCTATAAGATCGTCAAGTTGTGTGTTTGGAACTATAAAACTTGTACCGTGTATGAATCTCATTTGAGATAAAGCATGGTGTTGTATGTTTTGAATTGAAATATTAGAATGGTGACAGAAAAAAGTAGTTTTATCAGAAACAATCTTTTTAGGGTCAGGCCATTTCTTACCTACATACTTTTCAATTTCATCTCTATAAGTTCCAGCATCTTTCCATACCAATACATCAGAATCAAAATAATTATTATCTCTTGCCTGTCTTAACCAGTATAGTTTATTAAACATTAAGATATTGTAAAGAGGTTTAGTCATTTCTGGTACATCAAAGCTGGAAATGCTTTTAAATTCTTGTGACTCCATTACGTTTTTAAGTCTAGTATGGAATAGTCTATAAGCAGGTAAGTCCTCAAGTGTCTGAACGATTATTTTAGTCTTAGACATATCTGGATCAAATACTTTTCTGTTACCGTATATAGATTCAAAGAATTTTTCTTCAGTAAATATTACTATATTTGCATCTAAAGATAAAACATTTCTCATCCAGTGCAGGTATGTGTGATATGACATAGTAAAATTACTCCATTTATCTCTTTCTATGTCAAAAAGAGCTTGTACTATAACCGGTTTATTTAAATCCATGACCAATCTATTTTAATGTTTTTATGTGTAATATCAACTTGATTGTCTTTTAGATATTTAATAGTAGAGGTATTGTCAAAGATGGTATCTAATTTAAGTCCATAGTAGTTAAGTATGGTTGGTACGAAACCTTCAGAGTAACCGTAAATTCCTTCGTCGAGACATTGTGAAAGCTTTATTAATGCTTTATTACTTAGTCTAACAATAGGAAAAAAACTACCAAAGTATTCAGTAGTATCATCAAACAAAATATCACCATGACCAGGAAATCTATTGAACCAACCTTGTCCACTTGTTGAATTATCATCTAGTATAGGTATAAGAGGTTGTGAGGTTACCTGTGAGTGTTTAAAACAATAGTAAGAAATAAAATCAGAGTCATTATTTTCAAATGCTTTGTGAAAAATATCCCAATCGGCAACCGTCACATCATCATCATAAAACCAGTAATAACTATAACCCGGATGTTTCTTGAAATAAAGTAACATCCTTAAATGTGCATAAAACCAAATAATGTTTCGATTGCCTTGGGAATTCCAGTAGTGTTTTTTACTTACCTCTCCTTCAAAGTTAAGATCTTTACGTAAACTATACTCATCGTATAGCGTGGACTCATGATCAGGTTTAAGAAACCCGTTAGAAGTATCGATTAAGTATTCAAAATTTAGGTTAGTATCTTGCCAATATCTGTTGTAAGATAAAAAACTACCTCTGTGTGAACAAACTATATGTTTACAGTTCATACATTTCTTTAATTTGTTTGTGAATATTAGGTACTCTATTAAACTGGTGTACTATATCGTAGTCTTTCCATTTAGGTACCATGTTATAATTTCTGAGAATAGCTGTTTTAAAACCCCATGATTCGAAAAATTCAGTAGGTCCACCTGTTGCCATGTGTAAACACCAATTGTCAGTAACATTAAATTTTTTAAGTTGATTGTTAAGATAGTGGTGAACTAAAATATTCATAGCAGCTTGATCTTCTATATCATGACCTTTTTTACTATGTAGCGATATTTTATTCATTTCGTATAACCAGGTAGATAACTGTTCTGGTGTACCTCCTATTACTCCACTACAGTATATTTCTTGATCTTTTAGTAATTGAGTATACTTAGGAAAGCATTTATTCATAACGTCTGTATTCCATGGTTCTTCTTTATGTAGAATACCTTCACCGGCTATAAAAAGTTCATAAGTACTAAAGTCCATCTTTTGGAATGGGTCTTTTAAAAATGCTACATCAAATACATCAGTATACAAAACCTTTGAGTAGTTATATCTATTGTCTCTAAGGAAGTTATAAACATGTAGTAGTCTAAGATTGTTAACCGTTTCAGAACTATGCTCAGTTACAGTATGATACGTTATATTACTAGTCTCTAATGCTATTATATCGTTAACATTAGGATTAAAAGCAATTAATACCACTTCTCCATTATCAACTACTGATTCAAAAGACTTTTTCCATAAAAGTATCTTGTCAATATTTTTTTCTGCGTTATCACAAACACCTATTAGTAAATTTTTCATAATTTCATTACTCTTTTTTCTGTCCAACCTTTTGACTCACTATGAGGCCATACTACTATTCTGTCTGGTTTAGGTCCTTGATAAGATTTCCATATAGTAAATGAATTACCTTCACGAGCAGAATTAACTTTACTTAAAAACTGTGGTCCTTCCATGTCTTCTCGATGTAAATTGTAACCTGTTTCATCTTCAAAGATAAAAGCACAAAAAGTATAGTCATTTAGTCTATAATCATTGTGGTTAAGATCTATTGCGTGTTTAAATTGTTGAAAATATTCTGGTGTATTACTAACTCCAGGGAGAGTGTTTTCTTTGCATTCTTTAGTAATACTTCTATCTGAGAATCTTATACCAGCATATATTTCATAGTCTTTTAACGTTCTAGTGTCACCTAATCCGTATTTACCAAAAGCTTTTTTGTTACATGGAGTACATATTTCACCATCTATACCTAATAATTGTCTAGTTTTAGAGTGAGTAATTTTATTTTGTTCACCCCAATTTTGATTATCATCCCAATTCTTAGTCCTACCTTCTCTAGTATATTCATGCCATGCCAACACTTCATTAGGATGGAAAATATCGTAACCATGTGTAAATGCTCTTACTGCAATAGTAATTTCTTCACCATGGAAATAAAAACTAGGATCATGTGGTACTTCTTCACAGAATTTACCTAAAGTAAAAGCAAAATGTGCTGAATAGAATCTACCTGGTATTGGTTTAGGTTCTTCTTTTAGGTAATACGGTAAAAAGAAAATAACTCCTTCTGGGATAAATCTATCGAAAGACATACCCCAGGGAGTGTTGACTCGTCCGTCCGGGTCATTATTAGGGTGGTAAGAAGGTATGTATGATGTAAGTAAAGGTTTATCATGTCCTTCTGATTGTAGTTTTTTAAGCATTGAAATACATTTAGTATCCCAACCTTCAACAAATCTATGGTGAGAATCAAGTTGGAAAGTATAATCTTCACCAGAATACTCTTGTTGTATTTTATGTCTAGCCCAACAAGCACCTTCAGAATCTAGGTGAGGAATATCTAATATTTTTACTCTAGAGTCGTCTTGATATTCATCTAAATTATCCCATTCATCGTTTTTATCATGCTGCCAAGCTACAACTACCTTTAAATTGTCTGGGTTATGAGCTTTGTCAAATAAATCTTTTAGAGTAGGTATTAATTCAGGATCTCTATAAGCTGCTATTTGAACAAATATTGTTTCGTTTGTATTTTTGATAAATTGTAATCCCATTTTATTTTTTTATCCATTGATGACCATCTCTGTAATAATCATCGTTGTAGTGAATATTAAGTTCTGGTTTAAACTTTTTAATCCAGTATTTTTCTCTTTGTTTTCTTTTTTTAGTATCATCAATCTCTTCTAAAAGAACTGATTGAAGTATTTTAGCACCTTTAAAAGCAACATTACCTTTGAAATTAGGGTTTTTATGCTGGTGTACTCTATGTCTAAATTTATCAGTCTGACCGATATACAATCCTTTGTTAGTTATAAGCATATAAACTCCTTTTAGGTCTCTGTTAAACATAGCTTTTAAAGCATTTTTAACATCTTGATTCCATTGTTCTCGGTTTTCTTCTCTCCACTTTTTAGCTATAGGTTTAGTCTTGACATAGTGACAAGCTTTACAATAGTTGTAAGTGTAGTCTTTGTTTTGTTTCTTAGAGTAAATGACGTAATACTGGTCAATAGGTAACTCTTTATTACAGATACTGCAAATTTTAGTTTCCATAATATTATAATTGATTTACAATTTCATCAACTACCTGTTTTTGTTTAACAGTTAAAGTATCGTAATTATTATTAATAATACTTTGTAAAAATTTCTGAGATGATGGATTAGTAGTTTTTTCTAAGATAGATTGTAAGAATACTCTATCTTTAGATATTCTTAGTTGTTGATTACTAACTAACTTACTAGGTATTTCTACTTTACTAACTTTAGTAGTACTATCTAAATGAGTATCTAGTTTATCACTTAAGTACTTAATAACTTTGATAAGTTTATCTACCTTATCTTATAATTGTTTAATTCTTTCTTCCATGATTGTTTTACTTTTATATATATAATTATAAGGTTTTTTCCCAAACCATACAACTTTTTTTATATTTTTTTTGCAAAATATATTTTTTGAACTCTTTATTTTTAGAAAAACACTATATAAACCCTATTTATTGTTACTTAAATTAATTTTAACCTTTTAATTTCTCATTATGGATAAAGAGACATTGAAGAACTTGGTTAAATCTTATTTTCAGTTGGAAGAGAAACAAATTTCAGAAGATATTAAAACAGAAGAGATCACAGAGCAAACTTTTGCCGAAGCTACATTAGTCGATGGGACTAAAGTAACTAACATGGTAGAGGATGCATTTGCTGTTGGTCAAGAACTTCATGTTATTCTGGAAGATGGGACTCACGTAATTGCACCAGAGGGCGAACATACTACCGAAAGTGGTATTACTCTTGTTGTAGACGCTGAAGGTAAAATTACCGGAGTTCACGAACCAGATTCAGACGGTGAAGGTTCTTTAGCTGAAGACGAAAAAGTCGAAATGGCCGAAGAAGAAATCATCGAAGAAAAAACAGAATTAGCAGAAGACGAAGAAATCATTGAAGAAGTTCTTGAAGAACACGGAGATGATGAGGTAAAAAGAGCCATCGTTGAAGCTATTGCTGAAGTAGTTGCTCCAGAAATTGAAGCACTTAAAGCCAAACTTGCTGAGCACGAAGAAAAAATGAAGGAATATATGAGTATGCCTTCAGAAGAGCCAGTAAAAGAAGCAAAAGCTAAATTTTCTGCTACTATGACTCCCAAAGACAAAGTTTGGGCTAAGGAGCCATTTAATCAAAAGCAAGCTCAGTACGAGATGATTTTGAAATCAAAAACAAGTAAAACTAAAACTAAAACCGCATAATCATGGCATTAAATGTATCAGCCCTTGACGATTTCAATAACGAAGTAGCTGGGCGTATTGTACCAAAAATTGTGTTTGAAGGATATACAACTTCTATTCTACCTATTCAGGAAGGAATTAAATATCAAGAGCCTTTAAACATTATGGAGGTGGATTTACAAGTACAATCAGGTAACTGTGTATCCACACCTTCTGGTAGCTTAACTGCTACACAACGTAATATAACTGTCACTAACAGAGTATCTTATGATGGACTTTGTTTAGACGAATTAAACAGCAAGTACTTAGGTATTTCTGCTCTTTCTGCAGGATCATATAACGAGACTTTTGCTTTAGCAGAAACTTACACAGATATGATCGTTAACCAAATGAAAAAATCTGACGATGCTTTCTTATGGAACACTGTAGACGGATTAGGTAAACTAACTTCTTCTACTACAGCAGGAGTTGTTGTACCAGCTGCAGCAACAGGATCTTTCACTTCAGCTAACGCTTTAGAGAAAATCGATGCAATGATCGAAGCTATTCCTTCAGATATCGCAGATAGAGATGACTTAACAGTATGGATGAGTACTTCTAACTTCAGAAAATACGTAACTGCTTTACGTCAAGCTAACAATTTCTATTTTGATCCTGCTAGCATTTCTAACAGAACAGGTATCCTACAAATGGCTTACCCATTCCAAAATGTAAAAGTAGTTGGTACTTCTGGTATCACAGGAAACAGAATCGCATTAATGCCAGATGCTTACGCAGTAGTAGGTACTGACTTAATGAGCGACGAAACTTCATTCAGCCTTTGGTATGACATAAATGCTGACCAATTGAAACATAGACTTAAGTCTAAATTAGGAGTGCAAGTTGCATTTCCAGAGTACATCGTTTCTAACGACGAAGCTTAATAATACAAAAAGGGCGGCTTAACCGTCGCCCATTTTTTTAACTTTAAAACTAACAATATGGCTTGCGATATTTCATCAGGATTTCAATTAGGCTGCCGTGATAACAGCGGTGGTATTAAATCCATTTATATCCTTTCCGGCTCTATTGCCACTATTACTGAAAGTACAGGAGAAATTACTGACATCAGTGGTGATGGTGTATTCTATCAATTTGATTTGACTAAGAATACAGGTGACTTTACCGAGACACCTAACCCGAGTTTGGAAAACGGTACAGTATTTTATACTCAGACCGTAAACGCAGCCTTCCATAAGCTTC
>Ga0181607_10004344_pt1 | contig 12127 bp, 8 predicted proteins | sample 041ome_9_FD_132420 | JGI IMG/M metagenome (GOLD analysis project Ga0181607, IMG submission 132420) | Coastal salt marsh microbial communities from the Groves Creek Marsh, Skidaway Island, Georgia - 041413US metaG (megahit assembly) | ecosystem: Environmental > Aquatic > Marine > Intertidal zone...
AAGTGGGCCTATTGATGTTGCTAATAATTCACTAAACTCAACTTGTTTTATATCTAAAATCCATTTTTGAGGTATCTTAATTGCTTCATTGAACTGATCATAAATAATCGTGTAAGATTTTGAGTAAGTTGAATGTAACCAGCTTGAAAATAAAGGACTAATTATTAAGAAGTTTTTGTTCAAATTATTTTTATAATATTATTCAATAAGGCATAAGTATGACGAAAAAATAATCAAATTAACCATCTTCTGATATTTTATTTAAAATTTCTATATTTTTTTCAGTTCCTATTATATCCAATATTAACTTAGGACGTGAAAGTCCAATATACATTTCCTCTGGATTTTCTAATGCATCTTCTAAATCAAACAATATAACAATTTCTCTTTCTAATCCTTTAAACCTTTTAATACTATCAAAAACAATTTCATCTTCCTCGTTTTTTTCAGCTTTTACAAAATACAAATTATCTTTTTTTTTTCCATTAAAATCTTTAGTAAGATAATTTCCAAGAATACTTGAACTTGTACCAAGTTTATTGCCAGTGAGTATTGCAATTTGTTTTTTATCCATACCTTCATTAATTGTATATTTGTTTATTAAATTAATAATTTTTTTCTCTGCTATTTCTCTAGTTGGGGCAATAAAATATGATACACTTTCTCCTTTAGGACCTTCTGATGTAGTTGACTCTCCTTTATAATATGATTTTTGAGTTGCAAAAATATCTTGAGAATTTCTATAATTTTTTTTTAATATGTGCGGATACTTTGGAAAATCTGGTAAATCCAATTCACCTTTACTATAAACTTTTTGGTTATTATCATGAAATATATACACTGGGTTTTTATAAGGATCGTGCAAAGACCATAAAAGTGAATCCCACTGCTTTCTATTTATATCTTGACCCTCATCAACAACTAAAGCATCATACTTAATCCCCGTTTTTTCAATTGATTTTTCAAGTAAGCGTTGATGTATTTCATAAATTGGCATCTCGTTATCATTTTTATCTTTTATTATTTCTTTAATTTCATCATTTGTGATTTTTGCTCTGTCGTATAATTCTTTACAAAAACCACTAAAATGAAATACATCAATATTTTTAATATCATTCATCAGTAAGCTCAATTGAACTCCGAAGGGTTTGTTTGCTCCACAAATAAACAATACTTTTTTATATTTTTTAGCAAATCTTTTTGAAATTTCTTCCGCTAATTTACTTTTTCCTGTGCCAGCTCTACCTTCAAAAATTAATCGATCTTGTTTTTCAACAATTTCGAGAATTTCCAATTGATGTTTATCATATTCTATGATTTGTTTATTTTGTTGTTTAAGTTTAGATTTTAAAGATAATTCAAACTTAATTTTTTTAGCAAACATCTGTTTTAGAAAAAGCCTAACTCTTGGCCCTAAAAAATCTTCTTGTTTGTTTTTTTCTAACATTTTGTTAATTATAATTTTTCCCAAATTATTTACTTCATCATGAGCAACATAATTAGAAATATTTTCCCCAGCTCCTAATGTGTCAGGTAAACCAGAGTCTGGAAAAATAATTAAAATACTTGCTGGTATAAATGGTGTTTTTTTACCGAAAATTTCCTCAATTTTTTCAATTAATGCATATTTATTGTTTTTTGCTTGTTTTGCCGGATGTTTAATTTCATATCTATTGCCGCTTCTTGTAGTGGTATACCATTTTCCCTCTATGGGATTGCACTCAATTGGATTTCCACCTTTAACTTCAATAATTAACAAACCTATTTTTTCATTAAATACAATAAAATCGATTTCCCAATCGTCCCTATTTATAGTTGGACTAGATCCATGATCTATTTCAACGTTGTAGTAAATATCAAAATCTTTCTCTTTACCAAAAATTTCTTTTAACTTTTCAAAAACAATTTTTTCAGCATCTCTGCTGGGATTATCTATGTAAGGAAAATTTTCAGGGATTATCATTCGAAATCAAAAAACGACTTAAATTCGTAGTTTATATCACCTCTGAGCATGGCTCTATCTAAAAATCTATTCCAGTTTTGACACGATGTTTCTGGAAGAAGCATACAAGCATGACAAGCAGAATGATTAAATTGTTCAGATGCAGATTTGATTCCCATTATACAATGTGGATCTTGAGAACAATTATGTTTAGATTTTATTGCATTAAAAAAAATATTTTTAAATCTTTTTGTATTGGCTTGTCTTGATAGACCTCCCAAAGTTCCTTCTGAGTCACTTGACGATGTGTAAATTAATACTCCGGACATTCTCTCGTCTTTTTTATCTGAAATATACAACCTTTCTCTTAACGAAGCTTCATTATAACCGCAAACTTTAGATAATTCTGATATCAATGCATGAGCAAGAGTATGAACAAGGAGATATCTTGGTGTAATATCTATAATATTCTCAGTTTTTTTTCCTAAACTATTGAGATATTTTTCATTAATTAAAGATGCTCTATCAATAAGAGATTTATTTTTTTCCCATTTTTCTAATCTTTTTTCATTTAAAGAAATAAAAATTCCTTCTCCTCTTATGTCGATAGCTGGTAACCAATTTATTTCTTTATTGTTTTTGTTAAACAATTTACCCATTTCATATTGTTCTCCTGTTGTGGGATTCTTTTTATTTGTTTTATAATCTTCTGCATCAACAATTCGAGTAAAACTTACCAAACATCTAGTTTCTCTTAATCTTACAACTTTAACTAATTTATCTAAATATTTTGAGAGATCTTCATCAATTTTTTCATCTCTTATTTCAAACATTTCTTTATCTGGTGAATAATCTTTTAGACTGTCTGAGATTTTAAATTTTCCTACAAATCGTGAATACTCTTCCCAGTATATCGCTCTATCTTTTTCAAGATATTCTTTGAACCATTTTAACTTTTCATTTATTTTAATTATCTCTTTTTGATCAATATCAAGAGTCTTCAATGAAATTTTTAAAAATGCAATTCTGTCTCGGTCATTAAATTTAGGATCAAAAAGCTGATCCATTGTTAAATTTGCGTCATATAATATTTGTAAACATTTCTCATCAAATGGCGGGATAGTTAGAGAGGATAAATGTATAGGCTTATATAAATCTCCTGCTCCTCTTTGTCGAGCCTCAACTTCTAAGTCACATTTTTCCGAATGATCCTTGATGCCATCACTATGTTTTATCCAAGGCATCTTTCCAGAACACTTGATACCACTTAATTGACCCGAAAAAACACCATCTAAAGATCGTTCATTGTTACATTCCATACATTTTAGTACTAATCCAGATAGGCCCATATCTTCTCCAACAGAGGAAAGTTTAAAAACATTTTTTTTATAATTAAATTTACAATTACTTGTATTTTCTTTTCCATGAACCCATAGAAACCAAGGAAAATCATCTAAATGACCATTTTTACATGCAACAACAAATCTCGTTGGAACAGCAAATATATTGTTTGTTCTGCCCTTCTTTTTTTCTTCTTCGGTACAAGATATGCAAATTTTTTGTGGATCTCCATAAGACAAACTTTGCCACTCAGAGTACCATTTAATAGTTCTGCATCTTGGACAAATCAAATATCTTGGAAATCTAAATCCCCAAAGCTCACGATTTTCACTATACTTATCATTATCATCATTAACTGGAGGCAATCTAAATCCAATGACACCAAGTTTTTTTTTTAATCTATCTTCTCGTATTGTTTGTTTGTCAAATCTGAATTCTTTTTTTGAACTTTTATCCCAATATTCTAAGCCAGCTGATACTACTGATACACTTCCTCCACCCGTACTGTCTAAGGTAAAATCAATTATAGATCCTGGTCCGTATTCTAAAACTCGACTTCTTCGGATTTTACTTAGTTTATTCTTTCTGGTCATTTAAATTCACAACTCCTTCTTTACACGAATATTCCACACCAGGCTCTACTCCCCTAAGTGAATTTGGAGTAGGTTTTGCATCTGGAGTATAAGAACCCGATGCTTTTTTTGCCACAAAACTTTCGAATGAAATTAATAAAGATTCATTAGGTCTTTCTTGGTTCCAAAAATATTTTAATTCCTTAGTATTTGATCTTTGTATCCATAAATCCAAAAAAGATTCTAATTCTTTTTTAGAGTCATCTAACTCTGATGGATCAACATTTTCTATTTTATTTAAAATAATTGGGATTATTTCATTTTTGGCTTCTTCAGATTTGTTTTTTATATCTTTTACATTTTTCAAATTAAGTTTTATTTTACAAAGTATAAATAGCAAAACATGTAAAGCTTTATCTCTTGAATTTGGAGAAAATGGAGTAACACTAGTATTTTCTACCCCTTTATAGATTTCGTTGTGCCAAAAACTGAAGTTCTCATATCTATTTCTATCTCTAATTTTTGAATGGTTGTATAGAGAAACAATTATTCCTGAATTTTTGTCTCTACCGACTCTACTTGTGGCTTGAATATATTCCGACATTGATTTTGGTTGACCATTTACTATCATTAAATTTAATCTTCTTATATCAATACCAACACTTATCATATTTGTTGCTAACACGATGTCTATGAATCCAGGTTTACCAAAATCTTTGGATATAAGTCTTTCTCTTATAATAGGTATCTCTGATGATTTTTTTCTCCCACTAAGTTCCTCTGGTGGAGATAATTTTTCAAGTCTTGCTTTTTCTTTTCTTCTGTTTGCAAGTATTTGAATTGTATCTCTAACTTGCTCATTCATCATTGGTTCTGAAGAACTTAAAATTTTTAGTGAATTAAAATAAGCAACCACTGTTCCATAATTATTTATAAAATTTTCTTTATTTATCTCGGTATCCATCCCACTTTGCAAAAGGGATGTCGCAACCATTTGTAGTAAATATTTATCTGATCTACCATTAGATGAAAGAGCAACATATTTTCTATGTGATGATGTATCTATTTTTGAAAAAAAAGAATTTTGATAATCAATTCCTGGTGGTGGAAATTGAAATGATTTTCTATTAAATAAATTTTTTACCTGATTTGAAGCACTTTTAATTGTTGCAGTAGAACCAATAATTTTTATCTTTCTAGACTCAGAAGTACAAATGCTATCAATAGCAGTTTCATATAAAGCAGTTAATGTTCCAAGTGGACCTGTGATAAGGTGGAGTTCATCTTGAATAATAAGACTTGGAGGTGAGGAACCTTTTTTTCCTAAAAATCCTAAGGCCTCATCTTTTCTTATAATTTGTGCAAACTTATCAATAGTAGCAAGTAAAAAAGTAGGAAGATTGTTATATAGACATTCGTCCACAGTCAAAATAGGAAGAGAGTTTAGTTTTTTTTGTATTTCACAAGTATTTTTGCTTTCTGGACTTACACATTCTACATTTATTTTTTTCTCATCATCTTGTGCTGTATATAACAATTGATTTTTACAACACGGACAGTTGATTAATTGTCTAGGTGTGCTTTCTGCCTGAGAATTAGGGTTATTAATAACTTTTGCCGCCTCAGAATACCAATTTGGTGTTTGTTTTTGACCAACCCAAAGACCTAAAGTAATCTCTTTATCTCCAAATAAATTTGAATTTTCTTTCCTTAAAATTTCTGCCGCACAAATTGTAGATGCAATCCTGCTGAATTGATCAATTGTTAATGCTCTTAGAGTATAACGCATGATAATTTGTGTTCCTTTTGTATTTTCAAATTTTTTATTTAGTCGAGAATAAAAAATTAAAAAAACAGAAATAAATAAATATGCCTCAGTTTTTCCTCCTCCAGTAGGAAACCAGAGTAAGTCAAAATAATCTCTTTCTTCAGAATTTTCATCAATAATAGAATTTAAATTTAAAAGAAAAAAACCTAATTGAAATGGTCGCCATGAAAACTGAAAGTTACTTTTATTATTCCATGAGTATTGTTTTTCTATCGCTGAATTTGCAAATCTAAATGCTTCTAAAACATTTTCATCGCTGCATAGCTTGTTTAAACCAGATTTCATTCTATCTAGTGCTATCTCGCATCTAGATAGGTTAATTTTGCCCTGTTCATTAAGATGATCGTTTAATTCTTTAATTTTATCTCTTTCTGAGTTTATCCAGTTTTGGTAACCTTCTATTAAAGAGGTGAGTTTTTTATTTATTTCGTTAATGTCATCTTGTTTAAATGATTTTGCGGTCAATGATTCTGCATTTTGAAAAAAATCTTTATCACCTTCGGTACTAACAGAATATATTCTTTTTTCAGTTAACCAAGTAGCCGAAATTAATTTTACTTCGTTATTTTTTTGTTCCCAGTTAGATGTACAATTAAAACCAGAACAATAATCTTTATTATTTCTATAAATTAGTTCATATATTTTTTCATCTTCATCATCTGCCTCATAATCAGTAATCGGTCTAGGTTCAAAACCAAATTTACAAAATAATTCAAAATTCGTTTGAAAAAAGCTTCTTTCAGTTTGATCCTTTTTAGTATCTGATCCCCCACGAGACCTAGGAGTCCATTTATTTTGATTTACTATGGCAAGAGTTATGTGAGATAAATTATTCTGTTCTTTTTTTTCATACCAAATAAATAAATTATTTAAATTTTGATTTTTAATTTCTATAAATTCATTTTTTTTTATTAAATTTATTGTTTGTTTATGATTAATTTGTTTTCTTCTCCATTTAATTTTTTTATCATCTTCAGAATTTTCATTTATTTCTTGAGCATATATACCTAAATCGATTTTGATTTCTAATTCTAAGTTTTTATTTTTTTGATGATCTATACAAAAGGACAAGCCCATAGATGAAGGTTTTCTTATTTTGTTATTTGAAACTCTATCCTTCGTTTCATCATGTGTATCTTCATTTCTAGTAATTGGATCAGTCTCATCATCATATTCATCTGGCTCACATTCATTTGAAGGATATAAAATACCATTCAAGTAAGTAGTTTCTGGGTTGAAACTTAATAATTCATCCTCTTTTAAAGGACCTATTAAATCTTCTTTAAGCCTTTTAATAAAAATCTCTCTTTTATCTTGCATATCTTTTTTGTGTATATTTAGCTTTAGTTTGTACGTATGCCCATCCCGCAACTATTGGTGAGAGATAAAAACCTGTTTTTCCATATGGCTCATAAACACTTGGAAGCCTAATATCATTTTTTGATAAAACACATGTTTTAGCTCCAATCATATAAACATTGTCTACTGGTCTTGATGTTCTTCCACTTGCATGATTATTAACAATTTTTTGTAAGCCTATTGTAAAGCTCGATCCCATATAACCAAAATTATGGGTTAAAGTGAAATTACCAAATTTATCTACTTCAGATTGTTTACCGAAAGCCATTGAGTAGTTCATTCCAAGACCGACCTGATGAATTAAACCCACTTTAATAGGATTATGAATTTTAGAGAAAAATTTTTGATTATTATCAACATCTTTTTTACTTCTAAATCCCCAGTTTTTACTGGAAGGATTTGCTACTAAACGTATTTCATCAATATCTCCCTCTAGCCCAACTTGAACCTTGAAATAAGGATTACCATATGAGCTTTTTCTATAAATATATACACGTTCAAACATCTTTTTGTTCCAATCTCGATATCCAATTTCCTCCTCTAAATTTTTAACGCTAAATTCATTTCTACTTCTTGTGATTGCAACATACATTATTCTAGTTTCTTCGCTGATATCCGAATTTTTTTGAGGCACTTCGTTTTTGAAAGTGTAATAAGAAACTTTTTCAGACTCTCTTCCCTTAGAGGCATGAACAGTACCAAGAACATTAGAGGATTCCCCGTAATCCTTCATACATAAATCAAAAGATGGTTTGCCAGATGAAAGTTTTTCTCTGAGTAAATCAATATTTACATCTTCGTAAACTTGAGCTTCTCTATGAATTTTATTCCAAGCTTCCTCAGGGTCCATACTTGAAATTATTTTTTTATCTTGCCATTTATCAATAAAATATTTTTTAGATATTGTTTCATCTAGATGATCATAAAAAATTCTTGCTAACCATGGGTATAAACAATTTGGACTACCACCAAATCTTAAACTTATATTTTGTTTATTTTTAAAAGCAGTATTTGCAGCATTTAACATTTCAACTTTTTTTCTAAATAAAAATAGATGCTTTTGTCCTTTTCTAACACTCTCAGTAATGTCATCAACAATTCCACTCGAATTTTCTTCAGCTTTTTCAAATAATAATTTTTTTTTTTCAATAAAATCCTTTTTTCCATCAGGATCTTCTTTAGAATTAAAAAAATTTTTTCTAAATTTTGTAAATAATTCTAAAATTTTTTTTGAATCAGTTCTATATATTTTAGTTAATTCCTTTTTATCAAATTTTTTATTTTCAATAAGTTCGTCTAAAAAATTTTCTTGTTCTTCTGATTGATTTCCATCATCTAAAGTAAAATTATAAATTGCTTGATTTGGATCGCCAAAAATAGTAACTCCACAATTTTTATTTATTGTCTTTAGTATGGTTAACAAAAGTTTTGATCTGATCCCAGTTATGTCTTGAGCTTCATCAATGATTATATGTTCAAAATCTTTAATTATAGAAATGATTTCTTCTTTTTTATTTTTAATTAACTCTGTGAATGTTTCTATATTCTCTTCATAGTTGCCTGACATATATTCACTAATTTCATCATCTCCCCAACCTCTTAGAAATTTAAATGTTTGAGAGTCAATTGTTGAAAGTTTAATTGCATCTACGTTTATATTGCTTCTTTTCTCAATTCTGTCTTTGAGTTCTTTTATTGCTGCATTTGAAAATGATAAAACTAGTAAATTAGAAGGGTTAACTTTTTGTTCGGATATTAAGTTGTTACATTTTAAAGCAGCAATGGCTGTTTTTCCACATCCAGGAGGAGAAATAACAACAATTCTTTTAGAGGATTTTTCTTCAATTATTTCTCTCTGTTCCTCTGAAGGAACAAAAATTGATGAAGCTTCTTTTTTTATATCCCAAATTTTTTGAAGATTATCCAGGAGAAAAATTTCTTTTTCATGAAGAAAACCGTCAATTTCAGCCAAATCTACAAATAATCTAAAGTAATATTCTTTTTCATTTTGTTGGACATTATTTGTAAATTTTTCAAATTTTTTTTTTAGATTTTCAATTTTTTCATCTCGAAGTTGATTATGAATAATTTCCACTTCATCAGTTGAAAGTTCCCATTCTTCTTCGCATATATCCTCTAAATATCTTTTTTCATCCTCATGAAATTTGTCATCGATCAAACATAATGCAATACATGCAACAAGAGGCTCTTTATCTGACATAAAATATTATATTACCTTTTATGTATTAAGTTTTTCAATTAAAATAATTATTAACAAGAGGATTCTAATTAAAACTAATGTCAAGACAGTTAAAATTCATTGATTTATTTGCAGGTATTGGTGGATTTCATTTAGCTTTGAAATCAATTGGAATGAAATGTGTATTTACCTCAGAAATTGATAAATATGCTAGACAGACTTATGCAGCAAATTTTAAGGATAAATATCTTAAAGATCCAAATTTATTCACAGGGGATATATGGAAAGTAGATTATAAAAATATTCCAAATTTTGATATTTTATGTGGAGGGTTTCCTTGCCAACCTTTTTCTCAAGCTGGATATAAGAGAGGATTTAAAGATAATAAAGATGGAAATTTATTTTTTGCAATATTAGAGATTTTAAAAAAAAAAAAACCGACAGTTTTTTTTTTAGAAAATGTTCGACATCTTAAAAATCACGACAATGGAAAAACATTTAAAATAATTTACAAAAGCTTACAAAATTTAAATTATAGTTTTGATTATAAGATAATTAAAGCTTCAGATTTTGGATTGCCACAGCATAGACCAAGAGTTTATATGGTTGGTTTTTATAAACCAAGATTAAAAAATATGTTTAAAGAATTGTCATTTACATTTCCAAAAGAAATACCTTTAAAAAAAACTATGTCTGATATTTTTGGAAAGTTTGTTGCCAAAGAGTTAAATAGTAATGATGAAAGAAAAGTTGGATTTACTCTAAGAGTAGGAGGAGGAAAATCTCCAATTCAAGATAGAAGAAACTGGGATGGTTATATTGTAAATAATAAGATTGTAAGACTTAAACCAAAACAAGGCTTGCAAATGATGGGATTTCCTAAATCTTTTAAATTACCAGTTTCAGATAATCAGGCAATGAAACAATTGGGTAATTCAGTTGCTGTTAACGTAGTTAAAGAAATTGGTAAAGAAATTAAATACCATTTAAAACATTATTCTAAATAATTTAGTCCAATCCTTTTATTGTTTTAATTAAATTATTTAAATCACTTGAGCTAGCTAATATTACATCATCTAGATCTAAATCTTTTATCTTAGATTTTATTCCCTTATATTCTTTTTTATCATTCATTATCAAGAAACATTTTGCAAATGGGTAACGTTCTTTATATTTAATAGCTTCCCAGTCAGCTTGTTTCCATCTTTCCCTAATAGATACTTTTGCTGATATAAAACATTTTTGATTATCAGAAGATTTTAGTAAAAAGTCGGGTTTAACATATTTGACGTCATTTAAGTTTTCGTCCATTTTTTCAATTTGAATTTCTTCTCTAGTAAATAAATAAGCTAATATTATTTCTAATGCCTGACCATTGTAAGAATTATTGATATCTTTGCCTTTTATTTTTTTGTAATTTTTTTTAAATTTTTCATATTTCTTCCAAAAGGTATTAAAAAATTGAGAAGGATATTTGTATTTATATTTTCTAAATACTTTGTCATTAAAAGGCACTGATAAATAACAACTCTTGAGTTTGCAAAAATTTAAATATTTTTCATTATTTACGCTCATTTGAGAATTCATTTAAAGTAAATTTTATTATTAGAGTTTAATAAAATAATAATCAAATATGAAGCAGATAAAGATTTATCTAAACCATTGCTACTATTGATCTTTAATATTTACTTATGTATAGTTAATTATCTTTTGTAAAAGATCGTCTTGGGCGTTTCCCATGCACTCTTAATTAATGCCAATATTTGGTGAGTTAGTGTCAGCAGGTTCACAACTGCAATCATAAAAATATAAAAGGAGTTCGCATGGCGACTATTAAACAGATAAATGCTAATAGAAAAAATGCATTACTATCCAAGGGACCAACGTCTAAACTTGGTAAGCTTAATTCATCTAAAAACTCATTAAAACATGGACTGACCGCTAAGCAATTAGTGATTGGTGAAAATTTAAAGGAGTTTGAAAAATACCGGGATCGAATGATTGATGCTTTAAAACCTGAGGGGATTTTAGAAGAACAAGTAGTATTCAAGATCATTGATGTAGGTTTTAGATTACAAAGAATAGGAGTTGTCGAAGCAGCAGTTTATAATCAGGAGATCCTTCACCACGAGGCAGACGAATATAAAAGTAAAATAGCTGAAAAGATTGAGTTTAAAGAGGAAGAGGAATTGGTTCAGTCTTCAGATAAATCTTCTAATTTAAAGGGTTTGGCTTTCTGTCGAGATTCTAAGTATGGAAATTCTATTTTAAAGCTTAATACCATTGAGGATAAGTTGATGAATAAATATTACCGATTATTAGATATTCTAAAGATGATGCAGGAGGCAAGATGAGTTGGAGAAATAAAAGAGATCATTTTACTAATTATACCTGTAAATGGAGGAAATCTAATCTTGGAAAAACGAACCCAAATCATCATTATTATATGCGGTTAATTAAAAAGCAGACCGATGAATTCCTAAGAGAAAATAAAGATTATTTGTTAGCAAATAAACCTGAGATTTATTACTCAATGATCAATAGAAAACTGCCTAAAAAGTACATTAAAGAGAAAAAAATAATAACACCTGTGAATTCTTATATACCTCCTCAATCAAAGATGAGTAGGGAAGAACTTGATCAATCTTTAGAAAAACAAATTAGTGAACGAAAAGAAAGGGAACAAGCATTAAAAATTAAAAAAGAAAAAGAAAGAAAAGAACAAGAACGGATTAGAAGAAACCGTGAAGCAGCAGAGCGTGAAAATAGTTATATCCATTGGGTTGATCCATTTGAACCGGTGAATAAAAATAAACTTGGACATTCTCAATCGTGGAGAATTGAGAAAAAATACGAGTATTATTAACTAAAATGCTTATAGTGAT
>Ga0181607_10004346_pt1 | contig 12125 bp, 5 predicted proteins | sample 041ome_9_FD_132420 | JGI IMG/M metagenome (GOLD analysis project Ga0181607, IMG submission 132420) | Coastal salt marsh microbial communities from the Groves Creek Marsh, Skidaway Island, Georgia - 041413US metaG (megahit assembly) | ecosystem: Environmental > Aquatic > Marine > Intertidal zone...
AGGAAACCGGCCTGTATTACGAAAAAGATAATGATCCATCTTCTCCGACTTATGATCAGTGGGTGCTTCAACAAGCCGTATACAATGATAAATTAATTTTAACAGACGGTGTTAGTGGGGTAGCTCCTGGACAACCACAGGTTATATATTTAGATGACTGCTCTACTTCACAAATAACATTTCCATGTAATGAGCCTGTAGGTTTATCAATAGATGGAAAATCAGTGGACATAGTTAATGTTTGTGATATGCCTATAACAATCACTGGTTTAGTTAATTCAGATCCTGTTAGGTTTACTGTGTTTGATTCCAGTCACGAAGGTAAAGAGGTTTATGATACTGGTAATGCTCCTGACTTCTTACCAGCAACAATAGCCCCATACACGAGGCTTAGAATACCTACATTGTTTCACCCATCTCGAAATGAAATAGAAGATGGACAGGAGGGCTCTTGGGAAAATCGAACAGGAGATGCTTGGCATTCAAAGATAAGTTTATTTCCTGGTTTTCCTATAGTAAGTTGTGAGACAGATAATTGTGATACTAATTTTATTATTAGCGGAGAGTTGGTTTGCGATAAATTGGATAGGGTTCCACTTTTAAATTACAACAACTTTGAAGGTTATTATTCGTGTGAGGATGATAATGCACTTGGCGAATTGGAATTTCAAAATTGTTTATTAAGTTCTGGTATATTTTCTGATATTACAAATCATACTTATGATATGTACTCTGCAATGCAAGGCTTGGCTGGTGAAATAGAATCTAAATATTGTAAAAACAATCCTTCTTTTGCTGCCTTAGCAATAACATTTAAAGATGCATTATATAAGTCAGAAGAAATTTATGATTTTTTGGAAACATACCATATATCTATTATAGATTTTCAAGGAGCAAAAATCACTGGAAGATATTACAAAAAACATGAAAGAGTATATTTTGATGGGATAGAATTTACTGGATTACATTATGAGATATCAACGGAAGATCCATCAGTTTTGGTTTCTAATATGACAGCTTTTATGAATACTTCAGCAATAGGTACTGACGCAAGAGAACATAATGTATTCTTTGCAGAACAAGGAGATTTTGTAAACGAAGGTTTTTGTTTCAGTAATGGATATGTTGAGTTAGATGCTGCGCCATATACTGCATTAGAAGATATAGCTTTATCTTGTAATAAAATTGCTGAAAACGAACCGGCTGGAACTATAATAGGAGTTTTTGGTATCACCCAAGAAGAACTTACTAAGTATGCTGGAAGCGATTATAATTGTGCTCCCTCACCAGTAAGCCCCACAGCTAATGTTGTCGCACCTTCTCCCGCCCCTACTCCGGCACCCGCGCCAACACCAACTATTGATGAAACAAAACAACCGGGAAATGGTGTGTTTACATATGATTACCATAGGTTTGGTGAGATTAATAGTGCTGGTACATTTCAAGATAATGGAAGTATGGGTTGGGGCTCTTTGGGAGATGGAGACGGCGGAATTTGGAGAAGAAATGGAAAAGACTTACTTCTATGGCATCCATTTTTATTTGGGGGGAACCCTCTATTATGTGGGTGTGATACCAGTGTAACGTCTCCAATTAATTTTAAAAATGACCCACTAATAGGTGGATATTCAAATGGTGCAAAAGGTTGTCTTAATGTTTGCTATAATTATTTTGATGAAGATATTATTGCGGCAATGGATTATGTCGCAGCTGTTAATCATACAAAGTTGTTTGTTATTAATAACGACGGGAAATGGGCAGGGTGCGGAGGAGCAATGGAGAATAATCAATTTCTTCCAGGAGCCCTTAAGGAAAAAAGCCCAGGAACGGTTCCGTGGATATATAGATCATTGGGTATAATGTAAGGTGAAATTATGGCTAGAAAATTTAAATTAATCGCAGGTCAGGGAGATTCGGGTAATCAATATGTTAGTGTTACTGATGATGGCAAATTGAAATTGGCTCAAACATTAGATTATGAATCTTTTAATAATCCTAGTTTTACCATAAGGGTCCAATGTAAAGATGAAAGAGATAAAATAATAGAAAAAATTTTTACCATTAATGTGGTGGATATTTATGAGGAACCTGTACCTTCCCCTGCACCAGACCCTTCCGCAATATATTCTGCTTTTGGTGGGCCTTGCGGTAATGCTGGGTTGCCAATGGCATTAAGACTATATCAGATAGGTTCAATTGGGGGTAATGGATTAAAGACCGACTCCAATTATATAAATAAGTATGAGACTAATATGTGTAGTCATCAAATCAATGTACCAAACCAATCATATACTGCAGGTTTTCCGGACATGCCTAGCCTGACTTCGTTTTTTGCTGCGGTATGGGATGGGCAAATCTATGCGCCCTATGATGGCACATATCGTTTTGCTACACAATCAGATGATAGGGCTATTTTATATATTTATCAAGGTGGCTTATCTATATCTAATAGAACATTGGTGATTGATGATGATTATGGTAATCATGGTTTTGCTTGGAGTGCGACAGGTACAATAACACTAAAGAAAGGATTACACCCTTTTCAATTAAGATTTACTCAGCAACCACCCACTCACTTGGGTATTATTTTGTATTGGAATTTAAGTGGTAGTACCCTGGGGGGTAGTGCTAATATACCTATACCTCGAACAACTTATTTCGGCCCATCTAAGGGTCAAATGTATAGGCTTGACACAAATAATGAACCTTTCTGGTTATAATGAAAAAAATTAATTTCAACTCAGGAGATAGTAATTCTTATAATGATGGAGTAAGGTTAAAAATAGCCATGGACCCAGATTCAGTATCTACATTGATTATAGGAAATAATAATGGTTCTGGTTACTTAACTTATTTAACTGAGTCTGATTACATTTATTCTCTTGAAAGAATTTCTTTTTTTAAAAAAACATTAAGAGATGTAAAATCAGAATACTCAGATAATGCATACTATTCAACGGGAGTTTCATGGCTTCCTGGGTCTAGGGCCTCTTCTTTTTCGAGCTCAAAATTAATAAATGAAGATTTAAGAGTTCCTGGAGCTTCCTATTGGTCTGGTGATTATTTAATAACAGGTACCGGGGATAGTATCCAGCCGGTGTTCAATAAATATATCAATGGTAATATTTTATTCTTGGAGGATGTATTTGGTAGTGGTTGGAGCGGCTCTAACTTATATGAAATATCGGATGTTTATTCAGAAGATGGAGTGATGCCTTTTATAGATATAGAGAGAAATTCAAGTGGGGTTGGGGTTTTTAATATTTACTCATCTGATTATGCAGGATCTGTTTTCACAATAGAAGTAAGAGGGGACATATCGACGGATCCAGATAATGATATCAGGGGGGAAATAGAGACTAGAAGGTTGTATCCTATATACACTGGATTAACAAGCGAATTAAATTTAATTAATGAATGGAATTCTATTTTTGATATAAATGATAACTCAAATGCTGACTCCACTTTTGATACGGGTGAAATAAGAGACGAGGTTTATGTAAAAGAGATAACTAGATATATTAATAAAAACTGGGAAGGCTCAATGAAGGACTACTTATGGAAGGATGCTATTGAGAATATCGGAAGCCAATTAACTACTGATCAATCGGTAAAATTAAAAAAAGTTATATTACTTCAATTGACTAGGTATGGAGCTTCTGATGATATTAAAAAAATGGTAGAATATCATAATCAAGAATCCAGATTGCCGGCATCAATGAGATGGCATATAGGTTTGGGTGGAAAAACAAAGATAGGGTTAAATGAAAGATCTATAAAGAGAGAGTACACGTTTGTTTCTGCACTAAACAAAGCTTTAGAAATATATAAGGTTTATGGTTTGCCGTTACGAGAAGCTTTTGCTGAAAATATAAAATCAAATAAAAAACTTTCAGTTGATACTGGTACCAGTTATTTTGAATCACCAAGGGCTGTAAATGGTTATTACCCATTATATAAATCAAGATCAATGGCAGAACAAAGAGGTGATGGTAATTCAGAAATTTATGAATTAAATAATACTATATATTATATGCCGAAAGGTTTAGTTGAGAATGTAACATTTTTCCTTGGAAACTATGACCCTAAAATACTATTATATAATAATGTAATTGATGAAGTAGAGGATGAAGTCATAAATCAAACTCAGAATCAATCCCAAGAGACACAAGGATATTAAAAATGAACGAAGATAAAGTAAAAGATTTATTTAAGGCAGACCCAACATTGCCGATATCCTTATACCAATTAGATCTAAAAGAAAGGGGTATGTTTACATTCCATGCTGGAGAAAATGGATATGAGCGAAAAATAGTTTTTGATGGAATAGAATATTTACACTACCCAATAGTTGTAAGTGGTTTTGAGTTTCAAGGTGATGGAAGACTGCCAAGGCCAAGAATGACTCTCTCAAACTATAGGGGCAATATATCAATCAGGCTTCCAATATTTAATGATTTTATTAATTATAAATTAACAAGAATTAAAACACTTGTTAAATACCTAGACTCAGTAAATTTCCCTAATTTAATAAATCCATATGCTGACCCAGATCCCAAGGAAGAAGCTTTTGCTAGGGAGATATATTTTGTTAACCAAAAAATAAAAGAAACAGATGACTTGGTTGAGTTTGAATTAGTTTCCCCTTTAGAGCTTGAGAGTGCAACGGTCCCCTCAAGGACTATATATTCTAACCATTGTGAATGGAAATATAGATCAACAATAGGATGTGCTTATATCGGTAAACCAATTGCAGATATTAAAAACCAAAGATTTATAGATTCAGGATATCAAGGCGAAGGTGTTGGGGCATTTACTTATCTAAAAAATTCAGACTTCCCTGACGGTTTTGCAGAGCCAGATTCAAATGGCTCATATCCCGAGTGGAGTCCATATGAAAATTATAATAAAGGCCAAGTCGTTGCTATAACACCAAAGAATGGAACATCAGAAAACCAGCCAATATCTATATATGTATGTATTGGTGAAGATGTTATATCTAACCCAGTGTTTGATAGAAAAAATTGGGTACAAGACCAATGTGATAAGACTATATGTGGATGTAGATTAAGGTACAATGATGACGCAAAAGAGGCTGGTGGATGCAAGAGGTATCAATCGAATCATGGAGATGATGATGCTTATACGGAATTTAATGAGGGTCTTCCATTTGGAGGTTTCCCAGGAGTAGAACCATATGATTTTGAATAAAGAAAATAAAGATTATTATAAACAAATAATAGATCACGCAGAAGAGTTTCCTAACGAAGAAGTCTGTGGGACGGTTTCTTTAGATGGTAATCTAATTGTAAATGTAAATAGGGAGAAAAACTATAGTGTAAATAAAGAAAATGCTTTTCAAATATCATCCCAAAAAGTATTAGGATTAAAAAGTTTACTAGGCATATATCACTCTCATCCATTTACTGACGAGAATCCATCTCCAAATGATAAGGCAAATTCTGAAGAAATGGGTATTCCTTTTTTAATATATAGTTTGAAAACAAAAAAGTTTTTTCTATATATACCTAGGTCTTTAGAACCGTCTAAATTTTCAGGGAGGCCATATGTTAGGGGTTTTCATGAATGTGTGAATATTCCAAGGGATTATTACTCGTTATACTGCCCTTCTTTTAAAATGGCATATGAAAATTTTAATTACTTCCCACCCTTTGACGCCAAGGAAGCTAATAAATATATGTTGAGTATATTTGATCAAGGGTTCGAAAGAAGAGATAAGGAAGAGGGAATTATAGAAAAAGATATATTAATTTTTTATATGGCAAATGAAAAAGTATTCCATGTAGGAGTTTGTTGTGATAACGATTATTTTTACCATCAGAGAGCTCATCATTTGTCAGGTAAGGATTTTCTTGACGATAAATGGCAAAAAAGAATAGTTAGAGTATACAGACCGCTTTCCTAAGTGTAATACCTATTTTAGGTAAAAGGATGAAAAAAGTATATTTACAAGGCAAAATTGGTAAACTCTTTGGCAGTGAGTGGGAGTTTGATATAGAAAGCCCCATAGAAGCCATAGATGCTCTAAGCGCTAATAATCCTGATTTTATTAAATATTTGCAAAGCAAAGAAAATGAAGGGGTTCAATTTTCTTTTAAAACATTAGGTTCTGAAGAATTTCTAAACGAAAAAGAACTATCTTTTAAGACCGAAGAAGATATAGTAATTACTGCTATTCCGCAAGGGGCTGGAATGATAATGGGGGCGGCAATGTCCTTTGGCACAAGCTATCTTAGTGGCTGGATACAGAATAAGATGTTTGGACAAAAGCCAAGAGACACAAGAATATTAACCGCACAAACAAAATCCTATATATATAAAGGAGCGGAAAATAGAGTGGAACAGGGAGCTAATGTTCCACTTGGTTACGGCAGAATGAAGATGGGTTCAAATGTTATATCTAATTTAATTAATAATTATGAATTTGATGCCGATTTAGGTAAGATATATAAATTAGAAAATGGAGCATACCACTTGGTTCCAATATACCAAAAATATAGACAGTTGATTATCAATGAATCCGGAAGTGATCTTGGTCCCCTTAAAGCTAGTGCTTTATCTGCTATATCAGAAGGATATTCTGAAATGGGGATAGAGAGCTTGGTTTATAAAGCTTTAAAGACAACTGACCCTAGTACAGGATTTGGATCTAATGACGGAGTTTATGGGTCCGACATATCTACGACTGGTCAAGGCGCTATAGAAAAACAAAAATTAGGTAGTGGTTTTTTGAGCGCCGGAACTTTATACTACAAAACAACTTATAATAAAGGGGTTCCAGCTTTTTTCCTTAATAATTTTAACGAGTACAATGGAGACTGGGGTCCAGATATTGCTCCAGCCGATACAGTAATACTTGAAAGAGATATATATAAAGCAGGATTCACAATCCTGCAAAGTGAGCCTAAAAGAATATCCGATTCAAGTGAAAGAAAATTTTACCCAATCAATTTTAGGGATGGAAACCTTACTAATGATCCTGCTAGTATAAAATTAGGAACAGTAGTGGGAGTGGGCAGAAGGTATAAAAACGGATCCAAGAAAAATGGACTGGGATGGTATAAGTTTGAATCAGCATCTATAGCGACTGTGGTAGACTTAGTATGCGAGGGCCCAATACATGGTTTTTGTGATGAAGAAGGAAATGATCTGCCGTTCACTGACGCAAAAGATACGTCACCAGGCAATGGTTCAGATGGATATTTGAAAGCTATTTTCTTAGATGATCTGCCAGTTAAGGAAGAAAAAGTTATAGACGAAACCACTGTTCAAGAAAGTTATAACCTACTTCAGTTTGATATAGATGTAGCTAGAAACAATAAGGGTATTATTGGGGCAAATGATCAATCTATGCTTGAAAGACCCTATCAATTAATAGGTGAGACAAAACAAATTAATGGACAGCTTTATGGACCAAGGGTATTGGATGCTGAATTGGCTGCCAGTACATCTGGAAGTAACTTTGCAGACTTTAGTAAAGCTGCCCCTTTTTACTCAAAAGGAACAATTGTTACATTTATGGATGGTTCCAGGGAAGTTAGGTATAGAACATTAAGGGCCACTGACAGTATATATACTCCAGCGGGTAATTATGTGGTTGGGGAATTTGATCCTTTGCCTATAGTTCAAAAAGGAGGAAAATTGTATGAAGCCAGAAGTATTTTTAAGTTTGATCCTGATAACCCAAATGATGGAATAGAGGTATTCACATACAATAAAGCATATGTAGCTAATAGGCTTGTGTTTGAGGAACCAGAATACATGGGGCAATACCCGAATGATGACGACGATGGAGATGGAATACCAAACTATGAAGATCTAGATGAGGTTGGGTCTGGATATTTTAAAGCTGGGCCGGATGCAGCGATAAAATTTAAACAGTATAAGCAGGGAAAGGAATTACTTGTAGGTGATGTAGTATATTTTAATAACTCAAGTTTGTATGAAGTTATCGTCGCAGTTCCAGAAGTAGATCTGAATGATGATGATGCGATGGATCAAGTGGTGGGATTAACAGATCAACCACAGGGATCGGGGGGCACTGTGTATTTTAAAAAAATAGATTTAATTGGAGGGTTTTTGGAAACTGTAGCTTCTTTGTATCCAAATATTTTTACACCGATTGATCCAGATCCCGCTACTAATAATCAATTTTGGAAAGAAATTCAAATAGAAAATCCTGGTAATGTTTTTTATCCCGAGGATAATACACCCCTACTTGATGATCCTGTTTTTCAATCATTGGATGCATTGTCTGGAGAATTTAATGTAAGACCAGAAGAAGAATATCCAGTGACACACACCATAACCAATCCTTTGGTTGATGAGGCTATTGTTTCTTTACAAATTAATAGTCTTTTATATATGTATCCGGGTGATGAGGTTGAGGTAACTTATGTTCCTGGAGCTACACTTTTTGCATTAATAGGCGCTATAGCTGGAGCTGGTATTGCTGCTGATTTTGTGGCTGAGTCTGATGAGGTTCCTCCTGGGTTTGCTCACTTTGCTGTTTTTGCTATATGGGGAGGGATCATAGGTTATATTATAGGTAAGTTATTGGAAAAAAATTCAGAGTTTAAAATAGGAACAAAAATAGAAAACTCAGGAGAAACATGGCCCAATAGGTTAAGGTTTAGAATACATTATGGGAATGAAGGTGAAACTTTGTATGAAACAGATGTAGATTTTTTTGGTGTTGTAACAAGTCCATATATAAAAGATATAAAAATATATCTTCCTCCAAATCCATTACAGCGTCCAAGGACAATAAAAGTATTTAAAATAACAAGAGAAAGAAACCCTGTTCGAGAGGGTGAACAAGCAGCTAGATATAAAGACGCAGCCTCCCTGTCTTCTATAACAGAATTATCCACAATTAAGGTTAATTATCCAAATTCAGTTGTCATAGGGACAAGGGTATCAGCAAGAGAGGTTCCTCAACAACCAAGAAGAAATTACAATTTAAAATTAAAAAAAGTAAAGGTTCCAAATAATTACGACCCAATACTTAAAACATATGGGGAAGCTTGGAATGGTCAGTTTGCAAATGAAATGGTTTGGACAGATAATCCAGCATGGTGTCTTTATGACTTGATATCAAATAATGTATATGGTCTAGGTAAGTTTGGTATGGAGGAGGAATACATAGATAAGTGGACTTTTTATAAGGTTGCTAAATTTTGCGACGAAATCATTCCAACTGGATATTCATCGACTTACCCAAGGCGTACATTTAAAACTGTTGGAACCAATAGGATATTGATTGAGGGGCAAGTCCAAGATGCATTTGAGTTTTATCAAGAATTTAAACATTTAGGTAAGAATATAGCTTTCTTCTGGAAAGAATATGGATATCAAAAATATGCATTAAGAAAAATAGTTTCTGTTAGCGCTGATGATTTATTGAAAAGATATTATATTGTTTTAGATAGGGGTATCGGTTCAGTACAAGACGGGGAGTGTGCTGCAGAAATATATTACCCAGTTCTGGAAAACAGATATACAATGAATGCTGTGCTTTCTACGCCAAGTAATGCATTTAAAATGATTAATGAAATTGCTGACATTTTTAGAGCTTACACATATTGGGGTGGAGGTAAGATCAATTTTTATCAAGATGTACCAACTGATAGTATTATGCTTTTTACCAATAATATGGTCGGCGAACAGGGTTTTGAGTATGCTAGCACACCAAGAACTAGTAGAACAAATTCTGTAAAAATTAAATATTTAGATCAATATAATAGATATAAGCCAAAAATAGTTTTTGCTGAAAATAGAGATAAGATCGTAGAGAATGGTCTTTATGAAGAAGAAATTAATGCACTTGGAGTAACATCTAAATCTCAAGCACAAAGACAAGCTGAGTTCCTGGTTCAAGGAAAAAATTTAGAAACAGAAATAATTAGTTTTACTACAAGCATGCCTGGTTCGTATTTAAGACCTGGTGATGTTATTGATGTGTTAGACAACAAGAAGACAGTAGGTAGGTTTGCTGGTAAAATATTAAATATAGATGTTAGCGGAGATGGAAAGGTTGCTTACCTGGATGTTGATTTCCCGGTTAGGACAATCGTTGATTCTTACGATAATAGAACTCATAAAAAAATAAAATTATTTAATATATCCGGGTATAATACGCTTGAGACATTAAATGCAAAATCAGCTCAAGGTGATGCTATAACAGATGAAGAAATAGATAGTATACGTATTGGGCAAATAGGAGAATATACTGTAGGATCAATAACTAATAACGACACAAGGATACAGGTCATCAATAATCCTTATGAGCATATATCTGGGAAGTTTACATTTACAGATGCAATAATAGATGCAAGATTAAGAGGAGGGGATGTTGCATCAATAGCTAATGATGTTGATCAACAATTTGTTCAAGACGTCTTACCAAAGGACGACAATGAGTTAGCGTGGATTGGGGGATATTACAGGGAAACACCTCCACCCGAAAAATTTGTATGGGTCAACCCACAGGGTTGTGCAGATGATGAAATAGATTATTTTAACTGGGCGGTAGGATATCCAAAAATAGGAGATACCATAGCAAAAGACCCATTGTTTGATGAGTTTGGAAATACAGAGAGCGATGTGGGTCGAGGAGTTTTCTCGCAAATAGAACCTATAGATGGAGTAGAAACTGACTCTCCGAGTTACCCAAAGCCATTAGTAGAAGACGAGATGGAAATTATTGTAGAGAACACCGAGCTTCCATCTGGATACAATTTCATATGTGTTAGTGGCTCTAGCGATTTTTCTGACCATGGAGATTGGATTACTCATGATAAAAATATTTTAAAAAGCTATATTTTAGAAAGAAAAACAGATGATGCACTATTAAAATTAAATGATATAGATGGCACGAGTTTTATGATTGAGGATGAGTTAAACATGGCCACAACAAAACAGTATAAAATATTAAGCATAACAGAAGAAGGGGATGCTATTTATAGAATACAAGGTATAGAATATAACTCTGGAAAGTTTGGCACTATAGAAAATAATGCCACATTACCAACCCCTAAGAAACCAATTATAATGAATACTAATTTTCTTGAAGCTCCTGAAAATATTAGTGTTAATATGTTGGATGAAGATGAAGATAATGGTTTGGATTATGGAATAAAAGTAAATTGGAATTTAGTGGCTGGGGCTAGGTTATATAGAATTCAAATATTTCATTCTCAGCAATTAATAAAAACTTTAGAAATCGGAAAGAATTCTTTTGTGGTAAATCCAAGTTTCCCTAACCTCGTTCATTACGAATACAGAGACCAAAGAATAGAGGAAGGTAAAAGTTATTATGTTAGAATAGAAGCGGTACCGTGATGGCTATAAGAAAAACAAACATAGGTTCAAGTGAACCAATAAAAATTCCTTTGAAAAATCCAAAAGATAAATATGGAAGGACATTTGATATTGTTAGTGTATTTGCTGAAGCTTCTGTAACACAACCAGAATTGGTATTAGAAAGAGATGAAACTAATGAAAAGCTTTATTCTCAAGAAATAGTTAATAATGATATAACTATAACATGGAATGTATCTGAGCCTAAAGATGGAAACATTATAAAAAATAAATCTTTAATAGAAAAAAACCAATACATAAGCGGATTCAATGTTTTTACATACCAGAGGACTAAAGAAGAAGTAAGTAATCCTAAAATAGAAGGAGGCATTTTGATTGACTCCGCTCTTGGCATTAAAGAAAATCAATATAGGATTACAGCGTCAGGAGCAAATCAAAGATATTTAAATTTTACTGTAGTGATTAGTGATGTATTTGGAAATAAATCAACCGGGCACTTATTTACTTATAACCCTGAACCTTCTGGAATAATTACAAGTCAAATAAAATCTGGTGGTAGATATTATGTAGATTATTCAGGCTCTAGGGATTTAGAGGGAATAAATATGTATTTATTTACTGGAACAAATTCCTACGGAATGCTTGAAGATAATGATGAGTTTAAATCTACTCACAAAATTAAAACAGTAAACTATAACAGAAGTGGCTTTATGCCTCTTATGCCAGATAGAGATTGCTACTTAATGGCTTGTCCTTTTGATAATTTAGGAGAGGGTGCAGCG
>Ga0181607_10004353_pt1 | contig 12122 bp, 12 predicted proteins | sample 041ome_9_FD_132420 | JGI IMG/M metagenome (GOLD analysis project Ga0181607, IMG submission 132420) | Coastal salt marsh microbial communities from the Groves Creek Marsh, Skidaway Island, Georgia - 041413US metaG (megahit assembly) | ecosystem: Environmental > Aquatic > Marine > Intertidal zone...
ACAAAAAAAATTAAATTTACCTTGAACAAGATTTTGTTTATCTGATCCATATAACAACAATAGTTAAAAATAAAAACATTAATAACGAATATATTAAAAAAATGATATATTCTTAAATTTGACTTCATTTAGGAAATAAAAATGGCATCTGGAAATTTTGAATTTAGAGTTTTTTGTATAGAGTAATTTGATATATTAGTCTTCTTTATTTAACAAAACATTATTTATTTTTTGGAATACTTCCTTAGTAAATTATATTTATACATAATTTTTAAAGATATATTTAGATTTTATTGATGAGATAATCTCTTTTTGTAGACATAAAACGAAGCTCTATTTTTATTCTTATTTATGTCTGTGTCGATTAATTCGAAATCTGAAAAATTTTCTTCAATATAATCTGTGAATTTTCTATTTCTGACATGAGAAAAGTTATACATTAAATCATCAAAATTAGTTGAAAAAATAATTACATATTTAGAAGATGATATAAAAACTTTATTTATGTGTTGGTAAAAATTTTCATCTTCTACTAGGTGGTAAATTACATCCAATGAGAGTGATAAATCAAATTGTGCTTCTTTAAAATGTTCTAATAGAATAAATTGCTTAGTCTCATCTTTTTTATATTTATATTTACACAACTCAATTATGTCTTTTGAAATGTCAACTCCTAAATAATTTGAATAATTAATACCTCTAAGCTGATTGCCATCTCCACAACCAAACTCAACTACAGAATTAACCTCATTTTTAGTCAAAAAAGAATTTATGTATTTTGATTTATAGCTTGCCTCAAAGCCATAAGACCCATCACCAGAGGTACCATCATGGGAGTATCTATTATTCCAGTAGGTTTTACTATCTACAAAAGTATTATTTTTACCTTTAAAGATATTAATTATTAATTTTAAAAATCTTGGTAAAAAACTATTGATATGAATCATAGCTTTTATGATACTTTTGAACACAAAAAAATACTAGTAATTGATTTGTTTAGTTTTAAATACTGTTTTGTTTATTATCATTTAAAGAATGGGTAATAGCAAATTAATATACTTTGTCTTAGGTACAAAAGCGCAATTTATTAAAAGTAAACATATTTTGATAAAACTTCATGAACAAGGTTATAAAGTTATAATTGTCAACACAAACCAACATATCGAAATAACGAAAAAACAACTGCACTCCTTAAATTTTGAATTTGAAACATTTTCCTTGTCAAAAAATAAAAAAAATATATCCTCAGTGCCAAGTATGATACTTTGGTTTATAAAAATTTTAAAAAAAATTGCTATAGAAAGACCAATTGTTAGAAAAGGTTACTGCCTCGTTCACGGAGATACTGTTACAACTCTAATTGGATTACTGTTTTCAAAAAAGAACAATTTAAGGTGTGTGCATATAGAGTCTGGCTTAACTTCCGGTAATTTACTCAATCCTTTTCCAGAAGAAATTGTAAGGAGAATTGTTAGCAAGTTTTCTGAAATTTTATCAATTGATAATCAAGAAATACTTAATAATAACTTAAAATTAAAAAACAAAAAAATAATTCTTCTCAAAAGAAACACTATCTATGACTCAATCATTGAAAATGAAAATATTTTCTCGAACGAAATTCAATCAAAGCTTATTATAACAGTCCACAGAACAGAAAATATTTACAGTAAAGAAAGAATGACTCAACTGGTAAATTTAATAATAGAGTTAACAGAAAAATTGGAGTTTGAAAGTATTCAATGGTTCTGTCATGATGTTACAAAAAAATCTCTTAATAAATATAATTTAATGAGCAAGATAAGTAAGGTAGTATCAATCGAAGAACTTGTCAGTCATGAAAAGTTTATAGGTGAAATAATTACATCGAAATTAATAATTACAGATGGAGGTTCCATTGCAGAAGAATGCTCTATATTAAATAAAAATACTCTTATTTGGAGAAATACAGTTGAAAACAAAGAATACTTGAATCAAAATGTAATCTTGACAAACTACGACAAAAAAGTAATTAATAAATTTATTTCAAATTTAAAACTTACAAAAATGAAGAAATTTCACCCATACAGTCCTTCTGAAGATTTTGTAAACCAATTATCCTTGATCAAATTTTAAAAAAAATTTAAATTTGCTTTCCTAGCTAATATAAGATTAAATTATGAAAATTCAATTATTCGATACATCAATAAAAAACTCTGAATATGTTGTAAAAGATGTTAGAGATTTGCTTGACAGTGGAAAATATATACTTGGTAAGAATGTAAGAGAATTTGAAAAAAAGCTTTCAAAATTTCTATCAAGTAAGTTTGTTATTGGAGTGAATTCTGGAACAGATGCTCTTACTTTATCCTTAGTTGGACTAGGAATTAGACCAGGTGATTATGTAATAACATCATGTTTCACCTACTTTGCAACTGTTGAAGCAGTTAAGCATGCTGGGGGTATACCCTATATAGTAGATGTTGATAAAAACTCTTTGCAAATGAATTTTGATGGTATAGATGAAGCAATATTAAAAAAAGCAAAATTTATCATCCCTGTTCACTTATTTGGGGGCAAAGTAGATCTCGAAAAACTAATTAAAACCTCAAAAAAATTCAATTTAAAAATAGTTGAAGATGTTGCCCAGTCATTTGGAACAAATTTTGAAAATGGTTCATTCACAGGCACTATTGGTGATGCAGGAGCTTTTTCATTTTACCCTACTAAAACCCTGGGCTCCGTTGGGGATGCGGGGGCAATTTCAACTAATAATAAATCTCTTTATGAAGATTTATTAAAATTGAGAAACCATGGACATATAGATAGAGACAATTTTGCATTCCCTGGATATAATTCAAGACTTGATGAAATCCAAGCAATTTACCTGAACAGAAAACTAGAAACAATTAATGAAGATATTCTTAAAAGGAAAGAAATTGCTTCCATGTATTTTGAACGATTAGAACATATAAAAGATCTCAACTTTTATAACGAGCATATAGATACCTTCAATTATTTTCCAATAAGTACTGTTAATCCAAAAAATAGAAATGGTTTAATTGAGCATCTTAACAACCATGGGGTAGAGACTGCTGTTTACTATAAAAAAACGCTGGCAGATTTAAATTTTAAGTGGATTTATGGAGCCTCCGAATTTAAAAATGCTGACTATATCAAAAAAAGAATTCTTTGCTTACCAATCTACCCAAAATTGGAACAAAAAAGTGTTGAATATGTGGTAAAAAAAATTAAAGAATTTTATCATGCATAAAGTAGGTCTTATTGGTTACGGAAGTATGGGTAAGAATCATGCTAGAGTCCTGTCAAAACTAGAGAGTGTAGACTTTATTGGAATATACGATATAGATCAATCTAAAGATTTTAAAAATTACAACACATACAACAATATTCAAAATTTAATTGATGATTCATCAATTTTAATAATCTCAACTCCAACGAATACCCACCATGATTTGGTTTTAAAAGTTATAGAACAGAACAAGCACATTTTAGTAGAGAAGCCTTACTCGATTAATCAAAAAGATATTATTAACATCAAAAAAATTACACAAAACAAAGAGGTATATTTAAAAATAGGATTACTTGAAAAATATAATCCTGCTGTAATGTTTTTAAAAGAACAAACTCTTGAGAAAATTAGTTCCATTTATTTAAATCGACTCTCACCTCAAAATCAGGAAAATAGAAATCAAGAACATGTATTGCTAGATTTGACAATTCATGACTTTTCTATTGTTCTTGAAATATTAAAGTGTGATGTTGAAGATTTTAAATTTGAATTCTTTTTTAATAAATTACAACCTAATAATCACGTAGATATCTTTGGATACTTAAATAATGTAAGCACATCTATTTCTACATCAAAACTTTTCCAAAAAAAAGTTAGAGATTTAGTTATAAATACAGAAGAACGTTTATTCAAAGCTAATTTAATAACTGGTGCAGTTGAAATATCCTATGGTGCTATTCAAGATATTATCGATAATGATAATACGCTGGGTTATCGAGAAAATTTAAACAGCTCTTATCCGCTAATAGATTATAGGGAACCACTTGAAGCACAGTTTTTAGCATTTTTAAAAGACATTAAGGAGAGAAATATAAAAAAAGTAAATTCTGAATTAATAAAAGACTTAAATCTACATTATTATCTTTTAGAAAAGATAAAGTAGCTTCTAATGGAGCTAAATTTATTATACTGCCTTGATTCAAATTATAATTCACAAGCTTTTACATCCATTACATCGTTATTAGAAAACTCCAAAAAGGGCCTTAACATATTTGTAATCCATAAGAATAAAAAAAGTTTTTTGAATAATTTGAGTGAAGGAATAAAGTTTCACAAAAATTTAAAAAGTATGTCTGTTTTTGAGTTTGACAAGATAAATATTGACTTTCCAAACTTAAATAATGCACATGTTTCTGAAGCAACTTATTATCGTTTCTTTCTCCAAAAACATTTACCTAAAAATATTAAAAATGTTATGTATTTAGATTCTGACATAGTTTGTATTTCTGATCCAGCATCCGCAATTGAGGAAGTGTTTAAAGAATTGAATAACTCTGGTCAAATATTCGCATGTAAAACTGTATATTTAAAAAAAAGTGATCCTGATATATTTAAAAGGCTTGATTTAAAAAATACAAAATATTTTAATGCCGGTGTAATGATGATTAATTTTGAACTATGGCAAAAAAATAATGTAGAACAAAAACTATTAAGGATACTGAGTGATAAAAAATTGTATTTTAAATTTTGGGATCAAGACATTTTAAATGTCTTGGTTGATGGAAACTACTTAGAAATAAGTAATGACTTGAATCATGAAATTAAATTAAATTCTAAATTTACAGCTTTAAATACTGATAAATCAATATTCCTTCATTACTCTGGCAAACACAAACCTTGGTCTGGAAGAGGGTTGTTTCATGAAAAAAGTAAATTTTATCAGTATTACTTTTCTAAATTTTCTAATAATCATAAATATCACATTACGCATATAAGGAAATTACTCTCTTTGCGATATTTAATCTTTTCTTTTCTTAATCTTTCGTTTTTTAATATTAAATATAAAAAACAATTCTTAAAAGAATATTTATTTACAATGAAAAATAAAAGTAGTAAAAATTGATTGATAAACATCTAGCACCGGTAATAATATTTGCTTGTAATCGACCTGAACATACTTCTGAACTGATTAAAAGTTTGGATAAGAATCATGAGACAGAAAAAACAAAGTTTTATTTTTTTATTGATTTGCCCAGGGATAGTAATTTATTTCCACAACATACAAAAGTTATTGAACTAGTTTCAAGTTGGCAACATGTGGATAAAGAAATATATACAAGAGAAGAAAACTTTGGACTAAAGAAGAACATAATTTCAGGAATAACTCAAGTTTCTAAAAAATATCCAAAATTTATAGTTCTTGAAGATGACTTGGTAGTTTCAGAAAATTTCCTTAACTATATGAATTACTGCTTAAATAGATTTGAAAATAATGAAATGGTCTTTCATATTAATGCATATAATTACAGGAATTTCATAGGAAGCAATAAAAATATTTACAGGAGCTCCTTGCTGTTTCCCTGGGGGTGGGCAAGTTGGTCTAAAGTATGGGAAAAATTTATGAATCATGATTATCCAACTAAAAATTTAATAAAAACACTTCCAAAAAATGAAATAAAAAAATTTAATTTTTACAATTTAAGCTATCTTGCTAACTATTCAAATCAATTAATACTTAACGAGAATAAGAAAATCAATACATGGTTTGTATTTTGGTATCAATTTATTTTTCTAAATAAAAAAATTTCAATTACACCTCAACAATCTTTTGTAAAAAATAAAGGTTTTGATGGTAGTGGTGAGAATAGTGGAGAGAATAAGATTATGGAAACTAACATAAATTCAGCAAAGATAAAAAATTATAAATATAGATCCAATCAATTTAATCTGAATTTTATAAATTCAGTTTTCTTTCATTTAAAGTACAACTTGTACGACAAATTCAATTATCATGTATTAAGAAGATTCAATGATTAACAAAATAAAAACATACTTAAAAATTATTCTTTTTATTTTAAATGCAAAAACAGACCCCGTCAGAAATACTATTGTAAGTAAATTTGATGATTTTTTAGTTACTGATAGTTTTAGAAAAGAAATATTACTAGGTTATTTTGTTAATAGACCGTTTAATGGACAACAAATTAGACTAAAAATAGTAGATACTATAATCAGCGAATTCAAACCTAAGAAAATTATTGAAACTGGAACGTGGATAGGTAATACTCTTGAATATTTTTTAAAACATGAAATTCCTACATATACAGCTGAGATTGAAAAAAAGTACTACTATTTTTCAAAAGCTAGATTTCCAGATAATTACTTCTTGAATATATTCAACTGTAATTCAGTTGAGATGCTTGGGAAACTAGATAAATTTAATGAACCAGTATTTGCTTATCTTGACGCACATTGGTATTCAGATTTACCACTAAATAAAGAGTTGTCTCATTTAGCATTATTTGATGAAACAATAGTACTCATCGATGATTTTAAGGTTCCTAATAACTCTAAATGGAAATATGATAGTTATAAGAATACTGACTTGACAATAGATGCAGTTTCAATTCCGACAAATTTTAGTATATTTTTTCCAAATTACGAACCTGATTCGGATGGTGGAAGTAAAACTGGTTGTATGTTTCTTGCTAAAGGCTCTAATGCAAAAAAGATTTTGACTGACATAAGTTTATTGACTGAACATAATACTTAATAAAAACTAAACTAATAAATTAATATATCTTCATGTGCATTACTATTGGAAATTTCTTGAGATAAGCGAAAAATGAATCCATTTTCAACTTTATAAATTTTCTTATCTTCAGAGAGCATAATTGCCTCACTATATCCACAGTTAATAAAAAGATTTTCAAACTCTTGTAAATATTCTTCGGGATATTTTTGTAATGAATATATTCCAGCGGGATTTAATTCGAAGACTATCAAAGGATTTACATCTAAACCGTCAACACCTTTTAAAACCGACAACTCAGATCCTTCTACGTCTAGCCAAATTAAAGTATCTCTATTTATAGATGGGATCAGCGCTATTTCTGAAAATTTTTGAATTCTTACATCTTTAATTTTGTTGACTTTTAAATTTAGTTTTTTTATGTATTTATCAAGTTCAGCATCATTATTTTCTAAAACTAACGAATTGCCAGAATCTCCTTTAAATCTGACCAATTTAGCTTTTCTAGACTTTTCACCAATTAATGCCTCAATTGAGGTACATCTTTTATTTAAATTATTTAATCTCAAATTATAATCTAAATACTTTTTTGAATATGTATCGCCTTCTATACATGTAGCTGTTAAATTCTTATCTTTTTTTAAAAAGGAAATTGTGACTGACCCATTATTTGCCCCTATTTCGATTAGGTGAGAAATTTTCAGTGAATTTTCATTTAAATAAGTTAACACCCGATGAACTTTTCTGCTTTCATACGGTTCATTATGTATAAACATTTTCTTTCCGATAATATTATCATTTGTATTTATTATGAACTTCCCCAAATTAGTACTAATTAATATTTCTTGGTTTTTAGGAAGGCAATAAAAAATTAAGATTCTAAATATTTTTATCTTAGATAGATATTCAGTTATTTTCTGTATTGGTATAAATAAATTAGAGATTATTTTTAAGGAAAAAGAGTAGACTTTTTGAATAAAAATTAATTTTTTTAATAGTGGATAAATTTTATTCATTATTTTTTTTAATTTGAGTTGGCTATCGATTCCCATAAATATTTCATTCTATATAATAATATTTTCACAAGTTTAAATATTTTTTATTAAAAGACTTTGGGATATACTAATACCTTTTTAATAAGTTTTTTATAATTATTAATATTAGAAAAATAATTTACAACCTCACCAAAAATATTATTTATACATTTATATTTTATTTTCAACAAAATTCTGAAAATCCCAGGAATTATATCTCCATTTACATAAAGTGCATCACCGTAACTTCCAATTTTATTGTTTTTGATTAATTTTGCAACTTTCTTTTCTTGGCTAAGCATATAGAAATTATTTTTATTTAAAAATATATTCAAATCTTTATATAGAACCCTTCCAATGTATCCTTCTACAGTTGAGAATTCTGTAATTATAAATTTTAAATCATTTATTTTATCTTCAAACCCTTTTAAAACCCTAAGTTCATAACCTTGTGTGTCAAGAACTGCACAATCAATATTTCCTATATCCAGAGATGAAAGTTTTTTAATAGTTATTTTTTCTTTAGTGGAAAATGTTATTTTTGATTTTCTTGGTTTTAATATTGATGAACTGCCAGAGGTATCTCCATTAACTTCATCTGCAATATAAATTTCAGATACTGTATCTTCATCACCTAAAGCAACTTGATATAATTCAAAGTTTTCTAGAAACTCAATCTTTTTTCTTATCTCGTTTGCAAAACTATTAATTGGTTCAAAAATTATTACTTTTCTTAATTTTAAATTCTTATAAAATTCAATTTCTTGGCCTTTATGCCCTCCTACGTGGATTAAAGAATTTATTTTCTTATGTTTATTAGCTATTGTTATCAGTCTTGTCATATACTCTTTGTAATCTAATAATAGAATTTATTGTTTATTGTAGTAGTCTTCTAAACACTTTGTATCTTCGAGAAACTCAATGCAGCTTTTCAAACTAACTTCAAATGTATCTAATTCAAACATTTCATAAACAACATTTAATTGATTAAAAACTATAAATAAAAGTATAGAAATGACAATTACATTCTTTCCAACCCTTATTTTTTTAGAAAACATAATTGATATTGATAATATTAAATAAAAAACGACTAAATAAGGTGTACTTAAAAAGAAAGAATAGATTATTAATGACATAAAGAAACTTACTTTATTTGAAAACTTTGCAAACAGTAAAAAGTAAGTATTGAAGATTAAAATCACAGTAGTAAATAGCCCGCTATAAATAATTGACTTTGCTGGACTTAGTAACCAAAACCATAAATAAATAAATAAAATAGGCAATGTTATTTGCAATTTTCCCAGCTTATAATCTAGCGGGGATTCTTTTATCTTGTTTGTAACGTATATAAATAATATGGGAGCAATCAGCACTCTTAAAAAATCGCTAACACCCCAATCTGATACTTCAGAACTTGTAAAATTATTTATTATTGAACTTAACGAAAAATTCAGCTCTCCTCCACTAGGGTGTTCAAAATAATGTTCGTAATATTCTACAAGATACTGACTAATGTTATATTCTGAAAAAGTTAACACTAGATATATCCATAAAACCAATGGCAAAATAGCAAAAGGAACATCTTTAAGGATATTTATTAATGACTTTTCATAATAAATAGTGGCAAGATAAAAAGCTAAAAACATCAAAATCGTTAAAAAATCACCAAAAAAAACGCTTAAGCTCATTAAAAATAGAGATACTTTTCTATTTGTGCCAAATAATAGAACTGAGTTTACAAAAATTACTGCGCAGATCGTCTCAGGAAGCAGATAAAGAACGCTGTACCACCATGAGGTATTTGTTAAACTAAATATAATTAAAGCTGTTAATACTAAAAAATTTAATTTAACATTGAGTTTTAAGTTTTTAAAAACAAATATCGATAAACTGAGTGAAAGAAAAATCAGATAAATTAAGTTACTAAATCTTAAAACATAAATATCGTGAGAAAATAACCAGCCAATTATTCCTCCTAGAGAAGAAATAGGTCCAGCGGTCAATTTTGGACTATAACTATAAAAATACTCAGTTCCAAAGGGTCCTATAAAATTAAAATTATTGTAATAAAAGTTTAAATTTGAAATTAATGAAACAATTTCATCATTCCACGGCGCTAGTGTTTTTGTTTTAAAATATGAAGAAAAAATAAATAGAAAAATAGAAAAATATGAAAGAATTTTAATAACAAATGAGTTTTTAAGTTCACTGTTAATCTGACTTAAGATCATAAATTTCCCATTAATTATCTTTTAAACCTTAATTTCAAAACAATAACTAATGCTTCAAAGATAATTTTGTAGTTCATTTTTGATTGTCCTTCACGTCTTTCATTGAAGATTATCGGCACTTCTTTTATTTTTAATTTTTTTTTATTTGCTCTTACACTCATCTCGATTTGAAATCCATATCCATCAGATGTTGTATTTTCAAATTCAATACTTTGTAAAGCATTTGATGAATAGATTCTAAAGCCACTTGTCATATCTTGAACTTTACTTCTAGTAATTTTTTTTGCATATATATTTGCATATTTGGATAAATTTTTTCTAAAAATATTCCATCCTAAAGAGGAGCCTCCAGGAACATATCTGCTACCAATGATTACTTCATAATTATCAGTAAAATCTAACATAGTTGACAAGTCTTCTGTTCTGTGAGAAAAATCTGCATCCATTTGAATCAATTTCTTGTAACCTCTCTCAATGGAATATTTAAAACCATCTCTATAAGCTGAACCTAAGCCAAGCTTTTTTGGCCTTTCTATAATAAAAAGGCCTTTTTTTGAGTCCATTAAATTTTTAACTATTTCTGAAGTTTTGTCTGGAGAATTATCGTCAACAATTAATATATCCAGTGAAAAGATTTTAATTTCTTCAATAATTTTAGTTATATTTTCAGCTTCATTATAAGTTGGAATAACAACTATTGTCTTGTTCAAATTTACTTCACTAATTATTTTTTCCTTCATTCAATTTTACTTGAAATTGTATTTGTAATATTAAGATTCCAAAGTATTAATTGGAATGAAAGAATACACAGGCAGAATCGAACTGCGCCCCCTTGTTTTTCAGATATGGGATAACCATTAGTTGATTATAACTTATTCTGTTTGAATATATTCTCGTTATAAAGAGCTAATATATCGCAGTTAGAGGAGATTAAAAGAGATTTCAAAAGCGAGCGTGTCAAAGGTTGGTCAAAATTTTAAGATGATCAAGAGTCCTTGAAGGTCGTTATCTCGCATAACGAGATAGTCCAAAAACTATTGGATTGATACATAGAACAAATACAGAGTATTGAAATAAACTATTTTAAATATCTCTTATAACTCTTGCTGGATTACCGTAAACTAATTTATTCTCAGGAACATCTTTTGTAACAACACTGCCAGCTCCAATTAGAGAATTTTTCATTATTTTAATTCCACAAATGATTGTGCAATTAGCTCCTATTGAAACTGAATCATCAACTAAAGTTTTGACAAGCCTTTGCTTATTCCAACCATCAACTTTAGGGTATAAATCATTTGTAAAGACTACCGAAGGACCAATAAACACATTGTCACCTATAACAACTCCTTTATATATAGAGACATTATTCTGTATCTTACAATTATCACCGATTATTACTCCATTATCAACATACACATTTTGCCCGATTGTTACATTTTCTCCAATAAATGAATTTTCTCTGATATGGGAAAAATGCCAAATTTTTGTGTTTTTTCCAATTTTTGACTTTTCGCTTACTATTGCAGTGTCGTGCTTAAAAAAATTTGTACTTACCATTTTGTGGCCAGAGGCAGAATCGAACTGCCGACCCCTTGTTTTTCAGATATGGGCTAACCATTTGACCTTAGTTGATTATAACTTATTCTGTTTGAATATACGCTCGTTATACAGAACCAATATATCGCAGTTAGCGTAGATTAAAAGAGACTTCAAAAGTGAGCGTGCCTTAATTTAGTCATCGTTTTTAATTATCTGGTAAAGCAATAGGTTCGGGTTGATAAATAATGTGAATTGCTGAAGCAACAGATTGTGCATTGTGGGGAACAAACTTTTCACCAGCAAGTACCGCAACAACAAGATCGCCTTGTTTAAAATCCCACTCATCTATTTTTGTATTGAATTCATATAATTCAACTGATGAATCAACACTTACCCAATAACGATAATTTATAAGAATTCCATATACTTCACCTTTGTCATTTAGTTGTACATCATCAACATATCCAATTACAATTCCATTTTGATACAGTGTTGTAGTAGTAGTCATAGGGAAAGTGGTTGTAGTCACTTCTTTTAGTGCTTCTTCAACTGCT
>Ga0181607_10004365_pt1 | contig 12103 bp, 12 predicted proteins | sample 041ome_9_FD_132420 | JGI IMG/M metagenome (GOLD analysis project Ga0181607, IMG submission 132420) | Coastal salt marsh microbial communities from the Groves Creek Marsh, Skidaway Island, Georgia - 041413US metaG (megahit assembly) | ecosystem: Environmental > Aquatic > Marine > Intertidal zone...
CCTATCTTACCGGATGCATCCTCAACTCCAAATAACCCACCTATCATATCTGCAATGTACTTAAATGGTGACAATATTAAGTCAATTATTGACTTACCAATTTTCAACAAACCACCTTGGATATCACCATCGAGTATCATACCAATGCCCGAAAATATACCTGATATTGTTTTCAATGGTTGCATAAGGAACTTTAGTTGTGCCATTACAAGATTTAACAAATATGAAATAATAGGAATGAGTACGACTGCTATCTCATCAAATATAGCCGAAAACTTTTCGGTCATAGCTGTCATTTTTTCTTGTTGAGACATTTGTTCTCGTTGAAGTAACAACTTTTCCTTTTCTGAATCCAGTAGATTGGAATTTCGAATATCTGATTCTTTAAGGTCTGCTAGATTATCAACACCCAATTTTCTCAACATCGTTTGTTGTTCATTCATCTTAACAAGTTGGTCCACGGACATACCCATTGCGTCTGCGATTGCTTTTTGTTCGTGTGGTAATTTATTACTAATATCACCAATCTCGTTAAGTTGTTTTGCTTGAAGTCGTAATACTTCAGCTTGGTTACCCATCAATTGTGCTCTACGAATCTCATCATTGTTAATATTTACACCAGTCAACATCCTTGCCTTCATCTCCGCTTTGAGTGAAGATTCCATATTAAGAAGGTTTTGAGCAGCGTCAGATGATTCTTGAAGTGTAGTACCCATTGCCTTTGCTTGAGCAACGGCTAGAGCCATTTCTTGTACATTACCTCTGAATCGGGCTCTCATTTCACCAGATAGGTCTGATATGTCTCTCATTACACCTGCAAAATCAATGGATAACCCAGTAGCATCATTTAATGATTGTACAGTCCCTGCCACTTCTCTTTGCATTTCACGAGTTGACATTCCAGCACCAGCTGCAATTTTTTGGAAATTGGCAGCTTGGTCACCTGACATACCCATATACTTTGTAAGTAATATTTGGTCTTTTAACATTTCTCCAGTATATTGAGCAGTCATCCCAATTGAGGATGCAAGTTCTTTTTGTGCTTGAATTAAACCTTTGGTTGTAACATTTAAGTTATTAGTGCTTGATGATAGGTCATTAAAGTTGGTAACCATATCTTTGGCTTCATCATTAGCAATTCCCATCTCGCGACTTAAATCTGCAACTTGTTGGTCAACACCCAATGCTTTTTTAAATAAATAAAGTGCAGCGATGATAGGAAGGAGGATAGGTAGTAGTGGTGCCAACGATGCCCATAAACTTGCTCCAAAAGAAATTATAGATGGAATTGCTGACCTAAATGACATTCCAATTGCTGTTCCAGCGGGAACTCCGGCAGCGGTTAACATTACAAATTGTTGGGTCATTCCTTTTAATATCCCACCCATTTGTTTTTTAAGGCCTCCAAAATCTATGGTAGATGCTAACATATCCCCCACTATGGGTATTTTTTTTATCTGACCTTCAAGGCCATCTAACATACCATCGGCTTTTCTTTGAAGTTCATCTTGTAGGTTAACTCGTTTTTCTTCAGTCTTTACAACATCTTTAAGAAGATTAACTTCCTTTTCGAGGTCTTTGTATGCTTTTGTTCTTCTATCTGCTATATTAGATAATTGTTCTTCGTATTCTTCTATTAAGGTTTTTTGTTGTTGAAGATTATCTTTCTCATCTACCATTGAGTCCAATAATCCCTTACGAAGTTTATTTATCTCCCTATAATTTTGTACCTGGTCAGACAATTTTTGATTGAGCAAATCCGCATAGTTTGTCAACAACTGCTCATCTTTGATGGCTTTCTTTCTATTGTATCCACTCTTATCTGCCATTTATACCACTCCGACCAATTAGGATATTATTTCCAAAGACCAGAATCTTTGCGTTCTTGATTGAATTTCTCAATATCCTGTGCTAACTTGTGAGAGGCAGCGCCTAAATCATCGAAACTTTTTCTTATTGTAGGGTCTTTCTCTGCCATTTTTTCAAGACCTTTCAAAAGTTTACGAGCTACAAGTTTTTGTAAAAAATTCATATTAGCCATTATATGTCTCCATTGTTTGTGTATATAAATATCAAAGGGGAACTATTTTCGTGTTCCCCTTGATGATTTCTTCATAGACTCTTCAGTATGCTTTCTTTCAGCCTCTTTAAACTCTACAATTTTATTGATATAAAATTTACGAGCCCAAACAGGCATATTGTAAACATCATTCCAAGTAAACCCACCATTTCCGTGGTATACAAGGTCAAATATATGTCCGTGGAGTTGTTGTCTATATTTAATCGTTAGGCCAAAAAAAGGTCAAGTCGATTGGCAACGACATCTCCCTCCCTTCGCCAGTTTCTTCTGAAATAAATTCCCAAGTTAGGTCAATGTCAGGAGATACTTCTCTTATGTGGTTTCTTAATGCCTTTGAATCAAACGCAAATAATTCATTATCAACAAAGTTTCTAATAGTCTTTGAGTCGTAGTCGCCATCTACTGATAGAATACTATGTTTCAAACGAGTTGTTAATTCTGGCATTGTTTCGTTTTTAAGTTTACGATTTGCCTTCTTCAAATCCTCCAACTCGTGTTTAATTTTTCTATCCTTTGATTCCGTTAGAATCATAAACGTGATAGTTCTTTTTGATTGTGGAAGTTTAAACTCAAATTCGTTTTTATAAAGTTCTATTTGAGCTGAACCATCATACTCTACATTATCAAATTGAGTAAGGTCAATCGTTTCCTCTTGGGTATTGCTGGAGAATGGGTCATTTACCATAACCTTATAATCCTTACCATATCCAAGAATACGAGCAGCAATCATAATAGCATTTTTATCACCAATGATTAAATCAACATACTTAATAGGTTGACCTTCACCATTTGAAATGATAAGAGACTGAAATAGTCGGTCAAGTACCGTACCATCTTTGATATATGATTGTGTTGTAAGAATATCTTCTTCTTTTGCCGTCATATATTTCATTTCCACCTTACCACTTGATAATGGGTTGTCTTTTGGATATACTAATCCACGAGATGGTAGTTCGATAATTTCAGTAGGGAATTTGTAGTCACGAAGTTGTTGAGTTTCCGACTCCGCTCTTAATTTTGCAGCAATATCCTTATCGGACATTCCTTTATATTCATCTTGTAAATCTGCCATAACTTCCTTTGTTATATTTTGGTTAACCACATATAAATATGGAAGTCGAAGATTTATAATACAAAAAACCCCCACCGATTGGTGAGGGTTTAATTTTTAATAGGGTTTCTATTAAGCAGCTACGAAAGAATAGTTACCAGCTTCGCCAGTAATTTTCCATGCACCTGAACAATCGAATGTTTCAGGGAACTCGTATCCATCAACGAATTCAATTGCTTCGTAACCATCTTTACCCCAACCACCTTCTGGCAATCCCCACTCAGCAGTAGCTTCTGCGTAAGTGAAAAAGTTTGCGTCATCTGCGTGGTCAACGATAGTACCAGAGTTACCATAAATAGCAACACGGTCTTCTTTTTGTACGATAATTTGAATAGCCATAGCATCTCCTTTTTTTAAATTGGTTAACCTCAAATAAATATAGTCAATTTAATAGAAAACCCCACCAAAGTGGGGTTATCATTTTTCAATTATTATTACAATCCGTATTTTAGTATTGTAAGATAGCGTAATCGTAAGTAAGTGTTAAATCAACTGTAGCAAGGTCTTCACCCGTGTAGTCCATATCAGAGAACTTAGCAGTTTGAATGAAAGCGCCTTTTAATGTCCACTCTTCTACTTTATCACCAACAGGACCCAAACTGTTGAATACGATGTCTTTTTTGTAGAAGTCAGAATAACCATCACGGCCTGTTACTGATTCGTGGTGTAAACGTACCCACTCCATTACTGCTTGTGCAGCGGATGGAACTACTGCGTCATAAAGAGTTACGGTGATGTCAGACCATTCAGAACGACCCTTAACATATCTACGGGTGTTGATGTGGTCGATAGTCACCTTACCATTTGTAATTTCAGGTCTGGCAGCCGTTTTCACCAAGTATGCTGGAATTCCTTCCACATACATAATGAACCTATTGGACATTTTAGGTTCAAAGTTGGTGAACATAATTTCATTTGGGTCAAGTAATTGTGCCATTTATATCTCCTATTGTCTTTCTAATAAATAGTCGTTTCTCTAATTTATGCCTCTGGGAATGCAGCGCCAGTTGGAAGAATGTTGAAGTCAAGTACAATGAATTCAGCAGTCTTGGCTGGTTGTAAGTAAATTTCCCCTACCATAATGTTTCTATCAATCACATCTGGTGTGTTGTTCGAATCATCCATTACTACTTTAAATGCGTACAAACCATTTCTTTGTTGGATTGATTCCAAGTATGGGTTCACGATTGACAAGAATCTATTTCTTGTAGCAGCGGTGTTGTTTTCGAATACCAAGTATCTTGTAGAAGATGCGATGTATTTCTTAACTGCGATTAACAATCTACGAACATTGATTCTATCCAAAGCGGATGGTTTAGCTTGTAGTGTTTTCTGACCGAATACCGTAGCACCTTGTCCAGGGAACGTAGCGATTGGGTTGATTCGGTTAGTGTAAAGTGTATCTCTCTCATCGTGAGTCAAACGAGTCTTAACTTCAAGTACGTTTGGAAGACCACCACGATTCAAACCGGCAGGAGCGTACCATTCAGCACCTACTGCGTCATTGAATGCAATCACACCTGGAAGAACAACACTTGGCGGAACCCAGACTGGCTTGTTCTTATCGGTATCAAGGATTTTAACCCAAGGGTGGTAAGTAGCAACATAGTTTGAATCAAAACCACTCAAAGAGTTAACAACCGTTGCAATAGAGTCAGCGTAACCACCGGCATCCATCACATAGAAACAATCCAATCTATCTTCACACATATCTTTAGCGAAAGTAGTTACTGAAGAGTGTAGTCTATTGATAACACCTGGAGTTACAACCATATTGATGTCGTACTCATCCGGGTTAGAGATTGCGTTGATAGCTTTTCTATAAGCAACCGTACCAGCAGCGGTAGCGGAAGAACAATCCAAACCTTGAGTGTTTCCAGCAACAATGTTAGTTCCTGTAAGAACAACTCGGTTTGGCTCCCATCCATCAAAACCACCTTGGAAAGGTACGATGAATTTCAATGCATCGATGTCAGAAGACAAAGAGATTGCGGTTTCAGAACCAACAGTACCAGTCTTACAATCAGCCAAATCAAAGTCAGAACCAACAGTTTCAGTTGAAGCGTCTGGAGTTGGCATCAAGAAGTTCAAGTTATCAGTAACAGAGAAGTCAAAGTTGTAACCCAAGAATACTCTCTTGTTAAACTCACCACTAACTGATTGTGATACTACATAAGATGGTGAAGGAAGTGTGTAAGCACTATTAAGTGGTGAAGTCTAAGCACCAAATCCGAAAGGAACGAGTGTTGAATCAATTGCACCAGCATCAACATCAGTATCAACCTCTACTCTAATATGAGCAGATGCGTTGTTGTAGTCACCATTAGTTGAAACTTTACCATTAGCATCGACAGTAATGTATTTGTCACCAATTACTCTCTTGATGTAGTTTGGTGAGTTAGGGTCAAGGTTAAGACCTGTAAATTCTTCTACAATGTTTGGTCTTGTGTCAGTATCTTGTACACCCTGTCCAAAAATTGAATTAGGAACTTTAGAAGTATCTACTCTTCTAACAATCACACTAAATGTACCATATTCAGAACCTGGCACTGCTGAAGCTGGTTTGATGTCACGGATACCTACTTTGAATTCGTAGTTAGTAGCAGTACCATGAGATAAAGTGTGGAACTTAAACAAGTTAGTAGCAACACCACCAACTTTTTGTGACTTAATCCAAGGAGTAGATGACTCTGAATAAGCTTTTGTATAATCCGTATCAACAAATGATGCAGTTTGAACCGTAACAACCTCACCAGTAGCGAATGACTCTGATTGGAAGGTTGAGAAGTTCATAAATGTGTAAGCATTCTTTGAAGATTTAGGAGCGTATCCGTAAATTTTAGTGATGTAGTTTGAATCACTTGGATTTAAAGATGCTGAAACATCAGTTGATGAAATACCACCACCCGCAAGTGTCAATGAAAAGTTAGATGCAGTTACTACAAGTGTATCACCAGTCGTATTATCAGTTACCAATGAAGAACTGAAGTTAGATTCGATTGTAGATGTAGTAGTAGTGTGAAGTACAGCGGCTACTTTAGTACCAGCAGATGAAGACACAGTCAACACAACAGGTTTTGTCAAAGTATAACCACTTGCACCCAATACTCTTACGATAGTTGCAGCACCAGCTTCCTCTAAATAAGATTGAGCGGTATACGGAAGGTATGAATCTTCAGTAAGACCACCAAACTTTTGTTGGAATTCATTGAATGACTCTACCTTTGTTGGTACAAAAGCAGGTCCTTTGATTGATTGCCCGATAAGAGCAGCACCAATCTCACCAATACCAACAGGTAAGAATGAGAGGTCTTTTTCTCTTGTAAATACGCCAGGACTTACAATTCTTTCAGCCATTATTTTCTCCTAAAATATAATTTTCGGTTTTCCTTATTATAAATACACCAAAAATTAGGGAAACGAATAGTTATTTGTTGGGAGTAAAGGTATTTGTTCCAATATCGTAAGTTCCCTCACCATATTTTTCTCTCAAAACCTTTCCTAACTCAACTTCCTCCTTCCTAGCTTCTCCAAATGAGTTGATTAACATCTGCTTTTCATCTTTTAAAGCTTGGAATCTGGATTCTAAATCGTAAATATCTAATTCGATTTCCCCAAGTCGTGTATTGATAGTCAATACCCTTTGTCGTAACTCTGAAATACTACCGACTTCTTCTTCGGTAAAATTCAATACTGTTTGTTCGTTCATAACATTAAAATTTATTGTTTCAGTATATAAATATGTAAAAATTATTCATTACCACTCTGAATTGAAGGTTCATTTCCACCCATTCGTGGACTATCACCCCAAGATACCTTACCAACCGAAATTCTACGTTTAGTATTGTTGGTCATTGCAGCATATTCTGGAACAATGTATGCTTTAGCAGTCAAATTGATATTTGCCTTTGTAATTCTATCTTGACTCATCTCTGAAATGGTTTCGAATGAGTAAGAATCACCTTTGATTACAAATTTGTATCTATCACCAAATGAACGACCTTGGAAGAACACAATTTGTTCGACAATCTTGTTTACTTGCTCCATATAGTCACACCAAACCACTACTTCGTATTCCAAGTTTACATAATCCGGTCTTTCAACTGACATAAACTCTTTTTTTGGTTGTTGACCTGTTAAAACGGAGAATTGGTCGTATCTATTTGTTCTTGTATACTTTCTTTCAAACATTTGGTGAGCATCTTCGTTCTCAGCCACCTTCAACTTTGATAATTCCGTGTTGATTGAAAGATTGTTTCTTTTGAATGAGATAACAGGTGTTAAAACCATCCCATTATCATCTCTCATAAATCCATCACGTTGTGCACTTGCCCATTTCTCTGGAGAAGCATACATTACTGGAACTGGATAGAATCTACCGTCATCTTCGATGGTAGGTTTTACATCTTTCTCCAAAAATGTCTTGAATGCAGAATCAACATCGTAAATACCAACTGAAATGTTCTTCGCATTGTCTTGGTCTCTACGAACTTGTTTTGCCTTATTCAATTTTGGGTCTGGTGATGTTGATGACTCCGTTTGAACAAGATTTGGTTTTACAATATCGTTATTTCTATATTTCTGAGCCATCTTATAATCCTAATGGTACTTCGTTATCATTTTGTCGTGAGTTACCTCTATATGTATCCACCAATTTGATTGATGTTTGTCTTGTAACGTGAGCATCACATATAATAGATACATTAAGACCTTGTGTTTCACCACCATCCCAAGTTTGTGGATTTTTACCAGCAAAATATTGATATGAATATTGTGCGTCAATCAAATGATATTCACCATTCCATTCAATGATATCACCAACTTCGGGTTTTATATTTACATCAACCAAAGTATCACGAAGAAATCTAAATTGAACTTCACGAGAATATGATTGACCAAAATCATCAGAGATTTGACTTGACTGATTACGTTCAATCAAACAAGGAATTTTAACCGGCTGATTGAATACCTTATCCTTACCTTCACCATATAGATTTGCCTTTGTTTCGGTCAAAGCGACTTGGTAGTAATAGATTTCCGTATCAATAATGTCATTGATAAGTTCCTTATTCACTTTACTGAATAAAGCCATATCTCGTTGTCCACCGAATAGAGCCATTTGGTTATCCTATAAAAATTGGTCGTGGTACTCTATTAAGAGTTTCTTCCAAATATTCCGATTCTTCTTTTCTTGCTTCCATTAATGCTCTACGAGATGTTGATTCCAACATTTCAGTCAATTGAGTCATCAATGATTCTTTTTCAGCAGATGCTTCGTTACGAAGGTCAGCACCATCCAATGTGATATCAGCACCAGGGATTGGAATTGCTGAGAATTTAGCACGAACAGCACCCAACATTTCTTTGGCAAGTGCTAATGTGTATCTTGCAATCCATTGTTTTCCAGCTGAATTGATTTTAATATATTCCAATCTATTAAATGGAGCATTCGACAAATCACTTACAACATTTGAATTTGCGATTGGTGAATTTACTTCACTATCTAATGTATAATCAAAATATACTTTAGCACCAGTATCACCTGTGGTTGGGATGGGATACAATCTGATTCGTTGACCATCAACGTGGAATCCAAATGATGACTTACGAATGTAATCGTTAAATTCGATTGCTTGGAGTCTTAAAAGGTCATCAAACATTGGTTGCATCATAAATGATACACCCGGAGAATAGTTACCCCAACCGAATGTGTTCAACATTTGTTGAGAACCAAGACCTGTACCTACGAATGGGTCAAAATATCTAATGATTGCTGGTGGTTGGGTATGATATACTCTACGAAGAGTCACACCATTTGATACCGTACCATTTTCAAGATTTACAACATTATCATCACCCAAGTCATAAATTTGTTGACCACCTACCATTTCAAAAGAACCGGTGTAAACGGTAACTTTACCACCACTCAATGCTTCAGTACCATAATCCTTGGCGATATTTACCAAGTTTTGCATATTAGCATTCATATTGGTATTTGATAAATCCAAATCCAACGATGAACCTTGTAATGATAACAAGTTTTCTTTGGCTCGGTACTGATTTACTTGTGATGAGTATTCGTTTACAGCTTCCTCAAAACAAGTAAAGAAGTTGATGTCCTGTAATTCAATATCAATGATTGGATAACCCAATCTTTTAGCACACCATTCTGCAACTTTTGGAGCATCCGACCTGAATTGTGAATCAGAGTCAAAAAATCCAAAAGGAGTTGATGAACCACTTGTAAATGAACCTGAACCTGGCCAAATTGGAATGTTTACTGACATTTAAACTCCTAAATACTATTACTCACTATATAAATAGTATTATGTCAAGGGTTTCACTCAACTATATAGTTCAGTACACCTTCTCTTTCAAAATATCGTGTACTATCCATCCAATTTGTTAAAGGATGTGACCTATTTTGTTCATAATCCCATACCCAATCTTCTTCACCAAGTTCTTGAATACGTTGATGGATGAATGGGTCGTAATAATCACGAATTAATCGTGCTCTTCTATTAATATCCGTTGAATTGTTGTCAACAGTTGAGTTAAAATTGTTATATTGGATATATAAAAACTTTCGAAGGTGAATAAATTTAGTTTCAAGGAAAGTTTTAACGATTAATTCAAAATCATCAGCAACTGACACTCTTCTACTATGTCCGCCTATCTTGTGGTAGACATCACTTCTCCAAACCCGTGTATGATTTGGCATTGAAATATTAAATCGAATAGTTTTTGGATTGATGTCGGTATATTTGTGAACTAAATAGTCTGTACCATAATGATTTTCCCATTTATGACCCGAATATCCGAATGCAAATTGATTATTTGGGTTAGCATACCAATCATCACGTTCACCATCAAGCCCATATGGTCTCATTTCACCAGTTTCATACATCTCACAACAATCAGTATAGATAAAACCTGCGTCTGGATGTTGTTTTGAAGCGTTCAAAATGTCTTCAAGAGCAGTTGGCATCAAATAATCATCATGGTCTAACTCAATTAACCACCTACCATTTGACAACATTGCGGCTCTATGTTTAACTTCACCGACATTTCCACCTGAATTTGGTGTCAGTCTATGAATGTGAATACGATAATCTTTAGAAGCGAGTTCTTTTAAGTATTCCCAAGTTTTATAATCATCAATTGGCGAATCATCAACAACAACCCACTCCCAATTTACATAAGTTTGTTCTGATAGTGACTTGTATGTTCTGAAGATTCTTTCATTTGTCATATATGTTGGTGTAAATACTGACATAATTGGGGTGTCTTCGTTCTTGTAAACTTCTTTTTCAGATTCACAGGCCCAAAATGTAGACTGACACACAACGACATTAGCAATAATATTGTCTGCCATAAAATCATCATAATGATGTAACTTTGAAGACACCATTGAGTGATTATTCATCTGCAATATTGGGTCAGGTATTGATTCACCTAACACAATCACCACATCGGGCCTATGTTTTGCAAAATGATACTTAAAATCATTTGCGTCTTCGTAAGAATATAAAACTACATCCTCAAAAAGATGTTCTTCCCAATAAACATCCGATTGTAGTCTGATTTCACCGAATCTATCCCACCCATAAATGAGTGCAGTAGGTAAACTTGTCTTCATAAATTATTCCTTATTTGTAAGGTTCACCACCAACCCAAAGAACAAATGATTTGCGAGTTCCTTTGGTAACAGGAGTAACTCTGTGTAAGTAGAATGATGGAAAAATTACAACATTACCCTTACCACGAGGTGCTTTTATATGCTTACCCAAATTAAATTCAAGGTCACCCCCCTCATACTCATCTGGTCCTGAAAGTTGTACGGTTACTGATACCTTTCTTTGATTTTGAATACCAATTCCACAATCCATATGCCACGAATAGTGACCACCACCTGCATAATATTCGGTATATTGAATTTGCTCTCTCATATTTGTCAAGTCAAAATGCCACATAGAGTCATTTGCCTCAACAATCATATCGTGAAGTTTATTATATACCCAATACCACTTATCGTTTTGTGGACACCATTTTACTGATGACTTTCGAACACTGTCAACTTGTGCTGTTTCGTTTAGTTCACCAATTCCGGCTGTTTGGAATTCCAAATCAGAGGTCATACTTTCAATTTCAACAAGCTCTTCAGTCGTGAATCCGTTGTTGAACCAATAGTAGTTTGTATAATTTGTATCTAATGTTCTTTTGGATTGATTAAATTTATATCCTAATTCCATAACTAATTTATTTTTATATAAATATGTAACTGAACTTTATAAATTTTAATAAGTAGACCCTGAACGATATACTTCTACAATATATACAGTATCACCCGAAGACCATCCGTATTCTTTGAATGTCAATCTTTGATTAGTATCATCCCACTCAAAATAACCTCCAGGAAGACCAACTCCCTGTGCTCCAAATGCACCTTGAGAACCTTGAACACCTTGAGGGCCTACAACACCCGCATCTCCAATTGCACCTTGAGGTCCTTGGTCACCCCCACCACCTTGAGCGCCTTGGAAACCAGTTTGACCTTGAGGACCTACATTACCAACAGCACCGGCAGCACCTTGAGGAGCTGTACCTTGAGCACCCTGTGCTCCTGCATCACCCGTATCGCCTTGAGAACCTTGAACACCTTGAGAACCTTGAACACCTTGAGGACCTACAACACCCGCGTCACCAATAACACCTTGGGCGCCTTGATTACCTTGTGCACCTTGGTCGCCTTGAGTACCTAAATCACCAGCATCACCAGTAGTACCTTGATGTCCGGTTAATCCGGTGTTACCTTGAGGACCTAAATTGCCGACATCACCAGAGTCACCAGTAGTACCTTGAGCACCTTGAACACCTTGAGGTCCTAAATTACCAGCATCTCCAACTAAACC
>Ga0181607_10004366_pt1 | contig 12103 bp, 11 predicted proteins | sample 041ome_9_FD_132420 | JGI IMG/M metagenome (GOLD analysis project Ga0181607, IMG submission 132420) | Coastal salt marsh microbial communities from the Groves Creek Marsh, Skidaway Island, Georgia - 041413US metaG (megahit assembly) | ecosystem: Environmental > Aquatic > Marine > Intertidal zone...
TTATAAAGGAACTTATTTCTTTTTTTATTTTTAATTTTATCTAGGACGAATAAATTAAATCTTTTTTTATCAAGTTTCTCAGATAGTGACTGACCTAAAAGACCAAAACCACCTGAAATTAAAACATTTTTTTTCATTTTATCTATTTTTTTCGAAATATTTTTCTGCTGTCAAAATGTCTTTTTTACTATCAATACTAAAAAAATATCCTTTATGAAGATATGACTTCAATATTTTTTTTTTTATCAGTATCCCTAAATACTTATTCTCCAATTCATGATTTGGATTATAATATTTGTTAAATGTGTATTTATTAAAAATATAAAAACCAATATTTACTGGATCCTGTAATTTTGGCTTTTCCTCAAAAGATTTTACATAACCATTGAAGGATAAATTTAAATGCCCATATTGGGAATTTTTATAATATGAGGATATAAATGACACTTTTTTTTTTAACTTAAAATATTGTTTTTGCAAACTATTTATATTTATATCTGCTAAACCATCACCATAAGTTACTAAAAAATCTTTTTGATTTAAAAACTTAATTGATTTTTGTATTCTATTTAATTTAGAAGTTTGCAGTCCAGCATTAAAAAATTTAATATTAATTTTAGATGAGTCAATATCTTTAGAATTATGTATTATTTTGAAATTATTTTTTTTAATTACTAATTGTGATTTGAAGAAATTGATAAAAAAATTTTTTTTATAACCTAATGGAAAAATGAAATAATTTAAACCATATTTGTTTAAATTGTGAATTATTTCTAATAAAATAATCTTATTTTTAATTTTTGCTAATTGTTTCGGTTTTTCATTAATTTTAGAAAACCTTGAACCAACTCCACCCAATAGAATTATACATGATTGTATACCTCCCTTTTTTTTCATATTAAATCTCTATAAATGACCTTATATTTCTTTGCGACAACATCATACGAAAAATTATTAATTATTTTACTTCTAATATTTTTAGAAATTTTGTTATGATTTTTGTCGTCTAGACAGAATCTAATTCCATCTATAAGATCATTTATATCTAAATAATTTGCTAAATAACCATCCTCTTTATGTGAAATAATGTCAGCCGTTCCAATACTATCAAATGTAACACATGGAAGTTCACAAGCACCAGCCTCTAACACTATTTGTCCAAAAGCCTCTATTCTACTAGGAGCTATTAATAGGTCAGAAGCAGAATAAATTAATCTTAGCGATATCACATCGTCATCAAAATGCTTATCAAAAACTATAAAATTAAATTCATATTTTTTTTTTAAATCTTCTAAACCATCTGCATTTCCAATTATAACTATTACAAATTCTTCTTTTTTCATATTTGATCCCTGAACAGCTTCTAACAAAAGATCAAATCCTTTTCTGCGATCATTAATTCCATTGTAGGCACTAAATAAAAAATATTTTTTTTCTTGATTAAATTTCAAATATTTTTTTGCATATTCTTTGTTTATTGGAAACCATTTTAAATGATCTATTGAACATGGTACTGTATATATTTGATTATTTTTTAAAACTTCGCTTTCTTGCACTAGACTTTTAAGCCAATTACTAATACATACTATTACAATATCACTGTTAAAAAATAATTTTTTTCTATTTAAAACCCAGTTTTCAATATTAAATATTTTTTTATCATTAAATTTTTTGTCTCTAAATTTATAAAAATTATTAGTTGTATAATGTTTACTTCCAACAAATGGCCACATATCAACTATTGTCCATACTTGAGGTTTCTTAATTTGAGAAAACTCTTCAATTGCAATCATTTCATTACATATCCAGTGAAAATTGACTATATCACAGTCAAAATTATTAACTTTTTTTGCCAATCCTGATCTAAAAAAAGATATTGAGTCTTTATAAATATTATTTGCTCCTAAAATTTTTTTTGTTTGTATTGCGAGAAATTTTTTTATTTTATGTATGTATAAATCATAATTATTATCCAAGTTTAAAATTATATCATTTCTATCAATTTTATATTTTTCATTAACAAGCAATTTTGATTCTATTGAGTTTTTATTAAGAGCGTCCAGCAATCTCAAGCAAGATGTTGCGGCACCTCCTTTACTATCGCTATAATTGATATGCAAAACTTTCATAAATAATTTTTTTTTAAAACTTCTTTACAAACATAGAAACTATCAAATCTACTTAGATAAGGAAAAACTAACTCATAATTATATTTTGATAATCTTTTAAATATTTGTTTTTCATTAACATAATTATGTTCTATTGTTATTATTTTTGGTCTAAATTTATCTAAATCTAATCCATTTAAAACTGCTAGCTCATTTCCCTCCGTATCAATTGAAAGATAATCTAGCTCTATAATTTTAAAATTTGAAAAAACGGAATTCAAAGAGATAGTTTTTACATCATAAATATTTGAGTAATTTAGGCCTTTTTTTAGACCAGATAAAAAATTATTTTCTTTTTCATAAAAAGTAACGATCTCATTTTTATCACTTATTGCATCAAAAATTAAAATATTTTCATTTCTATTTGCTAATAACCGTTCTTTCCAAAAAAGTGAGGGTTCACACAATATACCTTTCCACCTTCTTTCCTTCTCTAAAAAAAAAGTATTAGAAAGATTGATGCCATCAGCAGCTCCTACCTCACAATAAAATCCATTTGTTTTTTTTTTTAGAATAAAATCAAAAAATAAGTCTTGGAAAATTTGTGATTTGCTCATATTTTTATTTTCTAAAATAAAATTAATATAATTTTCTGTTGTTAATTTTTGATTTTTTTTTTTAAAATTTTCAAGATTGATTTCAAAATATCTAAATTTTTTAATAACCTTATAATCAAATAGACTCAAAACCATATTTACAATATTGAAGATTATTTTTTTTAAAATAAATACTAGATTCATATCAGTCATGTGTATATCAATATTTTTGAACAATAGAAAAATTAATTTAAATTAATATTTTGATACTAAATAAAGTTATAATGTTGAATATAAATTTGATAATGATATTGTACGTTCAATTAATATTTATTTTTCTTATATTTTGAAAATTCTACATGTAAATTTTTCAGATAGTATTGGTGGTGCGGCAATAGCTGTTAATCGATTGCATTCATTGCTTATTAAAAAAGGATATAATTCCAACCTACTTGTTAATGAAAAAAATACACAGAATAAAAATGTATTCAACTCAAAATCAAACTTTATTTTAATACAAAATCTTTTTTATCAATCTGTTGAGAGAAAAATAATTTCTTTAATTGGAAAAAGTAATTACCAATCAAAATCTTTGAATATTTTTCCAACAGGTTTAGCAAAAAAAATTAATAACTTTAATGCTGATGTGGTTAATTTGCATTGGATAGGAAATGCAATGATTAGCATTAAAGAGATAAGCAAAATTAAATCAAAATTAGTTTGGACTATGCACTCAATGTGGCCTTTTTCTTGTATAGACCATTTGTCTGATAAAGATGATTTTAGTAAAAATTTTTTAAATAATAATCACAAAAAATTTAACTTCATTGAAAAATATGTTTGGAGTCAAAAAATAAAATACTTTAAAAATCTTGATATCAGTTTGATTTGTAGTTCAAAATCAATGATGAATAAAGTTTCCAATAGTTATCTCTTTAGAGAAAAAAAAATCAAATTAATACCTCTTATATTAAATAATAAAATAAATAATATTAATCTTGAAAATGCTAAAAGATTTTTTAACAATAATAAAAAAAAATATAAAATTTGTTGCATTGCAGAAAGCCTTGATAATCCAAATAAAAGAATTAATGAATTAATTGATTGTATAGACAAAAACAATTTTTTTAACAAAAATAATTCTGAAATTGTTCTTATCGGTGATTTTAAAAAAAAAAAATTAAGTAAAAAAGAAATATATATTAATCATGTTGGAAAATTATCAGATGAAATCTCAAAACAAATTTTAATTTCAAGCGTTGATGTTGTTTGTCTTGCAAGTAAATCAGAAACTTTTGGTCAGACTAGTTTAGAGGCAATTTCTCTTGGGGTACCGTGTGTAATTTTTGAAAATTTAGGGGCAGCAGATTATATAAACCATGAAAAAAATGGATATATTGCGAAGACAAATAACTTTCTTGATTTTTCAGATGGAATTTCTTGGTCATTAAAATTCCTAAGAAATAAAAAAAAAGAAATTTTAAATGAATTTTATTCGAAATACGATGAGAATGAAATAATTGAGGATTATATTAATTTCATTAGTTCATGATTTTTAATTTTATTAAAAAAAAAATTTACAAAATTATAATATTTCATTTTTATGATCGTGTAAAAATTAAAAAAAAACCTATTTTTTCAAAAACTAAAATAAAACCAAAATATTTTTTAATTTGCAACTTAAGTTCTCTTGGAGGGATGTTTTCAAACTTAAAAATAGTTTTAAATGGTATTTGTGAAGCAGAAAAAAATAAACTCAAACCAGAGGTTGATATGCAAAATTATCCAACTCTTTACAATGATAATGATATAAAATTTACTAAAAATAGTTGGCTGTATTATTTTAAACCATTATCGGGAGGTTTAGATAAAGCTTTAAAATCAAGTTTTGTAATAAATCAACATAATAAAATTAAACAAGAACTTATTCAAAATAAAAAGAGAAATTTTTTTTTAAGAAAAATTTATAAAAAAAAAATAATTATTGATAAAAAACTTTTAAACATTGCAGATAAATTTTATAAAAAAAATTTTCAAAAAAAAAAAACTATTGCGTTACATTTCCGAGGTACTGATGCAAAAATAACACCTTCGCATAATTTTCCTCCAACATTAACCCAAGTTGAAGAATTTTTGGAAAACTATCTAAAAAAAAATAAAGTGGATAAAATTTTTTTAATTACAGATGAATTAGAGTATTTAAAATATTTTAAGCTCAAATATAAACATATGATATGTTTTTGGAAAAGTTTCAGATCTAATAAATCTAAAATATTTAACCTTAATTTAAGAAAGAAACATAATTATAAAATTGGTAGAGATAATATTGTAGATATGATAATTTTATCAAAAATTGATACAATCATTTATTCTCAGTCAAATTTAGTTGAATTTGCTATTTTTCATTCAGATATAGATGTTATAAAAACCTATAAATTACAAAACGGTGTCAATTCCAAAAATATCTTGATATCTCTCTTTCTATGGAAAATTAAAAATATATTACCTTCAGCAATAGGGGGTTTTAAAAATAAAGCTAAAATAAAAAAGATTTTTATAAATTAAATTTTTTTAAAATTTTAGTCATGTAAATCTAGAGCAGTAGCTTTAAATTGTCGATAAGTCTGATCAAACTCGGCGCCTAACTTTTCCATCATCTTTTTACCTTGATCGTCATTTTTTTCTGCAATTTTAATTTCGGGCCATCTATCCCTAGGAAATTTTGTATATAAACTAAAAACTTTTGCTAGACCAGAAATCTCCTCTTTTGATATCGTTGGCATATTTAACATGCTTTGACTAGTATTAGATAGAGAACAAATTTCTTCTTCTTTAATGTATCCTTTTTGTATAGCTAAATTTCTTAAAGGCGTCCCATGATATGGAGCAAATATAAATGCTCCTGTTGCATCAATATTGTCTGGAAGTTTTCTAACAAAATTTATCGTATCAAATATCAAATCTCTTGTTTCATCAGGCATTCCAATTATACTATTAGCGCACGAAGCATATTTGTGATCAGCAGCTATTTCAAAAGCTCTTATTTGCACATCATCTTTAACATTTCTCTTAAGATAATTTCTTCTATAATCATAATTGCCATGTTCAATGCCTATATTCATTCTAAGCATATTCATTTCTTCAAGTCCAGCTGCGCGATATTCATTAATTGTTTCAGCTCTTGTGTTCATCCAAAATGGTATTTTGTAATCTGAATATAATTCTTTTAATTCATCAAATTCTCTATTTGACATAGCTAAAAATGTGTCAACAACAAAATAAATTAAATTCGGATCATATTTTTTTACAAGAAAGTCAAGTTCTCTTTTCATTCTATTAATACTTTTTTTTCTATGAAATTTACCACCAGTCTCAGATTTATATTCAACATTATTTGAAGGGGAATTACAAAATGTACAAGTATAAGGACAGCCTCGTTGAGTCTCAAATCCAACAGCTCTCCATATTTTTCCTTGCATAGGTCTGTACAAACTGCCTTCCTCAAATAAATCCCAATCTGGTATTGGTACTGTATCTATATCTACCGGTGGTCTCATACCATTTCTATAGATATTACCTTCTCCCTTTATTATTAAATTCTTTATTTGATCAATTCTACCTCCTGAAGATAAGGCATTAGCCAGCTCGACCACTGCTCCTTCTCCTTCACCTCTGCAAACATAATCAACGAGTTCATTTTTAATAATTTTTTCAGATGCATAAGTAGCAAAAACACCACCAAATAATGTCTTGTAATTTCTTTGTTTTTTAGGAATTGAATTTAAAAGTTCTATTGCTAAAAAATAAGTACTCTCTAAAACTGAAACCAATATAAGATCTGGCTTAAAAGATGAAACTTTTTTTTGAAAATCTTCAACTATTCCACTCTTAGGTTTGACACCCTTTTTGTGCCACTCTGAATTATCATACTTATGAACATTTCTATTTTCAACTTTTTCTTCATTAGTATTTTTTCCTAATGTTAAAGAGTCAATATCTTGATAATACGTGCAATCAAATAATTCTAGAGGGTAACCCTCTTTTTTTAATAGTGCTGTAAAAATTCCTACAGATTGTGGCATTAGTGCACTCATATGTAAGTTTGGATAAAATATCAAAATCTTAAAATCTTTTACATTTCTAGATTTAAAAGGAGAAAACAACATTCTTAGTTATATCAAATATTTAATATTTGCAATATGAGATAAATTTTTATCAGTTGTACTTAATCTTTTTTTAAACTCATTTTTTAAGAAATATATCAAAAATTTATCAACTTTGGATCTTGGTGTATAATCTAATAATTTATTTCTTTCATTAGGATAATATTGTTTTCCTCCAACCATACCTATACCAGATATAATTACATTTTTTTCTCTGTTCTCGTCCAATGCTAGTAAAATTGCATAAAACCCAGTAGATATACCCCATAACTTTCTTTTAAAAATACATTTTAATATATGTAAAAATTTATCTTTCAAATTATCCATATATTTTAATTCAGCTAAATAGATGGATAACAAACCGAATCGAAAAAATTTTTTCTGAAATTTTACTTGCTCATTATTCCATACGTTAGTTATTGAAATTTCATAATTAAAGAACTCTTTTGGATCAATTTGTGCACCTCTAATATAAAGTCTATCTGGATAAGATTGAACAACTCGCTGCGTTATCATTGGATTTCCAATAAATTCTCTGCCACCAACTACTGCAATTAGACTGCTATCTTTATTTATATCTTTTAATTTTGCCCCTCTTTCACATGCACCATTGGCTGTATATATTTTTTTATAATCATTTTTTGGAATAACTGCATTAGGTTTTGAACCTATGACGATCACTTCATTTTTCACTTATTATCTCCCTATAATTCTTCTTACGTCTTGTAGAGATTCTTTGGTGTCTACCGAAATAGATCTGTCTGACATTTTTATCATTTTGACTTCATATCCAAGTTCAAGAAATCTCAATAACTCACAATCTTCAATTGACTCTAAAGGTGTTTTTTTTTTTGTTAAATAAAAATCCATTAGAGACTTGTGTGGTAAAGAGTATATGCAAACTTGTCTCCAAGATTTTACAAACTTTTTATTTTTTGTTGTAGGTATTGGTGCACGGGATTGGTATAAAAGCCTACCATCTTTTCTAAAAACTAACTTTGGTATATGACCTGAATTAAATAATTTTTTATTTCTAATTGCTGTATATCCATTTATAATTTCTTTTGGATGCTTAAGTGCTTCAATCAAGAGTTTTTTGATATCACTCGGATTACAAATTGGTTCATCGCCTTGAATATTTAGATAAAAATCTGCTTTAAGTTTTTTTGCAACTTCTGCCACTCTATCTGTTCCGGTTAGACATTTTTTTGATGTTATCATTGCTTGAATTCCAGCTTTAAGACAAACTTCAAAAATTCTTTTATCATCAGTTGCAACGATGATTTTTGATGAAGGTATAACTTTTTTGCATTGATTAAATGTTCTAACAATCATTGGAATTCCACAAATATCTAAAAGGGGTTTTCCTGGTAATCTAGTTGATTTGTATCTGGCAGGAATTACAGCAAAATAATTAGTCATATATTGATTTTAAATCAACTTTATAATTCGTATTAGTTATACTAGAAATTTTTATCTTAGATTTAATTGAAAAAATTTCTAAAGTTCTTTCCATATCAATATTTTTTCCTTCATTTTCAGCAGAACTACCAAAACCAGCTAATAAGATTTCAGATGCTTGTCCAGATCCAGCAATTCCTAGTGCATATGAAAAGACTAATGAGTTGGGTATGATTACAGAGTCATTTTTAAATATAAATTCTCCTTCAGAAACTCTTAAATCAACATTAAATATTTTGTTTTTTTTCATAGAATTTAATATATTTTTCTGAATACGATCTTTTGGAAGAATTATTTTTGTAAAAGTAGATTTATATTTATTTTTATCTGTCAATAATCTGAAAAGATTACAAACTACTCTATAATTGATTAATTTTTCATTAATACTTTTTTGAAGATTGAGGCCAAATACCACTGGTTTTTTTCTTTTAATAAATGATTCTAATAATTTAATATTTTTTTTTAAAGTAGGACTATTCCCTAAAATTAAGATAGTTTTATTTTTTAATTTAGAGCTTGGCACCCATTTTTTTGTTTCAATAGATGGTTTGGGTAACTTGTAGAGATTTCTGTCTATATCTAATAAATTTTTATCAAATTTGTTAGATTTTGTTAATTTTAAATGATCAATAAAAAGCAATTTATCTGAAATTGAATAACGATGATCCTTCAAAATATCTTGAATAAATGTTGGATGTATTCCATTAACGCCCGCCATGAAATAAAAAGGGTTTGTCCCCCAATTATATTTTTGCAGAAGAGGCTGAAAATATTTTTCGATTAATTTTAAAATTGGCAAAAAATCTATTTTCTTTCTACTTATTAGATTTTGATAATTTATTAATAAATATTCAGTCTTGATATTACCTGGGCCTCTCCCCATCCCTGTTACTGTGCCATCTACCCAACTCACTCCTTCCATAATGGCTTGATCTGTGTTCGTAAAAGCTCTAAGCATATTATCATGAGTATGAATACCAATTTCTTTTTTCCAATTTTTTTTAATCAAATTTATAATTTCTGAAGTTTGCACTGAACTTAAACTTCCCATGCTATCTGCAAAATATAAAACATCTATTGGAAATTTATTTAATTTAATCCCTATAGTCTCGATTTCTTTATCTAATCTTTCAGAACATTGCATAACATTGTAGATTATTTTTAACCGTTCTGTTTTTAAAGTTGAGCTTATTTTTGCTGCAACATCTAATTCTTCAAAATGACATGCAACCCTTACAAAATCTATCATATCTTTATTGGGGAATAGTTTTTTGGTATTAGCAATTATATCACCTTTTCCATAGTTAATTATCTCACTTGCGTTGACCATAACTCCAATTTTCAATTTTCTTGGTATCTTTAATAATCGAAGAAATTGATCAGTTGTGTAAGCACATGGACCTTTATATGATAAACTTGGAAACCCTCTAAAGCCTAACTCTACAAATTTTATTCCTGATTTATGCATTGCTAATAAATATTGATTTATCAATTCAATATCAAAGTCCCAATTATTATAATACCCACCATCTCGTAAGGTGCAGTCTAGCAAATTTAGGCTTTTAATTTTTTTATTTTTCATAAAAATATTTTTTTATAGTTTCTGGTGGTCCTGATTTAATCAATTTTCCATTTTCAAAATAATAAACCTTATCACAATTTTGGATTGAGGAAAATTTATGAGCAATGATTATTAATGTCATATCATTTATTTTAGCTAAATCTCTCATGATAATTTTTTCATTTGTTTCATCTAAAGAGTTGGTAGACTCATCTAATATTAAGATTTGCGGTTTTCTATATAGTGCTCTAGCTAAACCAATTCTTTGTTTTTGACCACCTGAGAGATTTTTTCCTAAATCTTGTGTTATTGTCAAAAAACCACCAGAAAGATTATCTATGTATTCATTAAGTTGTGATTTTTCTATACAATTTTTGACTAAATTTAAATCAATTTTATTTTTTTCAATTCCATAAGCTATATTTTCTAAAATAGTAGTGTTATTAAGAACCGTATCTTGTGGAACATAGCTAATAAGATTTTGCCAATATGAATTATTATATAAATTTATTTCTTTATTATTGATCGTGATTTTTCCTGCTGTAGGTTTTAAAAGCCCTACAATTATATCAATTAAAGTTGTCTTTCCAGAACCAGAAGGACCAGCAATACCAATTATTTCATTTTTATTTATTTGAATGGAGACATTCTTCACAGCTAACTTTTTTTCTCCATCAAGATCATACTCATAATTTATATTTTCAAATTTAATCTCATAATTAATCATATTTTTTTTAATTAAATCAAATTTTTCCTCATCAAAAATGTTTCTCTCTATAGTTTTTTCATTAAATTCTTTTAGTATTATGTTGAAGGCAGGTTTGCAGAACTTTAGGTTGTTTATTAATGCATTTAAATTTGTAAAAGCAGGGATCATTCTAATAAATATTAAGCTGATAATTGCTAGATAAGATGCTACTTGGTTTTTTTCCTCAATTGTAATAATTAAAAATATTGAAGTCAAAACAAGTATTAAAACTGATGAAACTTCTAAAATTAATTTCGGGATTTTAGTAATAATGCTATGTTTTTGTTGATTATTTTCCCTAATATAAATATTTTTTCTATAATCTTTAATTAAAAAAGAAAAACTTTTTAAAAGTTTAGAAAATTTTATACTTCTAATACCTTCGTTTAAATTTTTAAGAATTTCTTTTCCACTTTCAATGATATTCAATCCGTATTGTAAAATTTTTTGTTTTAAAAAAAAAATAATGAGATATGTAATTATGCTTAATATAAAAAAAACTAATAAAGAAAACTTCCAATTAAAAAAGAATAGCCCTCCTGCTAATATTAGTATGAAAAGAATTTCTCTAAAAAGAGCAAAAGATACAAATAAATAATTTATAGACATTTTTAATGTTGAATTAATGTTGTTAATTAATTTTTGAGGATTGTTTTTTACATGAAATATATAATCCCTCTCTAAATAGATATTATAAATTTTCAAAGAATTTCTAATTAAAATTTTTTTAAAAATTTCTGTTTCTAAATAGGTGTAAAAAATAATATATAAATTTTTTAATAAAAATATTAAAACAAGTAATACGGATATTAATATTATAAAATAAATTTGAGATTTTGATTTAATAAAATCTAATAAAGGATCATACTCTATTTTTGAGTAAAGTGTTTCAGGATCAATTATTACCAGTGCATAAACACCAATTGAACCAATTCCTATTGTTTCAAAAAATGTAAGTAACAATCCCGCAACAAAAACAAAGAATAAGCTAATTTTTTCTTCATGAATTAAAAATTTTGAAATTGAATTCATTAAATATTCAAATTATTTTTTTCATATCTAAAATTGTTTTATTTCCTTTTATTCTCCTATTAAATACTTTAAAACCTAATTTTTTATAAAGTTTAATTGCTGAAAAATTTATCAATTCTACCCCTAGATAAATAACTTTAATTGAAAAATCTTTTTTCAATTTTTTTAGACATGCAGACAACACTTCGTAAGCAACATTTTTGTTTCTCCATTTTTTATCTCCAACAATTATTCCGAGTTCGCAACTTCTATCATTATTTGATATATTGTAGAATTTTATATTTCCAATATGTTGGTTTGTATTTTTTGCAAAAATTCCCAAAAAAAAAGTGTTTTTTTTTTTGTTTTCACTAGTTACATATAGTTTTAATGCAGAAACACTTTTTTATTTTATTTGTCCTATTAACCTTTTAATACTTTTTTCATTAAACAAA